>JAEEGL015060937.1_pt1 | contig 23233 bp, 14 predicted proteins | sample 9134231 | NCBI WGS metagenome assembly JAEEGL01 (sample SAMN16246548, study PRJNA631951) | gut metagenome | biome: gut microbiome; feature: rumen; material: fiber-attached | host: Bos | place: Iran: Karaj | collected 2018-10
GCACCTGCGACGAAAATGTCTTCCTTTGCCTGGGTCTGCTTCTCGCCACCAAGACCCTCGACAAACAGATTCTCCTGTCCCTGCTCTTTCATTCCGCCGGCAAGGATGTCTTCCATACCCAAGACATCCTCCATGGTCTGCTTTCCGGTTGCGGCCTGCGCCGTACTGATCTCTTCTGCAAAGAAATCCTGCCCGCCTGCAGGCTTACGCTGATCGGCTTCCTCGCCGAATATGTTGTCCAACTTCTGGCCTATACGATCGTCCTGATCGAATGCATTCTCCTGGCTCTGGCTTGTACTGCTGACGATATCCTCCATCTCAAGAGGCTGTCCGCTGCCGGACTCCGAGCCGGCACCTGCGCCGAAAATGTCTTCCTTTTCCTGGATCCGCGTCTCGCCGCCAAGATTTGCACCGAACAGATCTTCCTGGGCCTGGGCTTGTTTCTCGCCGCCAAGCTTTCCCTCGAACAGATTCTCCTGGCCCTGCTCCTGTGTTCCGCCGCCCAGGATATCCTCCATGGTCTGCTTTCCGGCGACTGCCTGTGCGACCCCAATTTCCTCTTCGAAGAGATCCTGTCCGCCTGCAGGCTTACGCTGATCGGCTTCCTCGCCGAATATGTTGTCCAACTTCTGTCCTATGCGACCGTCCTGATCGAATGCGTTCTCCCGGTCCTGAGCAGCTTCCTTTCTGCCTTCGCGCCCGCCTTGAACGATATCCTCCATCTTAAGAGGCTTTTCTTCTTCGGAGACTGCATCGCCGAACAGGCTCTCTTTGCCCTTGCCCTGCTGGTCCGCACCGAACAGGTTTTCCTTTCCCTGTCCCTGAACATTTATCTGTTTAGCGTCAGCCAGGCCGATTTCCTCTGCAAAGAGTTCATTCAAATCAGCAGGCTTCTTCGGAATGACTTCCTCGCCGAACATGTCATTGAGGGCATGCTCGACACCGCCCTCCTGTCCGAATATGCTCTCTTTGCCATGCGCCGCGGCTCCGGACGGTTTTTCCTGCCCTTTGCCCTGTCCGAGGATTCCGCCGATTCTGTCGTCAATCCCGTCCGCATCGGCATCCTTGAGAGCGCCGACACCGCTCACGATGCCGTCGCCATCAAGATCCATACCTGTAGCATTCTCTGCCGAAGCCACCGCCGATTTGTGCAGCTGTTCCTTAAGACTGGCTTCATGCAGTTTTCTCTCTTCTCTATCTTCGACGTCCCTCTGTCCAACCCAGACATAAGGATTTGCGCTGTCGACCAGGTTGGTCTGGCCGGCATTCAGGAAGCCATACGTATCGGGATTAAGCGCAAATTCCGGATTCTGCATCTGCGCCTGCATAGCTGCATCGACATTGAGCTGGCCGCCGGGGAAGAGACCCTGCTGGCCGCCGGGCATACCGGGCTGCCCGGGCCTCATACCAGGCTGACCAGGCCTCGCTCCGGGAATCCCCGGTCCTGCTCCGGGCTGTCCGGGAATCATCCCGGCCTGCATGACAGCAGCACCAGGCTGCAGCTGCCCGGGCCTTCCGGGAATTGCACCTGGCATTCCCGGCGTATTACCGGCTCCGGGTCTTACGCCGTTCTGCGGCATTTGTCCGGCAGGAACGTATCCTCCGCGTCTGTTATCCCTTGCTCCGCTAAACTGCAGACCGCCCTGGACGGCAGGCCCTGTACCGGTATTCACAATGCCGGTTCCGGTTCTTTTTCCTCCAAAGTGTACGTTATTCGGCCCGGGCATGCCTCCACCCGGAAGTCCGAACGCGTCTCCTTTGCCCGGCGAAGGACTTCCGCCGTTTAAAAGAGAACCGATCCCGCTTAGATCCATATTGCTGATGCCTTTGATTGCCGCATCCTTAACCTCACCCAGCGCATAGCTGGCAAGTTTTCTCATCGGGAAGGTCGCCATGCTGATCGCCGCTCTTGTGACCACATCTCCGGCCTTGAGTGTCTCCACCTCCCTTGCGGCGGCATTGGCATTCATGATGCCGGTGACCATAGGACCAGCCTGAGTGATTGCATACGCACCAGCTGCAACAAATATGATCTTCACGATGTAGTCTACTGCAGGCGTTGTTCCCGGCCCGAAGAAGGCAACCTTATTCATGAAGATGAGGGAAATTACGTCGAAATAGACATTTACCGCGACAATCATTCCATATCCGGAGATGAGGCGCCCCAGGAACATATCCTGCCACTTATCGAACCTGCTGCCCTCATCAAGCGGAATTGTAGACGCGAAAAACGGCTCTACCAGAAGAAGCAGGAGACAGTCAAAAATTCGTCCGATCATCATGACTGCCATCTTGCCGAAAAGATAGATAAATACAATGCTGAGACCGATCGAGATCATGTAGTCGATCCGCCGGATATCGAATAACAGCAGTACTTCCCACAGAATTGACCTGTCCGCCTGGTTCGGATAGTAATACTGTGACCGGTATTTGTCCGTCAGTCCGAAGTCCGACACCTGGGAGGCAGGAAGAGCACCCTTCTTCGCAAGTGCCGCCGAGCGTGTAGAGGAATTATAGTACTCTGAATCGTCAAGGCCTTTTTCCCTGATTGCTCCCACATCAAGGGAAGTCAGCTTAAGAACGGAGTTTACCGCCTTGCCGACAGATGATTTGTTGTATTTGTCGACAGCACCAAGAATCTGGCTGCTGACATCATCTCTGACGGCATCCAGGGTAGACATGGTGAATACGATATTGGAAACCGGCGCTCTGGCCGAATTCGTCGCGATGTCGATCGCTTTCAGAAGCTGGTCGCCGAGCACTACAAGAAACAGGCTGAGAAACGGGATAAGAATCAGCCTTCCCAGTGCTCTCCCCATCAGGCGGAGCACCTTGTTTATGGGCTTGTGCTCTCCAAAATCGCCTACGGATTTAATAGTGGCGACAATAGAGACCAGGAATGTCAGCGCAAACGCCGACATAATCATGAAGAGCAGGACTCTTTGGATCTGATCCATCCGGAAAAGCTCTACCAGAAGAGAATTGCCCTTCTTCAGTTCCTGAATGTTCTCATCCCAGATATACACGGGATTCAGACCGGCGAAGGTCCGGAATGTGCCTTCTATGGCATCCAGAACCTTCAGGAGAATATTCATGACCTTGAAAAGAAAACTGTATAGAAGATTGGACAGAATCGCCTTGATGAGCTCCACCTGCAGGGAAAGCGCCGCCTGCAGAATTGGAAGAAGGATGTTTTCGAACAGGAAACTATGAATAGAGCCGATCAAATTTATAATAAAATTGAAAACCGGCTCTATTGCATGAGAATAACAGTATTCAACTGCCCGCGACAGCCATCCGAGCTGCACATATACGTAGCCGTTCATCAGACTGCCTTCCTGATCCTGTTCAATCGCATACAGATTCTATCCATCTGTTATCCGGATTCCTGACCCGGGATACCCCGGAAATCCGATCCTTTGCCGCATCCTCAGCAGGATGTTTCCTTAACTACAGGATGCCCGAACACATGCGGCGAAGCATTTCTCAGCTCCGCCGCCGTGATCAGGCACCTGATGCTCACAATTCTCAATTCTGGTTCAGAACTTCTGCATCCACTGGGTCAGAGGATCAATGGTCAGGCGAAGCACAACAACAAGAACGAAGATCAGGACATAACCGATGATCGCATTCTTCAGTGCCTGCTTGGCCTTCTCTCTCTCCTGAGGCTCCTCAGCCTTCGCAAGCTTTACACCAAGAAGCACGCACCAGATTGCACCAAGAGCGCCAACAACGGCGATCAGCGGGGTGAGGATCGAATTGATGAGCGCCACGATCGGATCGGTCGCCTTTGAAAAATCGATGTCGACGGTGTTGTTCAGGAGAATCCTGGTCTGTAACATCTGTAACTTCTGCAGCATAGTTTCTTCCTCCGTAGATTAGTTTTGTTTACTGCTTGTTGCCTTTGACTATATATATGCACGATGGTGAAAAACACCACGTGAATATCAAAAAAAATTATATCGCATACTTCTGTCTACCGCACGCGTCCGATCCATTTCCCTGTCATAATCATGACGAGCGTGACCACGGCCAAAACTCCCGCTCCACCGATAATAATCTCCTTTGGAATCCGCAGCGTCTGCTCCAGGACGAAGCTGTACTTGCGCTCGTTTCCCGTCGGATCCGAAGCGACGATGTAGTAATTTCCCGCGGCACCGATAATATGAGATTCCGCAATGGCCGGCTGCCCGTTGAACCAGATGGAGACCTCCGTATCCGGCTCAGGAACACTGAACCTCACATCTCCAAAAAAGCGGCCGTTCTGAATGTCTCCTTCCCACTGGATGATCGGCGGCGTAGTATCCCTCACCAGCATTACCCTGTAGGTCTGCGGAATTCCCCGGCCTGCCAATCTGGAAAAGAACGTAATGTCGTACAGCCCGTCTTCCTCCAGAAGGAGATATCGGTCGTCTCTGACCGCGATGGAACTGATTTCCCTGCCGTCCACCGTAACCGTACCGACACTGTATCCCTCCGGCGCCCACAGGAATGAATCCGTAACAGGCTGCTTCACATCAGCTATGCGGAAACTCCCGGAGATGTATGCCCGGGAATCACTGTCCTCCTCATAAGCAATGAACGCATACTGCCCGGTCTCGCGGAAGAAATATGCGCCGTCCTCGCCGGGTTCCTCTGTTAAGCGCTCCCCGTCCTTCAGCAATCCGGACAGGATTACTCCCTCCTCAGGTGCGAGAACTACTGCCTGATTGGACCACGCGCCGATCGGCAGAGACAGGGATAAGGACTTCCCTCCGGGGAAAATATACTGATACATTCCCCTTGTCACGTCATAGGTCTGATAATAATCCGCCAGCGGAAGGATTTTCTCCTCATAGTTCTGGACAAAAGTCTCCAGATCAACGTCTTCCGGCAGCATTCCCTGGATCAGGGCGGCTGCCTCCTCATCCGTCAGTATGTCTTTCCGCTCATAAACAGGCACGTCCTCCGGTGTAACTGCTTCCTCCGGCGAAAACTCTTCATCCTCGGCGATGTCCCCATACATTTCGTCGAGGAGCTGCTCCTGTTCCGCTTCTGTCATGCCCTCCGGAAATGTGTCCTGCGAGGCATATACCGGCAGTTTTCCGCACAGCAGCACCGCCATCACCGCGATGACGGCAGCCCTGGTATACCGGTCCGGTCTCTTCCTGTGCTTCATCGCTGTTACCTTGCGGGACGGCTGCCGGCAGCCTGTGACGCCGGTGTCGGCGCACTGCTCTGCATCTGAGGCGCGGCCTCGCGCTGTCTTGCCCTGGCGGCGCGAATGCGCTCCATATGGCGCCTTTCCTCCTTCGCGACAAGCTCATCAAAGGAGATAATCCTCACCCCCGGCCTTGTCTCAGACATACCGGCCATGGAAGCCTGATTCTGAGCGCTTCCGCTCCTTCTCGTCTCCGTCGGCTTATATCCGTTCTGACGTCTTCTGTCGCGCTCCTTCTCCAGCGTCTGGAGCCGCTTCTGCCACATAGCCCTGTTTTTCTCGCTGTCAAAATACGCCATACCTGCCTGCTCCTTTCCGCCCGCAACCTGATCGGGCAGAATCCGTTCAATGCAAGTTCTTCCTGCTCTTATCGCTCCATATTTCCAATTACCGCATTCATCACGGCTGTGTGCGCATCCTGCCTTGCAGGGAAAACCGCGACATAGCGCTCTGCGGGACCGCCGGAGATCTGCTGGGTCTGCAGTGCATTCGGAAAACTCTTCACGAGAAACAGTGCGTCCCGTTCGTTGCAGATTCCCATGTTGATCGCCTTGTCCCGGATATCCTGTCCGAGCTTGACCGCATCAGCATATTCTTTCGGGGTTACAAACGCATAATTGTTTACACTCTCCGCCGTCAGCGCCGCCGTGCTCATAACGCCGACGGAATAGCCGGTCATCATATCCAGTGAATCGGTATAATCGTGCAGCCTGGTCACCAGGAACAGTCCGCACCTGCTGTATTCTGTGGAAACACTGTAGCCGCTGCGGACCATGTCGCTCGATACTCTTCCAAATGCAACATCAATCGCGCCCGTATCCAGCAGGGACAGCACCTCCTGCGGTGTAGCAGCCTCGACGACCTTCAGCGTAAGCCCTTCAGCCTCTGCCAGGGCGGCAGCAAGATCAGGCTCAACCCCGACAAGTTTTCCGGTCTCATCATAATAAGCGTAACGGTCATCACCCGTTACAATTCCTGCAGTGAGCATGCCCGGAGTCACGGTTCCGGCCCGTCTGCGGCTTCCGCCTTTTCCGGACAATACGACAACAAGACCCAGAACAAGCACCAGCGCCAGAAAACCGATCAGGATGTAGAGGATCCAGGTCCTGCCGCCGAAAAGGCCGCCGATCTTATCCCCTGTTCCGCCAACAAGTGACTTTCCTGATTTGTCTTTTTTACCTGCCATAGTTATCCTCCTGCTGGTGCACCATCAGCATTTAATCAAAACTTCCGCAAAACCATCCGCCCGCTGTCCGGATCAGGTCATCTCGAACAGCTCGGCAATCCCTTCTCCCGCAACGATATTGACATTAGTTCTCTCGCTGGGCGAAGTGATCACAAATGCGCGGCCGCGGCCGTTATTGATGATATCGTCCTGCTCGCTCTCGTTAATCGCTCCCGCGTTCTCATAAAGCCTCACCAGGTCGGTCATATCATTCGGCGACAGCGGGAAGATAAAACTGTACTGGCTGGCGTTGATAATCGCCGTCGACTTGCGGGCAAGTTCCTCTGTACCCACGAAGTCCTTAATATTCTGCGTGATGACAACCTGCATACCGTTGTACTTACGGATGCGCTTTGCGAGCTGGAACATGAAATCAAGGGCTATCGGGAATTTCTCGTCAATGAACACGTGCGCCTCATCAATAACTACCACGATCTTGCGGTTGGCGTGATAGGCCATGTTGTACTCACGGTTCTTGATGATCTCGTTGTCCAGCCACTTCAGTACGAGCAGCATCTGAGCGTTTGCGATCGTGCCGTTCTTATTGGCAAGAAGGGACTGGAAATCGAAAACGACGAAGTTTTCATCCGTTGTGATGGATGCAGGACCGTTCCAGAGCTGGGAATCACGTCCTCCGCTCGCGAATTTGCTGACATAGTTGGTCAGGATGCGCAGGTTGTTCTTGGAATACTCACCCTTTGTCAGCTGATAATCGTTAAGGACCTTGTCATAGAGATCATCAAAGGTCGGGTAATCTTCAGGCCCAAGCTTGGAGAAATCAGTGTACTCGTCGATCCCCTTCTCCGCATACATCTGTGCGGTAACATTGTTTAACTGCTCCAGAGCATCGTTGTCGATACCGGGAAGGATCTGCCTGTAAAACTCCTCCAGGAACTGCAGGTGCGTGGAATAGCTGATTGCGCTGTCCGCTTCGGCGGCGTTGATGGCCTCATCATCCTCATCGTCCGAAAGTGAGGTAATGATCTGGAACGGATTAAGCCTTCCTTCCGAAGCGCTTCCGACATCGATGACCTTGCCATGCAGTCCTCTCGCCATCTTGGTGTATTCATTTTCCGGATCGAGCACAAAGATCTTGGAGTTCTCCGCGGCCAGCTGCGCAAGTATTGCCTTGGTTGCGTAGGATTTACCGGAACCGGATTTACCGATAATCACCGTATTGGAGTTGACACGCTCGGAATCTCTCCGGAAGAAATCAATGAAAACCGGAACTCCTGCGGAGTTGCCGATATACAGTCCATTCTTGTCGTTCAGGCTCTTGAACACAAAGGGGAAACATGCCGCTACCGAACCGGAGTGGATACCCCTCTCGTATTTCTCAAAGGCGTCATATCCGCCGATGGAACCGGAAATGTACCCCTCCATCTGCTGCATGAACATGTCCGTCGCCTTGAATCCGTCCTCGGCGAGCTGCCTTCTTACTTCTCTCTTGGTCTCATTGATGCTTGTGCCGTTAAGTTTTGCCCCGCTCTTGGTCGCCTCCGACAGCTTGTAGTCGTTCACCTGGATATAGGTGTTCACATTGAACAGAGTCTCATTCTCACCCTGCAGCAGCCGCAGGACGTTGGCCAGGGCCTGGATCTGCGTGTTCAGGTCGATCAGCTTGGACGCGCGGCCGGTCTCGTTGTGCTGGCTGCGCAGCTCCTCAAGGGAGCGGTCAATCTGCCGGACCGCCTTGCCGCGGTCAATGGGCGTCATGCGGAGCACCACCTTGGTTCCGACGTCGTTATACATGGACGCACCCCAGGCGTTGCCCACAACGACCGGATAATCCCTGATCCTGAACTGGTGTGTAATAAGGTCGTCGTACCAGACCTGCCTTGAAGTGAATTTGATCTTATCCGGGAGGATCCAGTTCATGTACTGATCCGGAGTAAGGCTGTTGACCTCACGCTCGTCAAAAGTCATTCCGTAATTGTATTTCAGGAATACAGCCAGCTCCTTGCCCTTAAGCTGCCTCGCCTCGACATTGTTCTGCCTGAACTGGGAGACGCAGTTCTCCGCCTGGCTCTGGATCAGTGTGCGATCCTTATAGATGAAAACCACGTAGTGGAACGGCTGATAGACTTTGTCGCGGAAGTTGATCGAGTTTAAGTGCTCAATCCGGTCCTGAACTATGCCTACGCGCACAGTCAGCTCGTCGTTGTTCAGAAGCCCGTTCATGTAAGCTTCTTCCAGATCTGCGAGCTTCTCCTGCTCGTTTTTAATGAAATCGTCATACACGAGCGGCTGGTCGAGCTTCATGATCAGGATCTTTTCATCCTCCGCCGCCGTTCTTAAGATTCCGCCGAAGACGCGGTCAATCATGTTGTTCTGCCTGGATTCCGTGTAGAACCGGAACTCAACGGAGGAAATATTGACGACCGTTGCCCAGTACTCGCCGCCGAACTCGATGAAATTTCCGTCGATTCCGGTGAAGGTGGTGATATCCTCTACGGATAGCGCGCCGCTTTTCGCTGCCTTATCCTCCCCTGAACGCTTCTTTACGTTCTTCGGCCGTCCAAGGTAACGCAGGAAATAAATGAGCATGAGGTAGCCCTTGTCGTCGTCAAGAGGGACGACCAGAGCTGCGGTCAGCATCGCCACGACAAGCGCCATGATCAGATGCCCGGGGACATTGGCCATCACCAGCATGATGGTCAGTGCCGCGCCGATACCGCCTACAATGACGTCTATGACCTCCAGCCCCGGGAACAGCTCCAGCCGCACATTTGTTTTCTTAGGAATTACTCTCATGCTTTATCTCAGCTCCATCAATCGTCGTCATCATCCCGGAAAAAGCCTCCGAATGGCGGGGGCTTAAGCTGTCCGCTCTCAGGATCGAAATCGTCGAGATTGACATCCTCCATCAAATTGCCGCCGATACCGTCATCGTAATCATCGCTGTCCAGAACGATGTCCTCACGGTCAAGATGAAGATCATCGTAGTTGACATCCGTCATCACGTTGTCCTCGGCACTGTCATTATTAAACCCGCTGCCGTACGTATCGAAATTGATCTCCTCGCGCTCCGGCACCTGTGCCGGGGCAGCCGGTGCCTGGTAAGGGCCTCCTGTGCGGGGTGCCTGCTGCTGGAACTGGTTCCCGTAGTTGTACCCTGAACCATTATTATAATAGCCGCCGCCAGGCTGCTGGAAACTTCCGGGCCGGTTATTCCAGGCTCCGGGCTGCTGATAAGCACCGGGCTGATAATAGCCGCCGGGCTGCGGATAACCGCCGGGCATGGAGAACCCGCCGCTTCCAGGCATGGAGCCTCCGCCGGGTACACCTCCGCCGCCGGGTATGGAACCTCCGCCGGGCGCGGAACCTCCGCCGCCCCAGGATCCGGGTGAAGGCAGATTCATTCCCCCGCCGCCGTTCTTCTTCCCGCTGAACATGTTGGAGAGCGAATCCAACGAGAAGCCTCCGCCGCCGGACGAGCCTCCGCCGCCTTCTTCGTCCTTGTTGTCCGACGGATAGAAGATTCCGGATATCCGGCCGCCGGATAATTTGTTGACCAGAGCGTCAGTACCCAGCTTACCTGCGAACTTCACAGGAGCCGAGGCGGTATCCATAACAGCGGAGGTGAACTTCTGCCCGACCGCCAGCTGGCCGGCCTCCTGTCCCGCTGCCACACTGCTGATCAGTGAGGTAACCAGAGGTCCTGCCGTCATAACGGTTGCTGCACCGCCGACGAGGAACAGGATACGCATCAGCATGTCCGTCAGGACATCACCGAAATCACCCATTGCCGTGAACGCAATCCTTCCCTCAAAAACCAGAGAGCAGATCAGCAGGTAGAGATACATCGCAACGATCATGCCATAACCGGAGAATATCTTGCCCAGGAACATTTCCTCCCATTTCTGGAAGTGTTCCCCGTCATCCAGCGGCATTGCCGCGACAAAGAACGGCTCAATAATCAGCAGGACAACGACGTCAAAAATCCTTCCGGTCAGGACAAACAGCGAGGATCCCAGAATGAATATAAACAGCAGCGCGCCTCCTATGCCGACCAGGAAATTGAGCCTGCCCATATTGAAGGTCTCATCCACATCCTCAGCGCGTGTATAATCCATAGTCCCCGCATAGAACGGCTGACGGAAAATATCATTCAGGCCATAATCTTTTGCTTCACCGGGATTATGCGCCAGATAGTCCTGACGTGTGCTGTAGTTATACCCGAGGATCATGTTATCGTAATCCCCGAACTTCGCACTGTAATCCTTAAACGAAAGCTCGAATCGCAGTCCGCCCTTATGCACTTCTCCATATCGGTCTCTTGCTCCTAATTCGTCATCCACAGCGTCAAGAGAGGAAATAACGAACAAGGTGCGCGCTATGGTCGCCCCTTCACCGAGGGTCATGGCATTGGTGACGGCAAGCAGCACTGCGTCTCCAAGCAGGATAATAAAGAGACCGACTACCGGAGCAGTAAACATGCGGATCATCGCATACATCAGCTGCCTGAGCACATGCCCTACGCTTTTTGAGTGGGGTCCGCCCATATCGCTGATGGATTTGATCGTCCCAAGTATCGTGAAGAAAAACACCAGTACAAAGGCGATGGCTACGGAAGCCCACATGGCGTTCCGTACATATCCGCTCTGTGCGATGACCGACAGGAGGGAGCCTGTGACCTGCTGCTCCTTGTCTGTAACCTTGGTAATTCCGGCCAGAACTCTGAAGATATCCTCAAAGACGTCAAGCAGCTGAAGAAACGCGATCTCGATGCGGTAAAACACCCGTCCGACGACGCGCATTCCATAGCGGATAAGCGTCTGGGAAATCAGCGAAAACGCCGTCTCCAGGAGGGGTTCGAGCAGGGTATTGAACAGCCACTTGAAGGCATTCGAAAGAAACTCCGATACCAGGGAGATAAACGGATTGATCAGCTTGTCAAACACATAATTGATGGCGTCGGAAATCCAGCCCAGCTGTACAAAGGTAATCATCGCTAATTACCTCCGTTGTCGCCTTTGGCCGCTTTGCTGATGGCTTCCTCTCCCAGCTTGGCCAGGGAGCTGACACCGCTGGTAGCGGCCGATAATCCGGACTGAACTGCCTTATCAATCGGTGAACTGGCTCCGCTGAGGAACTTGGACACTTCCGGATTGATCAGATCAATGATCAGGTTCTGGCTGGAATAAACCGCATAGCATCCCGCCGCGATAAAGAACAGGCGGAAGATCATCTCCGCGGCACCGACGGCCTGCACCTCCTGCCCCGTCACGTTTCCGAAATCAAGCGCAGCTCTCCACCTGGCGTAATTGCCTGCAGAGAATCCAAAATCGATGCTGCTGTTGGTCACAATGTAAGGCAGAAGCACCAGATAAGTTTTCATGGTGATCAGCGGACCAAAGCTGCTGATGGCAAAGCCGACGAACATCTCCTTCCACCGCTTGAACTTCGCGCCGTCATCCAGAGGCATCATCGCGACGAAATACGGACTCACCACGAACAGGATGAGTATCATGAAAATCCTCGCCATAGCCTCAATAATGAGTTTCATAAAAATGATCACCACAAGGATTGTCTCAAAGAGTGCGTAAAGCCAGTTAACCCTTGTAAGATCTACGTCCTGCATTGTCACCCTGGAATTCTGGAAATGCTGGCCGCTCATGTAATACTCCTGATTGTCCGCGCTGTACAGCGCATCTTTGACATTCAGGTAGAAAATCAGGTCGCAGGCTCTCGTTTCCGCATTGGGCGTAGCAGTCCTCGATACGGCAATAGCCTTCTGGATACTCGCCTGCTTGGATCCTCTCTTCGGGGCGCCGGTATTGTTGGACAGCGCATCGGAAACCAGTTCCGCCGCAGACTTGTTCCGCGTGCCGTCTATATTGTTCGGAAGATTCATCGCTGTCCATGCAATTGTTGTGCCGGCCAGCTTAATCGCAAATACACAGACAAGAGGAATCAGCGCGAAGGTCAGGCAGGCCCTGCTTGTCTGCCTGAGCACATGGCTCACCGGGCGCTTCATCTCCCCGATTCCCTCTCCCATGGACTTGATCACCGAAATGATCGTAAGGAGGAAGCACAAGGCAAAAGCACCTGCTGTCATCCCAAGCACCGCTTTGATGATTACGTCGCTCTGCATCAGTACGTCGAGGAGCGATTTGCTCTTCGTCACGTCCACATAGCCGTTGACCTTCTCGCTCGTCGCCACTAGCTGGCCCGCCGCATCCTGAACATAGACGCCTGTTGTACAGGAGAATACATCAAAGACCTTCTCGAGGATCAGCAGGATCTTCAGAAGGAAAGTAAATATCGAGAAGAACAGGTGCTGCAGGAGGACCATAACCATACCTGCCACCAGATCCCACAGAAAATCGAAGGCGATCATGATGACCGGTACCAGGAATTGGTTGAAGATATCCGCCAGGAGATCCTCAATTGCAGAGAGAAAACTTAGACTAACCGGCAAAACCACTCTTAACAGCTCCTTCCAGCATACAGTCTGTCCGTTCCGCCATTTGCACGCGTGTTTGCGGACGTTGATGCAGCTTCTTGCCATGATGTATGCATCAGCAGTCCAAAAGCCACACTCTCCGGGCTTACCTTACCTCACTCTGACCTTTGTTCCCGCGAATTTCAGCAGGAAGAATATGCCGACAACAAGCCCGATGACCATAAGAATGGCGACAATCGCAAACGTGTTGATCCGGTACTGCACGGCAAACTCCGTCACCGTCTCATTCCCCGCCGCATCCCACACGGTCAGCCGGTACCTTCCGGCATCGGTGACCTGGGTAATCAGGCTGTTCTCACTGATGATTTCGTCCCCTCTCCTGAGCGTAGCCCCCGCCACATCCTCCGAGAGATAGGTAATCGTCGCAAGATTCGGTTCCGTTTTCACGTTGACTGCCGGCGGAACCGTATCCCTGTTGATTCTCACCGTGGTGACTCCGTCCAGCCCCTGGAGGTCAATCTCCCACGAGCCGTCCTCTCCGAGACTTGCTACATGATCCGAAATCATGGCCTTGTCCGTGACATCCTCGGAATTATGCCGGACCCCGGTAATGGTCATCTCCTGCGGCGCGGAGAATGCGCCTGCATCGGAAACACTGCCGTTGATAATACGGAACTTCATCATCGGCCGGCCCATGCGGTAGTAGCCCTCGTACTCCAGATTATCCATGACAGGGATCAGCGTATAATCACCGTTTTCCTGGATATACTCCCCGGGAGTGTAATCGATCAGTTCCCCGTTGCGGTATACCTCGTAGCGGATGCGCTCATCCGCAGAGCGGATAATCACGGATCGGTTGGTCGTCATTCCGTCGGGAACGTTGGAGTAGAAACTGTCTCCGGTAAGGAGCGACATCCGATAATAGCCGGTTCCCGTATCATATTCGGTCTTCAGCGCTCCGGCACCGGCTGACGGGGCCTGTGCCCCGCTTTCTTCCTCTCCGGGGATCACAGGGGCAAGAAGCTCCTGCTCTTCCGGAGTTTCTCCCGGAGTCTCTTCCGAAGTCTGCTCCTGGCCTTCCAGCTCGCCGAGCAACGCGGCAAGTTCTTCCTCGGTGAGGCCCTCCGGTATGGCCGGAGTGACGGAAGCGGGTTCGCCCTGATCCGGCACCAGTTCGGCAAAAGCTTCCAGTTCCGCAAGGTTGTCCGTCACCGGTACCTGCTGCTGAACCTGCGCCTGCTGCGAGACAAGAGGCTGTCCGTCAAGGCCCGCCGTATACTGGATACGGAAGGAAAACCTCGCCCAGTCGATCGTCTGCTGCCAGGCGGGCATATACTCATACCCGGTCTCCGGGATATAGAACTGCAGCACATAGGTGCCTTCCTGGGTGAACTGCTGCTTGTTGACGAAAGTAACTTCCTTGCCGTCCCTGGTCATCCTCACCGAGACGCCGCTCGGCACATCAAACATGGCCGGAACATTGGTAATCGAACCGTTTGCAACATTGGTATAGATTGCGTAGAAATCCCCGAAGCGCTCCTCATAGAGCTTATAGTTCTCGTGATAATACTCGGACAGCGCAACAGTTTTGATCGTCGGTCCCACAGGATCCGAATCAAGAGCGGCAATATCCGGCGATACCGTGATCTGCTCCGGAAGTGTCGTCGACTGGATTACCTGGCCGGCAGCATTCACGTAACGGTAATAGGTATTGCCGGACACGTCCATGTACTGCTGGACCTGCGTCGGCTGAGCCTGCTGGTTCGCCTGTTGCTGCTGCTGCTGTTCCGCGCTGTAAACCGGGTGGTAATTAATTCCCTGCGTGCTCTCCAGCGTGGTACCCGCACTGCTTGCCTGATAGCCTGAAGTGCTGGCAGGATACTGCTGGCCTCCCTGCACGGTACCGGCACTGGTACCTGTACTGGTACCGTTGTACGTACCGGCAGCGGTGGTACTCTGACCTGTCTGCGACGATCCGTAAATTCCGGACAGCGTCTCATACAGCCCACCGCCAACTGTCGCAGATACACTGAACGGCTGTCCCGCAACAAGGACAGCCATACAGGCAGCTGCAGCAAGCACTTTTGCGAACTTTCTCATGCCATCTCCTTCTCTTCCGCAGATTCCTCTTCCTCGTTCTGCATATCGAGCACGATGTAGTTGCGCTCGTCGAGGTCGTAATAAATCTCGCTGCCGAAGAATACATTGCTGCGCACGTCGGTCAGGTCCATCTGGCCGAACTCGTAGAGCGGGCACTTGTAGGAAGGGGTAAACTTCGTCCTCAGCGGGTAGTTGTTGAATGTGACAACGATCGAATTGCCGGTGGACTTCGCGCTGTTCAGCCTTGTCAGCTCGGAAGGGTAGATCAGCGGACGCACCTGCGTCGACGTGGAAACGTTGACGTTGTTCGTCTTGTCGTTTAATCCGGTGGAAGTGCTCGACGTGCGGACGGTCATGTTGCCGCACATCTTGGAGAACTCCTCACAGGTCGGGATATCGTTGGAACCGATGAACATCTTGATACCGCAGTTACCCTTGACGATATCCGCGACGGTCTCGCCGTACACGTTCTTTAACTGCGCGAAGGACTGGACGATCATCTCGAACCAGATCTTGCGGGAACGACCGACGGTGATCATCTTGTCAAACTTGTCGATCTTCGGCATGTTGCCGAACTCATCAAGAATAAAGAACACGTTGCGGGGAAGCGAGAGGTCTTCTCTCGAGCTCGCGACCTTGATGAGCGCCTTGTAGATGCAGAGGATGAAGACAGCCGCCAGGGCATGTCTTGTATCCTTTTCATCCGGTATCTTCAGGAACAGCGCGGTAGGTCCGTCCGCGAAGGTTCTCGGCTTGATGTCGGTGGCACTGGTCAGAGCGCACAGACCTTCGTCGTTGAACATCGAGAGCTTATCCAGCGCGATACTCATATAGGAAGCAAGGGTCTGATCCGCAGCGCCGAGCACCTGCTTGGAGAGGCCTGCCGCCTTGGAGAGCTTGTCGCGTCCCTGGAAGAAATCCTTCAGGGCAGCGTATTCGTTGTCGGAATTTCCGATGGCCTTGTTGATGTTGTAGAAGCAGAACTTGTCCTTCGTCATCTCCAGTCTGGGATCCGCGCTGTCCTCGAGCATGGCCAGGCAGACGGCCAGTATGATGGAGCGCGCACCCTTCTCCCAGACGGGATCCTTCTCGTTCTCGATCGGGCAGATAACGGAGATCAGGTCGTTCAGGTCCTCGTAGCACTCATCGTAGATCTTCTGCTTCTCGATGCGGATCTTGTTAATCAGGTCGGTGCCGACAGCCCACGCGCAGTTATCCCACTCGTACCAGTCCTCCGCCTCGGCGAATGCCTGATCAGAGTGCATTCTCTTCAGTTCCGGATAATCGTCGATGCTGTCCGTATGCTCGCGGATTTTATCGCCGAGCGTCAGGTACTCCTGGTAGCTGTCGAAGATATCTCCCAGAGGATTCCACCTGAAGGAGCTGTACGGATCACGCAGGTCAAGGACCATGCAGTTATATCCGCGCTCCGCCAGAAGTTTTGAATGCATCTGGAAAAGCTCGCCCTTGGGGTCCGTGCAGATCATCGAGCTTCCCGCCTTGCTGTGGCCGAGGATCTGGACCACCGGGTTAACGAAGGTCGTCGTCTTACCGGAACCGGTAGCACCGATGATAATTCCGTGCGCCGGGCTGATCATGTTGATGTCCATGTCCTTCGTGCGGGGGTTGTACACGGCGTAAAGCGGCACGCCGTCCTTCGTCAGGCTGTCCAGCTGATTGAAGTATCTCTTGGGGAAAAGCTCATTCCGCTCCTTGTCGCTCATCCAACGGGAGTTCTCCAGAGAACCTTCCACGCGGCTTCCGTCGCCGGCAACACCGCCGAGGAGCCTGTTGGCCGCACCTGCGGGGCTGTTGAGCCAGTAGACAATATAGAGCGCGAAAAGAATTCCGGTCTCGATCAGTCCGTAGATGAGCTGCTCCGTGCCGAAAACGGTCTGCGGAGTAATGATAACTCTGAAACTCTCACCGGCCTGCCATTCGCTTAAGGATGCCAGAAGCACTCCGGATACCGCTCCAAGAACGATTACGCCCGCAGCACAGATCACGAGCCCGAGCAAAATCTTGCCAAAGCTGATTTTCGGTATATTCACGCGTTTCTCCTTTCCCATCCGCTCCGTAGTTTCCGGCGCCCGCAGTCCTCCTGCGTGCCGCGGTCCCCGCAGGCCCTGTCATTATTCCTTCGCTGTCAAACGCCTCTGCTTCATACTCTCACAAAAAGAGATATATAGTGAATCCATAATAAACCTAGTTTATCCTTAATATTTTATTCGCATAATTAATTTCGAACAAGAATATCCGTTTGAATTCTTCACTTTTATACAAAAAAACAGAGCTTCTGCCGCGCTGATTGTTAGTCATTGCGGCAGAAGCCCTGTTTTTTAATATTTGTCCGGCGGCAGCGCCGGTTTCCTGCGGCATCAGAAGGTTCTCGCAACAGCCTCCCGCCAGCCCGTATACAACTCATCGCGAAGCGCATCCGGCATCTTCGGCCGGTATTCCGTCCGCTTTCCGGCTCCCGAGGCGCCGAACAGCACCTCCCTGGTGTAGAAACCTGAAGCGATGCCCGCAGCGTAAGCCGCTCCCATCCCGGAGAGCTCTTCCGCCCCGGGAACCAGAACCGGGATGGAGAGCAGGTCGCTCTGCCTCTGCATAAGCCAGGTGTTCCTGGTCGGGCCTCCGTCCACTCTGAGCTCGGATACCGGAACCGCCGCGGACCTGTTCATCGCCCGGACGATGTCGGTGATCTGAAGCGCGATGGCATCGAGTCCCGCCCGAACAAGTTCCTTTCTCCCCGTAGTGCGGGACATGTTCACGAAGGCTGCCCTGGCATCGGATTTCCAGTATGGCGCACCGAGACCGGTGAACGCCGGCACAAGATAGCAGCGGTCCTCCGGATTGGACTCTTCCGCCAGCTGTCCGGTCTCCCCCGCGGAGGCGATCAGGCCGACATCATCCTTAAGCCAGGTGACCACCGCCCCGGTATAATTGATATTGCCCTCCAGCACATAATTCACTTCTCCGCCGATCTTCCATGCGAGGGAAGTCACGACGCCCTCCTCCGAGAGCACCGGTTCGCTTCCGATATTCATCATGATGGAGGATCCCGTGCCGTAGGTTGCCTTTGTCATGCCCGGCCTAAGGCAGCCCTGCCCGAAGAGGGCCGCATGGGAGTCTCCGAGCACGCCGTGCACGGGAATCGGTTCCGGGAATATCCCCTCAAAATCCGACATGCAGTAGAGTGCGTCGGAATCCGCGACCTCCGGCAGCGACTCCGGCAGGATGCCGAAAAGACCGCATACCTTCCTGTCCCAGGAGAGCGTTCTCAGGTTAAAGAGCTGGGTCCTGGAAGCATTGGAGTAATCCGTCGCGGTCTTCTTCCCGCCGCTTAAGCGGTGCACAAGGAAACTGTCCATCGTCCCCAGGACGAGCGATCCGTTTTCCTGTTTTTCGCCGGCTTCCGGCACATTCTGAAGAATCCAGGCCATCTTGGCCGCGGAGAAATAAGGCGACAGTTTTAATCCTGTAGTCCTGAAGATCAGCTCCTCATTCGAAAGTTCTCCGCCCTCCGCTCTGCCAGCGGCTTCCCCGTCCTCTTCCGGCCTGTGCCCGATGCCAAAACTCTCCCCGGCGGCGATCCTCTCCGCGATCTCCGCGGCTCTTCCGCACTGCCAGACGATGGCATTGTACACGGGTTTTCCGGTGAACCGGTCAAAGGCGGCCGTCGTCTCCCGCTGGTTGCTTAATCCGCAGCCTGCCACCTCCGAGGGGGCCGCGCCTGCTTTGGCGAGCACATCGCGCACGACGCCCAGCGTATTCGCCCAGATTTCCTCCGGATCATGCTCGACCCATCCCCTCTCGTTGATAATCTGGCGGTGGGACCTGTCTGCACGGCAGGCCACCCTGCCCTCGCGGTCCAGGAGAAGTGCCTTGGTTCCCTGGGTCGACTGGTCAATTCCCAAATAATACGTCTTCATTGCTGCTCCCCCGGCAATCTGACAGGGCGGAGTGCCCGAGGCGCCCCGCCCTTTCTTCATCCATTGTACTGCATCCGGCTTATTACCTTCCGCCCTGCAGTCCCATTATCGTATCGGCTATGCCCTCTCCGGTCAGCCCGTAATAAGCGAACGCCTCCTTGTCGGTCCCCGTGATCACCGGCGCATCCGGAAGCGAAAGGTTGACCACCCTTCTCGGGCAGTTCGCCCCGACCACCTGGCTCACCATGGAACCAAGGCCTCCGAAGGGTGAGTGCTCCTCGGCGGTCACAACAAGCTCCGAGGCGCCGGCTGCCGCGATGACTGCCTCCGTGTCCAGAGGCTTGACACAATACATATCAAGCACAAGCGCCCGGATCCCCTTCGAAGCCAGGATCGCAGCTGCACTCTTCGCCGGAGCCGCCATCTCGCCGCAGGCAACGATGGCCGCGTCGTATTTTGCGCCGAAAGCGAAGGCATCCGAGGAAACTGCGCGCTGGACTGCCTGCCCGCCCGTAAACTCCGTCTCGATCACAGCAGCGCGGTCCATGGTAAAGGGACAGTTTTCCTCCGAATAGATGTCTTCCGAGGGATTCCGGCTCACCCTGATGTACGCCGGCTTTCTGTCCTCTAAAAGGGCGCTCACCAGTTTTGCCGTCTGAAACCGGTCGCTGGGGAGATAGACGCGCATGTTAGGGATCGCCGCCATCGCCGCAATGTCCTGCGCGGAGTGGTGGCTCATGCCCAGGGCGCCGTAGCTGATACCGCCGCTGATGCCGATCAGCTTCACATTGGTGTTGGAGTAGGCGCAGTCCACCTTGGCCTGCTCGTAGCTCCTTGTGGAGACAAAACTAGCGGGGCTTGCAGCGTAGGCCTTCTTGCCGCAGGAAGCAAGTCCGGCGGCGATGCCTACCAGGTCCTGCTCGGCGATGCCAACCTCGACGAACTGCTCCGGATATGCCTCCGCGAAGGGCGTGAGGGAAGCGCTTCCGCGGGAATCACTGCAAAGCACAACGATATCTTTATCCTTTGCCGCATGTTCCATCAGCACCTCACAGATCACCTGGCGGTTCGGTTTCTTATTACTCATGGATGGCCTCCTTTGCCGCGGCGAGATCCCGCATGATGGTCTCATATTCCTCCTCATCCGGCACATGATGGTGCCAGGAGGCCTTGTTCTCCATGACGGAAGAGCCCTTGCCCTTTGTCGTGTTGGCGATGATAAAGGTCGGCTTTCCCGCAGTCTTCCTTGCCTCGGCAAACGCCGCCTTCATTGCAGGCACGCTGTTGCCGTCCGCCTGGATTACATGCCAGCCGAAGGACGCAAACCTGGCCTCCAGGTCATCCTCGCCCATGACGTCCTCGGTATTTCCGGAGATCTGCAGGCGGTTGCGGTCAACAACCGCGCAGAGATTGTCCAGCCCGAACTGGCGGCCTGCCATGGCGGCCTCCCAGTTGGAGCCCTCCGCGAGCTCGCCGTCGCCCAGGACGACATAAACCCGGTAATTCCTTTTGTCCATCTTGCCGGCAAGCGCCATGCCCACGCCCACGGGAAGACCGTGCCCAAGGGAGCCGGAGTTCATCTCTATGCCCGGGAGCTTGTTGTTCGGGTGCCCGATGTAGGGCGATCCGAACTTCGAGTATTTCCGGATTACTTCCTCAATGTCCAGGAAGCCCTTTGCGGCCAGAACCGCGTAGTAGGTCTCCACGCAGTGGCCTTTGGACAGCACGAAGCGGTCCCTGTCGGGATCGTCGGCGCGGGAGGGATCGACATTCATCTCGTCAAGATAGAGCACCGCCATGGTTTCCATGATGCTCATGTCTCCGCCGATGTGGCCGCCCTTTCCCTCCTTGATCATTCTTACCACGTCCATGCGCAGGTCATAACATCTGCGCGCAAGTTCCAGATTGTTCATATTTGCTTTACTCCCCGCGAAGGTATGCCTTCACTTCTTCCTCAATCGGATCATAGAGATCGGGCTTCACCCCGATGTACTTGCATGCCTCATAAAGCACCGGAACCACGTCCTTGTGGATGCCGACGCAGTGATGGATGTACGGTCCCTCGACGATCTTGGCCTCGAGGCGCTTTAAGTTCTCCACCTCGACCCAGACGAAGGTTCCCTTGGTCCATGGGCCGTCAATACCCTTTGCCCGGCCGAGAAGCAGCGAGTACTCGCCGTGGTCGCCGTCAAAACGGCAAAGTGTCATGTCTCCGTGCTTTGCCTCCGCGGAGACCGCGCCGTTGTGGTCGAAGGCCAGCGGCACCGTAATTGTGGGCTTCTCCTTCGCGACCGAGATCGGCCAGGGCCCGCAGTGCTGGAGAAGCTCGCCGTTCTCGTTATCGGGGTGGCGCACCGTCCAGTCGGCAAAGAAGGATCTCGTCTCGTCCATCCCTGCAGCTTCCGCCATCAGTGCAGTCACCGCGCCGTGAATATCGGTCTCGCAGACCACCGGGATTCCCTCCTCATTCAGAAGGGAGTTGGCAGCACACGGCATGATATGAATCACATCCTGCAGAGCATTCCAGCACTGGATGGCAATGGCATTGCAGCCGTACTTCTCCGCAAGACGCTTCATTGCGACCTTGAGCGCCGCAACGTTGCGGAGAAGCTCCGGGCTGATGTCAATGTTCATGCAGCTCTCACAGTAATTCACCACCTCGTCGACGGGGGTGCCCTCTTCCATGGCTTTATCCATCTCCGCCTTCAGCTCGGGGATCGGAACCGGGGAGAGCTGGATGTTGAATTTCTCAAGAAGCTCGCCCTCATTGCACATGGTGGACCAGAAATCAAAGGGCCGCGGCCCGATCTGCAGAATACGGGTGTGCCGGAAGACATCGACGACATTGCATACCGCGAGGAAGTCCCTGACTCCGCGCTCGAATTCCGGATCGGTCAGGCGGCAGTTGGTCATATAGGTGAAGGGAACATTGAAGCGGCGCAGAACCTTGCCGGTCGCGAAGATGCCGCACTGGGAGTCGCGAAGGCGGATGCCGTTCTCATCAGGCCTCTCGTCGCGGGGACCCCAGAGAAGAACCGGCACGCCAAGTGCCTTTGCGAGCCTGGCGCACTCATACTCCGTGCCGAAATTGCAGTGAGGGATGAACAGGCCTTTTACGCCGGCAGCCTTGAATTTCTCCGTGATCTTCGCAAGCCCAGCGTCATCGTAGAGCAGGCCCTCATCATTGACATCGTCGATATCGACGAAATCAACACCGAGTTCCCTTAAGCGGTCCCTGGTCAGTCCCGCGTATTTTACGGCGTCGGGTGCGCTGAAAATGCTGCGTCTGGTCGGCGCGAAGCCGATGCGGATCTTCTTCATTAAAGTCCTCCTTGCGTGTTTGGCATCAATCGGAAATGTACATCAGTTCATTTAGCTGATAGTATTGTAGAAAAGACACAGGCGAAGAAGAACCTAATTATTCGGTTTATTTTGCCTAATTTTCACCTAATTCGGAGGAGATATGGAAAACAAGCTGCTTCACGTAAAACTCGTCACTTTTGTCGGCAACTACGGGCAGATGATCCGGGAAATCGTACTTGATTTCTCCTCTCCTGTGCCCGAGGAGGTGCAGTTCTCCCTCACCGGAAACTTCAACGACATCTCGGGGATCCGTCTCTCCGAAGGAATCACCAAAGTACGCCGCGAGCCCGGCGAAGCCGGGGACATGCCCTGCCGGTTCGTCTTAACGGTCGACCCATTCCTTTACCGGCACCCCTGGAAGCTCGTCTCTTCCGGAGGAATTCTTCCGGAAGAAGGCATAGGCGCCGCCGCGGATGAGACCTCGGTCGACGGCCTTGAAGACTTCGAGCCCCATAACGAGGGCGGAATCCTCTACCGTCTCTATCGCCCCGCCGTCCCCGGGCCAAGGCCGCTTATCCTCTTCCTGCACGGCGGCGGCGAGTGCGGGAGCGACAACATCGCGCAGATGACCGGAACCCTCGGAGCACTCTTCCTCGCGAAGAAGTATCCGGAGATGGCCGTGATGGCTCCCCAGGCGCCGGACGGCGGGGTAAGTTTTGCGGAAATGGCAAAACTGATGAGCGGCGCAGGACGCTATGATCCCTTCGCCGTCGACCTCGGCGCGGAGCCCAGGGCAGTCCGCGGCGCGCGCGGCTGGAACCGCGAGGTTTTAGGCCTTGTCACCGCCAGAATCCGGGGCTATATCAATGAGGGACTGGTGGACCCGTCAAGAATCTACGTCACCGGAATGAGCATGGGCGGCGCAGGAACTATCACCGCTCTCGGTGTAGATCCTTATCTTTTCGCCGCAGCGGTTCCGATCTGCCCCTCCACCAACGGCGAGACCTGGCCGATTCTGAAGAACATCCGGGACGTCCCGGTATGGATCGGCGCCGCCTATA
>JAEEGL017106455.1_pt1 | contig 23233 bp, 18 predicted proteins | sample 9134231 | NCBI WGS metagenome assembly JAEEGL01 (sample SAMN16246548, study PRJNA631951) | gut metagenome | biome: gut microbiome; feature: rumen; material: fiber-attached | host: Bos | place: Iran: Karaj | collected 2018-10
AGTCCCCACCAGTTATCCTCTGCGGGAAGATAGTATATGTTCTCGGGCTTAAATCCGGAAGCGATCCTGCACTGTGCGCCTTCCTCGTCACGGGGCGCATTCTCATCACCTGCAAATACGGTAGCTGCAAGATGGTCTCTGTCAAAGCCGTATACTTCGGTCAGAAGCTCGTAGCTCCATTTGCATCTGTCCTCTTTGAAATAATCACCGAGGCTCCAGCTTCCCATCATCTCAAAGAAAGTCACATGGCTTCTGTCGCCCACCGAATCGATATCGTTGGTACGCACGCAGCCCTGAACATTGCAGAGTCTGGTTCCCAAAGGATGCTTCTCGCCAAGAAGATAAGGCATGAGCGGCTGCATGCCCGCAACGTTAAACAAAACGCCGGTCGAGCCGTCAGATACGAGTGAAACGGCGCCGACATTCACATGTCCTCTCTTCTCGTAGAATTCTATCCAGTTTTTTCTGAGTTCCTTAGATGTAAATTGTTTCATATGTTCTTTCCCTTTTATCAAAAATCAAATTTGTCAGCGAAGAATGCGTCAAGTTCATCGATAGCAATACGCTCCTGCTCCATTGAATCGCGGAAACGTACGGTCACCTTGTGGTCTTCTTCCGAATCAAAATCGTATGTTACGCAGAAAGGAGTACCGATCTCATCCTGTCTGCGGTATCTCTTACCGATATTTCCTCTGTCGTCATATTCGCAGTTATACTTCCTGGACAGCTGCGCGTAGATCTTCTCAGCGCCCTCACCCAGTTTCTTGGACAGAGGCAGCACACCGATCTTGACGGGCGCGATAGCGGGATGGAAACGGAGAACCGTACGCATGTCGGGAGCTTCCTCGGTTCCCAAGTTCTCCTCATCATATGCTTCGCAGAGGAATGCGAGCGTCACGCGGTCTGCGCCGAGTGAAGGCTCAACAACATAAGGGATGTACTTCTCATTGGTCTCATCATCAAAGTAATCCATTGCCTGGCCCGAAGTTTCCTGATGTCTTGACAGGTCATAATCGGTCCTGGATGCGATACCCCACAGCTCTCCCCAGTCTGTAAAAGGAAATGCGTATTCGATATCGGTCGTATGATCGCTGTAGAATGAAAGTTCCTCGGGATCATGATCGCGGAGTCTTAAATTCTCTGCTTTGATTCCGAGAGAAAGAAGCCATTCGTAGCAGAACTTACGCCAGTACTCGAACCACTCGGTCTGTGTTCCGGGCTTGCAGAAGAACTCAAGCTCCATCTGCTCGAACTCTCTTGTTCTGAAAGTGAAGTTACCGGGTGTGATCTCGTTTCTGAAGCTCTTACCGATCTGGCAGATTCCGAAAGGAACCTTCTTACGGGATGTGCGCTGTACGTTCTTGAAGTTTACGAAGATACCCTGAGCTGTCTCGGGACGAAGGTATACAGTGTCCTTAGCATCCTCTGTAACACCCTGGAAAGTCTTGAACATCAGGTTGAACTCTCTGATGCTTGTGAAGTTGTGCTTTCCGCATGAAGGACAGGGAATGTTGTTGTCGTTAATGAACTTCTCCATCTCTTCATGGGACCAGCCGTCTACTGAGCTCTCAAGAGTGATGTTGTTCTCAGCAGCGTAGTCCTCGATGATCTTATCTGCACGGAATCTCTCGTGGCACTCCTTGCAGTCCATAAGAGGATCTGAGAATCCGCCAAGATGTCCTGAAGCGACCCATGTCTGGGGGTTCATCAGAATCGCACAGTCAACACCTACGTTGTAGGGGCACTCCTGCACGAATTTCTGCCACCAGGCCTTCTTTACGTTATTCTTGAACTCCACACCCAGGTTACCGTAGTCCCAGGTATTTGCAAGGCCGCCGTAAATCTCGGAACCGGGATAAACGAAGCCCCTCGCCTTTGCCAGAGCTACAATCTTGTCCATTGTCTTAGCTGATTTGTCCATAATGAATCCTCTCTGAATCTTATTATTTTGAAAGAAGCAGCTGAATGCTCTCGGCTGTCGCGTCGGCGAGCTTCGCTTCCTTTTTTCCTACTAGTGAAACGCCCTTTGTCGTGTATTCTATATTAAAGGGAGCTATGATGTTCGACTTGTCGTTAGTTATTATGATGTGCCTTTCAGGATGATCTGCGGCAAAAGAGCTGTCGATCTTCTCTCCTTTGCTGTCAACAAGGCCATCTGAAACCTTATAACCTGCGGCCTCAGCCTCCTCGATGGTGCCGTAAAACAGTGTCTCCTCGTTAAAGTTGCTGTAGTCAGATGCGCTGTCATAATTCATGCTTACCCTGACATAATCTCCGTCTTCAACCGATTCAACCTTATCAAGAGTGATCTTGGGAGTCAGATACTCAGAGTTATACTCTTCGAGTTCGTCCTCAGCCATCTTGGAGAGTTCCTCCAGGTCGTAGTAATCCTTATCAAACTGTTCATAAATCACGTTGCTGACATGACCGTCCTTGTCGATGGACACCGCAGTCACTTCGGAAGTCTTGTCTCCTCCGCATCCTGTAAGTGTCAATGCCACCATCGAGGCTGCAACGCCCGCAATCAGTGAATTCTTTAAATATGCTTTTCCCACCTCATCACCTCACAAACTAAAATATTATATCCTCATTTATATGGCATTGTCAAAGGTAGCAAGCATTTCCGCACTCTTAAGCGGTCTGTCGATGAATCTGCCGCGATACCCCCTCGTCACTGCGCAGAGTTCATTTAGAACTTCCTCTGTGACAGAGAAAGTGTAGAGCTTTTCGAGCGGCGTCTCTGCGATGAAGTCCAGCGCATATCTGGTGGAATCCAGAAGTTTCATATCCTCCGGAATTCCGGGATATTCGCCCTCTATCTGCAGAGCGCGCAGCTCATATATGCACCTAACCAGCCTGTTAGGTATGTTTTCTTTCAAAAGAGCTCTCAGAGAGAGATACAGGAGATTGAGGAGCTCTATATCCTCAACATTCTCTCTTGTGTAGTAAGACGCCAGCTCAAGGAAAAAGGTGCCGTAGCAGGCACCTTCCAAGTCTCCTCTGAATCCTTCAAAGTAGTTGTCTATGTCTGCCTCTACTATGTTGTAGGAACTCTTTCCTGCATAAAGCTTGAAAGTCCCGAAACAGAAGGGCTCAACGGTTCCCGAGAGCCTGTTCCCCGGCTTTCTTGCGCTTCTTGCAAAGGCCGTTATCTTGCCTCTCTCCGCGGTAAAAATCGTGGCAACCCAGTCGTAGTCGCCGGCGGGACTGTGTTTTATCACTATCCCTCTCACGGTAATGATATCTTCCATGGGCAGCTCCTACCTGAAATCTTTTGTGTTATAGCCGAAGTTCTTCAGCTGGTTGTTGTCGTCTCTCCAGTCCCTTCGAACTTTTACAAAGAGTTGTAGGTTGACCTGACATCCCACCATCTCCTCGATGTCTTTTCTCGCTGCGGAGCCGATCTTCTTAAGCATTGATCCACCCTTGCCGATCACGATGCCCTTGTGGGAATCCCTCTCGCAGATGATGGTCGCCTCAATGTCCATAATGCCATTGGGATCGTAGCCTCCGTCACCTTCCTCTCCATCCATGGAAAAGACAACCGGGCCATCCTCAAGATCTTCATCCTGCTGAGCTATTTGCGCCATCTGCTTCTCCAGCGCACTCTTCTTGGGTGGGTGCTGATGTCTTTTCTTCTTGGCAGGCGCCTGCACCTTCTCCCTCATTCTCATAGTCTCGATGGTCACTGCGATTCCATGAGGCACCTCATCCTGCAGGAGCCTTAGAGCCTTCTCCCTTATAATCTCAGCTGCTATCTGTCTCTCGGGCTGATCAGTCAAGGTTTCCTCATCATAAAAAGGAGGTCCGAAAGGAAGGAACTGCTTTATCGCGTCGCGGCATTCGTCAATATTGGTGCCTTTGAGGGCCGCAACCTTAACTACTCTGTCAAAATCCATCTCCTTGCAGTAGGCCTGCTCAAATTTATCCAGATCCTCTGCGGAAACGGTATCTATCTTGTTGATAACCAGGATTACCGGCTTTTTGCTGCTCTTTAAGGTCTCGATGATGGATCTCTCCATCTCACCGATGTAGGTGCTGGGCTCGACCAGCCACATGATCACGTCAACTTCGTCGATGGTGGACCTGGCCACCTTCGTCATGTACTCCCCAAGCTTGTTCTTGGTGTCATGAAGTCCCGGCGTGTCAAGGAAGATCATCTGGCACTCATCATCAGTGTACACAGTCATGATCCTGTTCCTTGTGGTCTGGGGCTTGCTGGAGGTTATGGCCACCTTCTGTCCGATGAGGTGATTCATCAGTGTTGACTTGCCTACATTGGGCCTTCCTATTAAAGTTATAAATCCAGTCTTGAAATTACTTATTTCCATCTACGTTATCTTTCTGTGGTTTCTCAGGCTCTTTCTGTGCGGACTCATTCTTAGCAGGCTCATTGTTCTTAATAGGCTCATTGTTTTGCGCAGGCGCGTTCTGAACCGGTGCCTGAGGTGCGGGTGCTACAGGTGCTGCCTGAGGCATGGCGTTTACCGGTGCCTGCATGGGCAGATTCATCTGCATCATCTGCATCTTCTTGATTCGCTTCTTTTTGCTGCTTGCGCTTACAGCCTTAACAATAGCAATGATCAGGCCAACAATAATAATAAACAGCAGTATCTGAGGAATATGGCTTACAAACCATATCGCAAACTCAACTATCGCTTCCACAACTTCATCCACGCTCTTCATGAAGCCCTTGCCCATTCGGGATGATACGCTCTCCTTCTCAACGGGAGTAAAGGTAACGACTTCGTCGATGTAGAGGTATACTGTGCTGTACTCAATCCTGTTGTCGTAGCTTCGAAGCTGTGATTCGATACTCTCAAGCTCGTATCTCACGTCAGCGAGTCTTGACTCAACAGTAATGAGATCCTCTACGGTCTCTGCATTCTCAAGGATTTCGAGAAGTCTCTTTTCCTCTGTCTTAAGGGCATTCTTGCGGCTCTCGGTGTCCACATAACTCAGCGTCACATCATCCACATTAACTGACTTGTCAGTAATGTTGGTGCTGCCCTCGATCAGACCCACAAAAGAATCAAGCTTATCCGCAGGAATTCTGGCTGTAAGGCTTGCACTCCTTGAAATCTTTGATGAGTAGCTTGCATTGTTGCTGATGTTGCTGGACTCAATGTAGCCTCCCAGCTCCTTGACCTTGTTTTCAACCTTTGACACGGTAACAGTCAGGTCGTCGGTCTCAGCATTTATGTTCATTGTGGTTATAAGCTTTCTTGATGTATCCTGAACGGTACCTGCAGAAGCGTTTCCGCTGCCGCTGTCATAAGCTTCGTCAGCCATGGCGGACTCTTCATAAAGAGCTACCTTTGCGCTTCCCGCACTGTCGTATGAGCTCTCATAGGCAGGCGCTGATGCTGAGTTTCCTGATGATCCGCACCCCGCTGTCAAAACCACTGCGGCGCATATAGCCGCCAAAACTCCGGAATGTAATAATCTCTTTTTCATGATCACCCCTCCAAAAATTTTATCTGCTGACAAGCTGCTCCACATTGTCGAAGATATCGCCCACTTCGTCGATCTTCTCGGCTGAACCTACGACGCAGAGGCACTCATCTTTCATGAATGCGTCAACATAATCTGCCAGCTTGCGGATTGTATCTTTGTTTGTTGCAAGGAGCTCATCCCTGTTCCTTTGGACATTCTCCATCTTGGCATTGCACAGATACGCAGTCAGACCATATGCCCCTTTGGTTGAAGGCGTCTTGGGCGTATCAAGTTCTGAGATTGCTCCGATTATATACTGAAGGATAGTCCTGTCATCCGCATCAAAATTCCTCAGGTACTCGGATGCCTTCTCAAAAATATCAATACTGTTCTTCAGATTGGGATCTCTGTAGGTCACAAAAGCGGAATCACCGTTCTTGGCAAAGCTGCTCATACAGCCATAGGCGCCACCCAGGATCCTGATGTTCTTCCAGAGATAATCGTAGCCCATCATGACCTTCATAACTCTGAGCGCTCCGTTGTACTTAAGCCCTTTATTTGCAAAATTTCCTGCGCGGCAGACGTACTGAACCTGGCCGGCGGTCTTAAACGCCTCGTTTCTCTTCTCTACGACCATCTTGAAATCATTCATTTCTATATCGCAGTCATAGAGAGCTGAAGCGAACTCTGTCACCTCTTTCTCAATTCCGTCATATTCCTTTTCAGTACAGGTCACATCCACAAGGAGGTTTTCTTTCCTGAATAACTGCTTGCTGAGACTTACCAGCTTGTCGATGATATCTTTTGAACCCTCATCGCTTTCAATGTCTTTGTTCAGCTTCTCCAGATGTCTGAAATAGCCGATTCCATTGACATTGTCAGAAACAGCTGCCGAAGGTGATACATAGCTCATGGCGCGGACAGCTGCAGTCTGATGTCCTCCTGCAGCAAGGTCCGTCTGGTATCTTGCATACTGCTCGGAAAAGATTTCCCTGAGTCTCTTAACGTCATCGAACTTCGTTGCTGTTATGATCTCTTTTACCAGATCAAAGGCACAGTGCAGGTTCTCCTTAAGGACTTTGACGTTTATCTCGAACATGGTGGCGAACTTTGAAACATCATCAGAATCCGTGTAGGTGCTGATGGAGCCGCCGATTCCACCGGTCTTAATGTTGATCTCGTTGTAGAGGTCGCCGTACTCGTAGTGCTCTGTGTTGAGCATTCCAAGGACCTTCTTCAGAGATGAAACATAGGGAAGAAGTTTCGCATCAACTCCCTGCATGTTGAACACAAAGTCAAGGTACATGATACCGTTTGTAAAGATATCATGGAAAAGAACTTTCTGCCCCTCTGCATCCCTTAGCTCGTATATGAACTTATCCGCCTCCTTCTTCATGTCGGCGAGAGTCAGGAGCGGGATTTTCTTCAGATCCTCGGGGTCGTCTTCACGGTCCTGATATTCCTTGAGTTCTTTTGTCTCCCTGACAATGTTTCCTATCTCGTCTTTGGATAAAGAATTCTTGTAGTTTTCGAGTTTCTGTCTCAGTTCCTCGTCCTTTTTCTCGGTAAGACCGCACTCAGGCTCTAAGACAACAACTGTCCTGTGGGTATTATTTAAAAGATATTTCTCAGCAAGATCCTCAAAGTAGCGTCCCTGCGCCTCTTTCTTTAGTTCAGCAAAGGTCTCGTTAGCCTCAACGTTGATCCAGGGCTTGGAGTCGTCATACAGCCAGCTGTCCAACAGCTGAAGGCCATACAAAAGGCCCTTTGGGAATCTTCCGAAATCCGCCTCCCTGTACTTGAACTCATCGTGGGAAAGACCGGCCAGAAGAGACTTCTTGTCAATGCCCCGTTCTATCTGCTCCTTAAGTACCTCTCTGATGGTATTCACAAACTCCTCTTTCTGTGAAGGGTCTGCGTTAGTTGCGATGATCGAGAAAACGGGTTGTTTGATGCCATTATCGTACTGGCTGAAAACGTCCTGACCGATCCCTTTATCGATGAGTGCCTTCTTGATCGGCGCACCGGGTGCGGAACAGAGGGCGTAGTCAAGGATGTCAAAAGCAATATAGAGCTTTCTGTCCAGTGTTGATCCAACGCTGCAGTTATAGGAAAGATAGGTACTCTTTGACAGCTCATCTGCTGAGAGAACAGGATATGGCTTTATTACCTCCCTGGGCTCCTCAAAGGCCTTCTGGGTACCAATCTCAGAATCTACATCTATCTCCTCGAAGGCTGACAAGTAGTTTTTGTCGATGTAATCCAGTTTCTCTGCCATGTCCATGTTGCCATAGAGGTAGATATAGCTGTTTGATGGGTGATAGTACTTCCTGTGAAAATCGAGGTACTCGTCATAAGTCAACTCGGGGATAACTTCCGGTACTCCTCCCGACTCTATTCCATACGTAATGTCAGGATAAAGAGAGTTCTGGATTTCCCTGCTGAGCGTATCATCAGGCGATGAGAAAGCACCCTTCATCTCGTTGTATACAACACCGTTGATGGTGAGGTCGGAATTCTCATCCTCCATCTCGTAGTGCCAGCCCTCCTGCTTGAAAACCTTGTCAGACTGGTAGATGTTGGGATAAAAAACGGCGTCCAGATAGACGTCCATCAGGTTCTGGAAGTCAGCGTCGTTGCAGCTGGCGACAGGATAGACCGTCTTGTCTGGATAGGTCATGGCGTTCAGGAAAGTATTAAGCGATCCTTTTACAAGCTCAACAAACGGGTCCTTCACCGGGTATTTCCTGGATCCGCAAAGAACCGTGTGCTCAATGATATGTGCAACACCCGTAGAGTTCTTGGGCGGTGTTCTAAAGCCTATGGCAAATACCTTGTTTTCCTCGTCGTTGGACAAAAGAGCTACTCTTGCTCCTGTCTTTTTATGTCTCATGAGGTAACTCTCCGAATTGAGGTCCTCTATTCTTCTCTTTTCAATGATCTCATATGAAGAAAGATCTTCTAATCTCATGTATTGTATTCCCCTTTAAATGTCAAAGTCGTCGCCGGGCTTAAACTGGATGTCGAAGTCATCTGCCGGCGGCTTTGCAGTTTCTTTTGTATCATTGGTGAAGCTCTTTACTTTAAGCTTCTCTGCCTTGCCGTCTGCTCCGATGGGTGCACGGAACTCGGGCATCTTCATGCGCGGTGTAAGGTCTGCGTCATCGTCGTCCTCCGGAAGGACCATGCCCTCGGGAACGAAGCGTGGGCCGGGAGCGGGCTTTTTCGGTGCAGGTGAAGCTATCTCATCTTCAGTTGCCGGCTTTGATTCCTCCGCTACTGTTGCAGCGTCATCTTCTTCGTCATAATAGTCTGTAAACTCTGCTGTCTTCTCTTCGGTTTCAGAAGACTCTTCAACAAGACTCTCCGGCGCTTCTTCCGCAACATCCACCTTCTCTTCAGGAATTTCTTTTGAAGGCTCATCCTGATCTTCTTCATCATAATACTCTGCGAACTCAGTTACTTTCGTCTCTTCTTCAGCAGTCTCTTCATCAACGTTTTCTTGCGTTTCTTCAGGCTCTGCTTCTTCCGGTTCTGCTTCCTGTTCTGTTTCTTCCTGTTCTGCGACTTCCGGCGTTACAACTTCCGGTCTCACAATTCTGGATTCGTCGACAGCTTCTTCGTCCTCCGAAAGCTCTTTTCCGTCAGCAGCGCTATCTCCCCTGTCGTCAGCCTCGATCTCTTCGATCGCTTCCATTGCATCCTCACCGGATTCATTGGCAGGCGTTGTGATCAGGTCAGCCACACAGGCAAGAATAAATGCGTAGTACACAGTCACGAATACCTGGGTGTTCATCCTTGTTGCACCCATAAACGGAACTGTCGCGAAAATGAACAGCATGGACAAAAGCCAGGGTGAGATATTCTCAACCTTCCTGTTTTTCCAGAATCCAATGATCACGCCGGACATACCGATCGCAGTGAGAAGATATATGATCTTGTGGTCGGTGTAGGTCCAGAACATGCTGAAGGTATTGAGATTGTGGAAGTAGAAAGACGCCCACTTTGAAAGGGTTGCGTGGGCCATCATCGTGCCCTGCTCCTGGGCTATCATTGCTGCAAAGGCCATAACTGCGCCAAAAAGCACAAAAAGAAGTCTTCCAATTTCTTTTCTGGGTGAAGTTCCGTAGAGGAACAGAACTGCCACAAGAAACGGCAGGATCATTATTATAGTCCCCGCATCGACATAGGCCATGAAGCCCACTACTGCGCCAACCAGAAAATACCAGAGCACAAATGCCGGGGATTTATACACCTTTCTGTAGGCGCCCTGCAGGAAAAGAGCCATTACAAGAAGTTCGATTCCGAACATAGCCATGAACAGGGAATCCGTGCTGAGCATGAGACCTGTAAACTTGTATGTGAAAACAGGCATGAAGGCCACATAGGCTGTGAATACCACAGATGCTGCCATGCCAAGAAGTTTTTTGACTGTGAAAAATCCGCATACCATGAAGATCGTAAAGCATACGATCTGGAACACGAATGGTACAGATACGATGTTTCCCGTGAAGAACAGTATTGCCTCAAGGATCGTTGAATAAATGATGGAAAGAAGGTCATGCTCCGGAACCTTGTTGGTGCCGCCGATCATGGCGTTCTCATAAAGGCTGTACTTGCCGACGATGTCACCCGTGGATTTCGAGAGTATGTCCATGCGGTAATAGACGCCCGCTGCGATGATCAGCACTATAAGAACGGAATACATTATCTTGAAAGCGACGGTTTCTTTTGTACTTACGATATCAAGTCTGTCTGACAGTTTGCCCAGAAGAAGGGTGATGACCGACATCACCAGGACGCTTAAAAGAGTCAGTACTCCGCTGTAAACAAGTGCGTAATCAGATGGAAAAAGTCCCAAAAAGAAACATAAACTTGCCACCATCACAATATCAAATATCAAGAAGACCGCCCAGATGCATATTGCTGGCCATGTTCGCCTAAGTTTCATTTTCAGGACCCCCAAATTAATAGTATTTTTTCTTTATTCTTCAGGCTCTTCCCAGTTGTGGTAAACTGCCTGAACGTCGTCGTCCTCGTCGAGAAGATCAAGGATCCTCTGGAGGTACTTAACGTTCTCAGGATCTGTAACTGCAACGTAGTTCTGAGGGATCATTGTAACCTCAGCAGATGCTGTAGCTATATTGTTCTCGTTCAGAGTCTTAACAACTGCCTCGAAGTTCTCGGGTGTTGTGAGGATTTCAAAGCTGTCGTCCTCTTCATTGAAGTCATCGGCACCAGCGTCAAGAACCAGCATCATGAGATCATCTGATGACATGCTGCACTCTTCCTTGTCGATGAGGATCTGTCCCTTGTTGTCGAACATATATGATACGCATCCGGGAGTTCCCACATTTCCGTTGCCCTTTGAGAAAGCAGCCTTAACGTTGGATGCTGTTCTGTTCTGGTTGTCTGTGAGGGCCTCAACAATGATGGCTGTTCCGCCGGGGCCATATCCTTCGTAAGTGATGCTCTTATAGTCAACATTTCCCTCTGCGCCTGAAGCCTTCTTGATTCCGCGCTCGATGGTGTCGTTGGGCATGTTGTTTGCCTTGGCCTTAGCAATTACGGTTGCAAGCTTAAAGTTGTTGTTGGGATCGGGGCCGCCCTCTTTTACTGCAACGGCGATCTCTCTTCCGATGATGGTAAAGATCTTACCCTTTGCTGCATCATTTTTTTCCTTTTTGTGTTTGATGTTTGCAAATTTTGAATGTCCTGACATAAAAACTTCCTTTCATATAAAAACTATTTTGCTATTTCTAATTCCTGGTTCTCTTCAGTTTCAGTCTCCTCAGGGAGCTTCGTCGCAAGGACGCTCGCCACCATGTGGTTCTGAACTGAAAGGATCTTGAAATTGTAGCCGTCAACAACTGTTTCGAACTCCTCGTCTGAATCCGGTATCCTGTCCAGCTTTGATATCAGATATCCGTTGAGAGTCTCAAATTCACTCTTTTCAAAAGTGATGTCAAATTTCTTTTCCAAAACCTCCAGCGGAGTCTTGCCGTCGACAGTAAACTCCATGGGGTTCTTGGTGGGCTTGATGTAGTTCTCGTCCTCGTCGTACTCGTCCATGATGTTGCCCACGATCTCCTCGAGAATGTCCTCCATGGTTACGAGTCCTGCAGTCTGGCCGTACTCGTCGATCACCACCACCATCTGCGTCTTGGAAGACTGCATACTATGGAAAAGTGAGTCGATATTTCTGGTCTCGGGAACGAACTTTGGCTGTCTCAAAAGTCCCTTGATCTTTCTGATGGGGAGCTCTTCGTCCGTCTCTTCGGAAAGTTTCTTCATGGCGTCCCTGATGTGCATGATTCCGATGATGTGGTCGATGTCGTCAAGATAGACCGGGAATCTGCTGTTGTTGGTATTCATCATGAAGTTCACTGCTTCTTTCAGACTTACGTTGGCGTCTATGGCCATCATGGCGTTTCTGTTGGTCATGATATCCTGGGCTTCCTTGTCGGAAAACTCAAAGATATTGGTGATCATATCCGCCTCTGACTCCTGCAGGACGCCCTGCTCCTGGCCTTCTGAAACCATGGACTTGATCTCTTCCTCAGTCACGTCGGAGATCCCGTCGTCGCCGCGGATTCCGAAGATGTACAGAAAGCCTTTTGTGAGGCCCGATGCGATCATTGAGAAGGGATACAGGATTATCCTGAAAAATGCTGCAGGATAATAACAGGCATAGGCCCATTTCTCCGGTGCTCTGATAGCAAGCCTTCTAGGTATCAGAATTCCGAAGGTCATGATCAGAAGAGCTATCACGAATCCTGTGATGATGTAGCAAAGCAGCATCAGCAGTCCGTTGTCACGGATACCCCAAAGCTGTGACAGGTATTCGGTGAGCCTCGCTGTTACCAGTCCTCCAAGCACCATGTTGAGAATGATCGTCAGTGTCTGCATGGCCTCTATATGAGCCATCTCATTGTCCATGAGCTTTAGGAGCCTCTTGCTTAAGTTGTCCTTGTTTTCTGTGCTTTTCTTCTCGATCTCATCCTTGCTGACATGGTCCAGCGCCATTCCGAAGCCATGGACAAACACATCTATAATGAGAATGACAAAAAAAGCGATAATACTGACTGAAGGCAAGCCTTCGTCCATAATAAAACCTCCTGTTTGAAAGGCATTTTGGCTGGAAAGTCAAAATGCACGCAAAATATCAAATTACACTATACCACATTTTGGGTTGAGCTACTACACTTTTTAATTTAAAATGGTTCACAGTGATTTGTGTGGTTTGGGAGAGATAGATGACTTCAATTCTGATTATGATGATAAATGTAGTGATAAATGCCCTTGTGTACCTGGCAAAGGCAGTATTTTCCCTGCTTCTGTGGTTTATCAAGACAGTTACAAGAGCCCTGAAGCTCTTTTTTGTTGCGCTCCCGATCACCTCGATCGTGTTTGGTGTCCTCATGCTCGTGACAATGGGGACGGTTCTCTTTGTCACATCCGGTGGTGAGGTGACAACGGGGACGGTTCTCTCTGACACATTTGTTGACGGGAGCCGGAACTCTGCCAGGGCCATACCTGCAGTTTCCATGTTTTCGGCGCTGAAAGCCTGGTGGATGGATAACGTGTATTCTTTTAAAGGCACATCTACTTATATTCTTCTTTTATTCCTCACAATTTTGATGTTCATTCCAGTTATGACAGTGTTTCTTGCGATCTCAGTATTTGCTTCTTATGGAGCAGCTCTTTTCATTGCGTTCGTAGCTGACGCTGCCCTCTACGTTGTGCGGGCATCGCTGGGAAAAGGTTTTGTAACCCAGGCACTCTCCCGCTATTACAGGCTTTTTCCCAAAGCAGGAAGACGCCATGAAGAGCGCAGGTACGACCGGCTGATGAAAGAAAGAAACAATGACCTTGAAGCAGAGAACCGCGCTCGCAGACAAAGACGCGGCGAGGCGTTCTATGAGGATGAAAATTATCTTGAAGATCATGATGATGAGTATTCTGATGAAGGATACGATCCTGAGTTTGATGAAGAATACGGATCAGACGACGAGTATTACGAAGATGGTTATGATAATGAAGATTATTCTGATGATGACTATCCGGAAGATGATGAATTCTACGAGGAAGATTCTGACGACGAAGGATATTATGGCGAAGATGACGAATACTACGAAGATGATGATGGCGAGGTCTACGACGATGAAGAGGATTTCGACGATGAAGACAAGGACGATACCAGCGACTACGACGCCGGCTTCGAAGACGGTCGCCGCGCCGCCGGAACCTTCGATTTCTTCGCCGGCTGCAACTCCCGTGAAAGCGTAGACAAAAAGTACAAATCCCTTGTTAAGCTCTACCATCCCGACAACATGGACGGCGACACAGCTGCCCTCCAGGAAATCAACTCCCAATACGAAGCCGCCAAAAAGAAGTGGAATTAAACAGAGCTCCCGGCATAAACGTCGGAAGCTCTTTAAAAATCCGAAAACATCAAAAAACTATTATCTTATCTAAGAAACGGCAACACCAGTTTCACCCAATCCCAGAACGAGCGTTTCTCTTCAATAACGACATCTGATTCAGAAATCAGCGATCTGTCCACATCCTCTTTTCTCACAACCAGCACTGAACCTCCCATATAGAAGGGCTCCGAAAAATTGATCTTCTCAAGTCTGTCAGGTGTAATGGACATTGCCCTGCCTGCCAGGTCACACTTTCCTTCCTGCAGAGCCGGAATCAGCCCATCAAAGGGATACTCGGTTATCTCAACCTTATAATCCATCTCCCGAGCCACATGAAGCACAAGATCCACGGAATACCCAACAATATCGCCGTTAAGCGCGTGGTATGCCATAGGCGCAGTGCCTACATTGACATAGTACCTCAGTGTTCCGTTCTTTCCGGCCCAGTCCTGCTCTATCAGCCTTTTGGCCAGCTCATCCTTTCCCATCCACTTTGTCTTAAGCTCGTCAAAAAGACCTTCTTCCTTAAGCTTATCCATTGCGGTGTTGAAAGGTTTTAAAATCTCACTTCCCTTCGGAAAACCAAACCCAAACATATCATTTCTTATGTTCTCGGGAAAAACCATCAGATCGTCATGCATGGAAACCGCCAGTTCTGCAGTAGGCCCGTCCATTGCAATGGCATCACACTCCTGGTGCATCAGCGCAGCGAGGCTTTCATCGTCGCTCTCTTTATATACCACTTCCACGTTTCCGCGGATAACCGGATTTTCTTTCAGATAGCTCTCAAATGACGTTCCTTTCAGCATCGCCACCTTTTTGCCCGTGAAATCAGACAGGCTTCGAAGCTTTGCAGACGCGGCATTTGACGAACTTGCAGCCAGACAAAAAATTAGAAGTATTATTGCGCATGTCTTCAAACATGCAAATATGCGGTGTCTGTTATTCATCAGCTCTCCCTTCAGCCTCACACATCTCAATACAGATCAAATACCCTCGGAACTCGCTTATTTATATCACAGGTCAGCTCATAGTTGAACCTTCCGCTCATATCTCCAAGCATCTCAGCCGTGATCACTTCGCCTGACCTCTTGTCCCTGCCAAGAAGAACCACTTCATGTCCTTCCTTCGCAGCCGGAATATCCGTCACATCCACCATAAACTGGTCCATGCACACCCTTCCAAGAATCGGTGCACGACAGCCGTCGATCAGAACGTAACCCTTGCTCGAAAGACTCCTGGGATACCCGTCTCCGTAGCCCACAGGGATCGTGGCAATCCTGGTCTCCCTCTCAGTCACAAATGTCCCGCCGTAGCTCACAGGCGTTCCTGCAGGAACAGTCTTTATCATGACCACGTGGCTCGTGATCTCCATCACAGGCTCAAGGCCGATTATATCCCTCGGCACCTCATCCGACGGCCACATTCCGTACATGGTAATACCCGCCCGGACCATATCCATCGAAGACTCGGGAACCGCAATTATGCTGGCGCTGTTTGCGCAGTGCTTGATCGGTATCCTGTATCCCGTCTCGTTCTCAAAGTCAAAGATAAACTTCTTAAATACTTTCTCGCACTCCCTGACATTTGAAAGATCCTTCTCGTCAGCTCTTGCAAAGTGAGTGAACATGCCCTCAATGCGTATTCCCCGCATCAGTCTTACATTTCTTGCAAAAGAGATCCCGTCTTCATCAGGTGTGATCCCGATCCTGTTCATTCCTGTATCCACTGCGATGTGTACAGGCGGTATCTCCTCTATAACGCCCTTTGATATCAGCTCTTTACCGCATCTATCAAGCTCTTTTGCCATATCTTCCCTGAAAACAGCAGGCCTGATGCCCTCGCTGAGCATCCGGTCATAAGCGTAAGGGAAGGTGTATCCCAAAACGAGAATGGGTTTCTTAAGTCCCGCGTCCCTGAGTTCAAAAGCCTCCTCTGCTGTAGCTGTAGCATAGCCCCAGATGTAATCCTTGTTTTCAAGAAACTTCCCGATCTCCACGGCGCCGTGACCATAAGCGTCCGTCTTGATAACGGCCATAATCTTTGTATCTTCGGGAATATTATTCCTCATGGCGAGAAGGTTCTTTTCCAAAGCCGGAAGGCTTATCCTCGCGCAAACTCTCGATGTCTTTTTTCCTCTCATAACATACCTCTTTATTCCAGCACCTTCGGAAGGGCTGCGACTATATCTGATGCCACCATGCTGTACCGCCCCTGGGCCTTTGCAGCCTCGTCTCCGGCGCAGCCGTGGACATATGCGGAAGCAACTGCCACATCGAAGGCATTCATCTCTTTATGCAAAAGAGCTCCTGTTATGCCCGAGAGCACATCCCCCGAGCCTGCAGTGGCCATTCCGTCGTTCCCACTCATATTAATATAAATCTTTTTTTCGTTGCTGTCAGCCACAATACTCCTCGCATCCTTGCATATAACTGTGGCGTGAAGCTTTTTTGCCAGAACTTTCGGGTATTCGAAAATGCTCTCCTTGCACTCCCTGACGCCTGTCTTCATGAGCCTTGCAAACTCTCCCATGTGCGGAGTCAGGATCAGTTTCTTGCCCTTTGCGGCAAAATTCCCGGCCCTCGCAAAAAGTTTTTCATCGTCAGCTATGATATTCAGAGCATCTGCGTCCATCACAAGATCCTTGTTATATCTGTCCAGAATGCAGGAAACAAGCTCTCTGCCCTTGCCCTCTGTTCCGATACCGGGCCCGATGACAGCCTGCGTAGACCACTCCATCGCAGGGATAAGCTTTTCGGCAACGGGCTCAAAGTCATCATAAGTATCCAGTATAACCTCTGGCAAGAGAGCTTTAATCACCTCTGCGTTTTCTGCCGCTGTGAAAACTCTCACCATCCCCGCACCAGACTTAAGGCATGCTGAAGCCGCAAGCACCGCCGCTCCGCTCATCCCCCTGGATCCGGCAATTATGAGGACTTTTCCATTTGTGCCCTTATTGGAGTCTCTTTTCCTCTCAGGAAGAAGATCCAGAGCTCTGCCGTCGTAATAGATGATCTCAGGTTCTTTTCCAAGAAAACTTTCGGAAGTTATTCCGACGTCAACATTCCGCAGTGTTCCGCAGTATTCACAGCCGGGGTACAGTATCTGTCCCAGCTTCACGTGGTTGAAAGTCACGGTTTCATCAGCTTTCACAGCGCCGCCACACGCCGCTCCTGTATCTGCGCTGATGCCGGAGGGTATGTCAACCGACAGGATGAAGATATCATTGTCTCTTTCCTTTTTGCATTCATTTATATAGCAAACCGCGTCCAGATAAACGCCGGTAAGCGGCCTGGATAAGCCTATTCCGAATATCGCATCAATTATGATATCAAAGTCGCTGCCCTTTTTGTTGTCCCTTACATTGGAAAAAGTGTCAATCGTGATTCCATACTTCTTAGCTATTTCAAGCTGTTTTAAAAAGAGCTCGGAAGCCTTCGTCATGTCGCCGATTATTGAAAGGCAGACCTTATAGCCCCGCTGTTTTAAAAGCCTTGCTGCGCAGACGCCGTCGCCTCCGTTGTTGCCACAGCCTGCAAGGACCAGAACGCTGTAGGTTCTGTAGGAATTTCTTTTCCCTTTCCAATGGTCCGCTGCGTCAGCCACGGCAAGGGATGCCCTTTCCATGAGGACCATGGTATCGATGCCAAAGTACTCGCTTGTATTTCTGTCACAGAGTTTCATTTCCTGGCTTGAAACCGCGTATTTCATAAGCACCCCCATTAAAAGTCAAGGCTGCCGAAAGGGGCAGCCTGCATTACTTATTCCACATATTCATCCTCAGAACCTTCAAGTGGCCGTCTGATGGGATGTCTTCTGTTGGGATCATATTTCATATCAAAAAGATCTATAACCTCAGGTCCAAAGATCTGATGCATGTAGGAGTACAGATTGTAGTTCTCCATCTCTGCTTCCTGGAGATGGATGACATTCTTTTTAAGCTCTACCCTCACCTGGGATATCCATTCGTCCAGTCCGTTGATGTATTCGGTGTTCGCATGGAGTGTCTCATAACAGGTCTTCATGGTCTCTATCATGAGCTTGTAGTCCACGTCATATATCTCTCTTGACAGATCCAGCAGCTCGTCCTGCTGGGAATCCAGTCTGTCATTACAGTCATTGATGAGTCTTGTTCTCTCAGAGATTTCTTTTTCGATGGCAGCGGAGCCGCCCAGCTTGCTGGCCTTGTCCCTTAGGGGCACGATCTCGCTCAGAAGTGTCTTCTTGAGTTTCTTGATCTTCTTGGTCTCCGTGCGGATCCTTCCGTCCCGCTCAACCAGGGAATTCAGCTGATCCGCCAGGGCCTCGATCTCAGGAGTCATCTCTGTCTGTGTAAAGAGCTTTTGCCACTTGTCGTCCAGCGTCAGAATAGGAATGCTCTTCCCTTCCAATGCGGACATGTACACCTTGTCATCTTTAGCCATTGGGGTTATCTCACTAAGAATTTAATGTTTTTTCGTACCTGTCTATATTATACGATAATTTCATCAAACTGTCAGATAAATGTACATTTTCTACCTGAATACTGTCAGGCACCTCAAGGTCCACATGCGCAAAGTTCCAGATTGCCTTGATACCGCAGTTTGCAAGCCTGTGTGCCATTGGTACTGCCTGGTCCTTGGGGATGGTCAGAACTGCGATCTCGATATTGTTATCCCTGATAAAGTCCTCCACCTCATCGATGGGTCTTACTTCCACGTCCCTTATCATGGTGCCGTAGAGCTCAGGATTGCAGTCAAAGGCGCCCTTGAATACAAAGCCTCTTCTGGTAAAATTCGTGTAGCCTGCGATGGCCTTTCCAAGGTGTCCGGTTCCAATGATAACGAGGCTGTGCTGCCTGTCGAGACCAAGAATCTTGCCGATCTCGTCATAGAGATAGTTCACGTTGTAGCCGTATCCCTGCTGGCCAAAGCCTCCGAAATTGTTGAAATCCTGTCTTATCTGCGAAGCTGTGACCTTCATTATATCGCTGAGTTCCTGGGATGAGATCCTCTCAACGCCTTTTTCCCTTAAGTCTCCGAGATATCTAAAATACCTTGGCAGTCTGCTTATCACCGCCTGAGAAATTTCTTTTTCCGCCATAAGTCTTCTCCATCGTGCCGCTAAGTTTTCAGGTACATTTATGTGTAAGTTTGTGAAATAAAAGATAATCCTATTATATCCATTCGTTAATTAAATGTCAATTAAAGCACAGCGCTGAAAAAGCCCCTAACCATGGGCTTTTCACGGTCAGGGGCCTGCTTTTTTCAGTGTTTTTAAGGCTTGAAATAACTGATTGCATCCTGCATGTCTGTTGCCAGAACCTGAAGCTTGTCTGCTGACTCTGTGATGATTGCAAAGGTCGCATTGAGCTCCTGCATGGATGCGTTGGTCTCCTCTGTGGATGCTGCGTTCTCCTGGGAGATTGCCGACAGGTCTGAAATGATCTCCACCAGCTTGTCCTTGGCGGTTGTGAGCTGAGTGATGTGATCTGCGATGCTGTCTGTGCTTGCAGCCACGTTTCCAACGTTGTCTGCCATGCTCTGCATGTTTGTCTTTGTGTCATCCAGCTGCTCGGACTGCTGGTCGAAGTTGGCGTTGAGCTTCTGCATTACTTCTACAGAGGCCTCGGAATCAGCAACCAGCTTCTCAACGATCTTCTTGATCTCATCAGCAGAGTTGCTACTCTGTACAGCAAGCTGTCCGATCTCGGTAGCAACAACTGCAAATCCCTTTCCTGCATCTCCTGCTCTTGCGGCCTCGATGCTGGCGTTGAGTGAAAGGAGGTTGGTCTGGGATGCGATCTCGGTGATAGCCTGAGAGAACTTCGAGATTTCTTTTGCCGACTCGTTTGTGGAATCTATGGTCTGGCCAATCTCGCGAACAGAGGCCTGTACTTCCTCGCTCTGGGTAATGAGCTTTTCAAGGGCTTCCATTGCTGCCTCGCAGGAGGTCTTCATCTCGCTGGCGTATGCGTTCAGCTCTTCTACGTTCTCGGATACTTCGTCGATGTCTCTTCCGATATCCTGTGTGTTTCCGGCTGCGCTCTCTACGCGCTCTGCCTGGTTTACAGCGCCCTTGCTGATGTCATCTATATCCTGGCTTACCTGGTTGGAAGCTGTGGATGCCTGGTTTGCCGAATCGGAAAGCTCGGAGCCTGCACTTTTGAGTTCGCTGGACATATCCATTGTTGTCTTTATTACTTCGCCAAGCTTGTTGCTCAGCTTCTGGGCTCCGTCTGCAAGAAGTCCGATCTCGTCGTTTCTGGCGATGGATTTCTCGTCAATATTGAGTTTCAGATTTCCAAGAGAAAGGTGCCCAAGCTCGTCAGCAATGGCTTTCATCTTGACGGATGTCTTGTTGGCAATGGTTATTCCCACCAGCGAAAGGAGGATTGCGAGGATGATAGACAGAACTACCATCGATACAACGATATTGCGGATCTTGTTCTGCACATCGTCAACGCCTCTTCCTGCAAATACCATGCCGGCAGGTGAGCCGTCTGACTGCTTCATGGGAGCGTAATATGCGAAGTATTTGATGTCAGAACCTGCAACTTTGGTCTTGGGTGCATAGTATTCCTGGCCTCCGTTGACAACCTGGGTTACTCTGTCAGCATTGGCCTTGTAGCCTGTGAGTTTCTTGCCGTTTGCCTGCATGGTTGTGATAACGCGCTCATCCATGTAGAACAGGGCGTACTCTATGCCTGTCTTAGCGCTGAGTTCATCCATCAGCTCCTCGTATTCTGCCATGACGTTCTCTTCGCCCTTGTAGAGCTGATTATCAACGTATGTCCAATCGCCGTCCCAGACTGAGTTCAGCTCACTCTGAAGGTGCTCGGCGCCGATCTTGAGTTCCTCTTCCACCATCTCGTTGTAGACGTTGGTAATGTTTACGGAGCTTATGACCGTCAGGACAACAGAGATGCCAAGTATAGCAGCAACTGCAGCAATTATCAGCTTTTGTACCAGTTTACCGTTTCTGACTTTTTCTTCCATGTAGTTGACCTCCTTGATGTATTTCAAATTGGCTTTTTTGAATGCATTTTTTGATAAATAACTACTATTTCATTATACCTAAATAGCAATTGTTTTTTATCTGTGTCGTTTATTAAATTTTGATAAAAACATCACGCGAAATCAGTAAACTGGCTAATTTTATTCGTATTTACTTTTGTGCGGAATTATTTTATTATGGGCTAGTTAGACTAATCTGTATTTGAGATTCAAATGATGCTGGAAACACAAAGATAAAACAATGAATCTGATTCTCATTCTTAACCGGATATTGAACGATAAGACGATGGCTTCAATTCTGATTGCATTCGGAAATATAATGATTAAACGATTGATTCAATTCTGATAGCATTTGGAAATATAATGATTAACGATAGATTCAATTCTAATTTAGGAAACGGAAATATAAAACTATGAATTCAATTTTGATGATGCTTATTGAAAATATAGGAATAATTGCTTTTGCAATTTCAGGAGCCGTGGTAGCTGCGAAGAAGGATATGGATATCTTCGGTATTAACCTGCTGGCTCTTGTCACCGCAACTGGTGGTGGATTGATAAGGGATATCATTATCGACAACATCCCGCCTGCTATGTTCGTGAATCCGGCATATACCATAATTACGCTTATAACCGCCAACATTGCCTTTGTTGTCATGCGCCTCAAAAAGCCCATGCCAAAGGCTGTAACTCCACTTTATGACACTCTGATCTTCTGGCTTGATACATTGGGTCTTGCAGCCTTTACTGTTGACGGCGCGTTCACGGGAATCCACTCTCCCTATGGCGACAATCTCTTTTTGGTTGCCTTCGTCGGAATCGTCACCGGAATCGGCGGAGGAATTGTCAGGGATGTCTTCGCAGACAGCATCCCCGCGGTCCTTGTCAAGCACGTCTACGCCATCGCCTGCATCGCCGGCTCACTCATCCTCGTAATTCTCTGGAAGTACACCGGAAGCGAGCTTATCAGCTCTTTGGCCGGGTTCTTTACAATCGTTATAATCAGGTTCCTGGCGATGCACTTCGAATGGAACCTTCCCACCGTGCATTTAGACGACAGCGAATCTAAATGACCCTTTTGACTGAGGCGTTATCCCGGCTGTTTCTCGGAAAAATTGACTAAACAAGCATTTTTCAGGTGATTTAGTCAATAATTTTGCCGTTTTTCTCATACATTCTGAATGGAAGATTGACTAAATCAGCATCTTTATTGGCATTTAGTCAATTTGATCCTTCAAATCGAAGAAAAAAATAGACTAAAACGAAGTTTTTTCATCGTCTTAGTCAATTTTTTATAATATTTCCTCATTCCGTTAATTCATCATAGCACTCCGGCCTGCGGTCTCTGAAAATCCCCCAGGACGAGCGCTTCTTGCGGTTCTCCGCAAAATCATATTCCGCATAAATGATTTCTTCGCCATCACGCCCTGCCCGGACAATCACATCCCCTGTTTCATCAGTCAGGAAGCTGCTTCCGTAAAAAATCAGCGACGACTTCTGTCCGCCGTTCTCTTCGGTGGGTTCTACAATCTCTTTTCCCACGCGGTTTGCTGCAGCCACAGGAATGATATTCGCAGCGGAATGCCCCTGCATAGTCCTCATCCAGTGTCCTGATGAATCAACATCGAGGATTGGCTCTGACCCGATAGCCGTAGGATAAAGAATTATATCCGCTCCTTTCAGCGCGAGACACCTTGCAGTCTCCGGGAACCACTGATCCCAGCAGATCCCGACTCCGACATTTCCATACTTTGTCTTAAACACCTGAAAGCCCGTATTCCCGGGAGTGAAATAGAACTTCTCCTGATAGTAATGATCATCCGGAATGTGGGTTTTTCTGTAGATCCCCACTACCTCTCCGTCTGCATCGATCATGGCAACGGAGTTGTAAAAGACATTCTCATCCCTTTCAAAAACACTGATGGGCATCACAATCTCCAGCTCCTTGCAGACTTCCATAAACCGCTGAACCGCAGGGTTCTCCAAAATCGGCATTGCCAGCTCGTAATAATCGTAGTTCCTCTCCTGACAGAAGTATTTTCTTTCAAACAGCTCTGACAAGAGAACTATCTGTGCCCCTTCAGCTGCAGCCTTCCGGGTCAGTTTCTCTGCGGTTTCGATATTTCTTTTAACCTGCTCTGCATCTGACACTGCTAATTCTCCGCAGGCAAACTGGATGCATGCAACTTTTGTTTTATGTGACATATACATCTGACTCCTCTTCAAGAAATGTCTATGGCTATTTACCAACTCATGGTTGATATTTATAAATTTCCGAAGCGATATAAGCCCCGGTCTTTTAATGGCACTAGCCTGATGCCTCTACCTGATATAATTCAGGCTACATTCAGTCTTGTGACTCTCTCGTTTTCCTTA
>JAEEGL016506522.1_pt1 | contig 23232 bp, 15 predicted proteins | sample 9134231 | NCBI WGS metagenome assembly JAEEGL01 (sample SAMN16246548, study PRJNA631951) | gut metagenome | biome: gut microbiome; feature: rumen; material: fiber-attached | host: Bos | place: Iran: Karaj | collected 2018-10
ATCCGAAGATTACAGCATACCCGATGACTGGCATCAGTCCTTAAAGACGCTGGAAGATGATATTAACAGCGAAATTGCACGTAGGCAGGAAGAATACCCTGACGACTATAATCATTTCAAACGTCCTATCTTGTAAGTATGGCAGAGACTAAGGAAATTGCAAACTTTCTCCAGTTGGCTCACGATGCAGTAAGTGAGAAGGACTATGATGTAGCTACCGACCACCTGATTTCTGTCCTTCAGATTGATAACAGAAACAGTGAGGCAATCGGTCTGATGGGCGACGTGGCATTCTACAGAAAAGACCTCGACACTGCCGAAGGTTATTATCTTCGAAGGGTTGAGCTTTCACCAGAGAGCTACGAGGCCCACAAAGACTTGGGACGCTTATACATGGAACGTTGTGAATACGAAAATGCCACAAAAGAGTTTGAGACTGCTTTGAAATACGACAACGACCATAGCGATCCTTATCTGTATCTGGCATCCATGTATTATAATCAAGGGAAATACGATGAAGCCTACGATTGGCTATACCGGCTTGTCTTTGAAGTCAAGAGCGAACAGTCCCAATCCGACAGGGATTTGTACAACCAGGCGTACTATGGCGTTTCCTATACCATCAGTCAGATCAAGTCTGTCAGCGAACTCGACGATCTCATTGAACAGCTAGAAGCCAAATACAATGTCAGCATCACAACACATCTCGTTGTTAATCCCGATGCTCCACTGATGCCCTTCCGTAAGACGGATGAGCGCAGTTATGAAATCGACTACGACCTCGATTCTGGCGATAAGTTCTACGAGGTGCTTACCTCATTGATACTTTTAGACAACAGCCTTGGCGGAGAGCATTTCGATTTCCGTCATTTCCTTGTGCCTACCGACGAAGGGAAAGAACAGTTTGCAGCGATTACTCGTAATACGATGGTTCCAGACTCCACCTTGTCTATGGCCGATTTGCTCAACTACATGGTGGTCGACGTAAGGACTTCCCTGATTCGCCTTTATACAGACGAGGTCATGCACAATACGCCTGAGTTCAAGAAATACCGCCCTGTCCAATGGCTTGGAATGGCCAACGCCATCTCCCAATCATACAATTACATCAGGAAACTGGAACGAATACAGGCTCCGCGTATGGTCATCTACGTCCATAAGGTGCTGTTGTATATGAAGTCCGTACACCTCTTCGACTATTTCAAGGCCAGCGACAAGCGGGTAGATTTCCTGTCCAGACTCAATGAACACAAGATGGGGTGCGTCGTCTATAACGACCACATGAACATGAAAGATTCAGCCAAGCGCAGGGACTGGTCTGCATGCTACCATTCATTTGTCAATCAGATCTGCCCTCCACTCCGTTATTATGTAAAACTGGAAGAAATATAGAGAATTCTCGATGAGTTATAGGAACTAAACTCCCATTATAGGTCTTGTTTCTAATCCATCATACAATCTTTTTATAGATACGTCACGGTTTCCTCAATTGGTTTGCGGCTGTTGTGATTAGCCAGCGGCCCTGCACCTTCTGCAGAGAAGCCAAGTGCGAGACAGGTCAGAATCTCTTCGTTCTCAGGCAACTGGAACGCTTCGGCCATCTTGTCGGGGTCGAAGAAGTTCACCCAGCAGCTGTCCACACCAACGCTCTTGGCGCAAAGCATCATGTGAGTGGTCACGATGGAGGCATCCTCAATGCCTGAATTGTACTTCTGACCAGGATAAGTAAACACGTTGTTCTTGTCGAAGGCCACGATGAGCATCGTCGGCGCACCATAGCGGCATGGGGTAAGGGTATCAATCTTTGCGATTGCCTCTGCCGACTGCACCACGTAGATGTGCTGCTCCTGCAGGTTCTTGGCCGTTGGAGCCAAGCGTCCTGCCTCCAGAATGCTGTCGAGCTGTTCCTTACTGATCTGACGCCAGTCAAACTTCTTGCAGGAATACCTGCTTCTTGCTAATTCTATGAAATCCATAATCGTTGTATATTATTTGTTTAACAGCCTCTTCCATCGATACTACATGAAGCACCCTCTTTCCACCACAATAAAAAGGCAGCAACTGTTCCTCGTCAATTATCAATTCTCTATTCCCAGCCTTTCCACGTAATGTAAGAGTGAATTAATCATATCTGCACTGTAAGAACCTGTCACTTTCATTATTTCAATTGCTGATTTGTAGTATCTTACCGATTCCTTCACATCACCCTCTTTTTCAAAAAGTCGGCCTACAAGAATATACAAATCTGGAAGATCCTGATAGACTACTTTGTTCTGCTCAAATGTTTCAATAGCTTTTATTCCTGCAGCCTTAGCTTCATCATCTAAGTGAGCATTGCTCAGCATTACCGTTTTATCCCAATATACGTGACCACGGCACACATTCATGTCGTCCCCCATCTCCTCTGCAATATGCAATGCTGCATCGGCATAGTGAATGGCATTCTTAATGTCTTTATTTTTCTTGTACAAAGTAGACAGGAAGGCGTTGGCGACAAATGACTGTAGATTAATCGATTTGAAAGTATCAGGATACTGCTCTATTAGCTCCTTTGCTTCAGAAATGTCTGTCGGAAGAGTTTTGCCAACAAAAGCGCAACACCCCGTCATGGCGTCTGGAATCAAATACAAAGAAGCCTTCTCCTTAATCATGCCTTCCAATCGTTTGAAGGCCAGATTCTTATAATAAGACCTATACAAGGCGGGGTGGTTTCTCAATCTGACGATTTCAGTATCATATTCTATGGACACGAAGTCCTCGAAATAATACAACATATTGTATATTTCCGGTGCACTCACTTTTTTATCCATTTTGTCTATTATCTCGCTTACACGCAGCCCGCCGGGGTATTCTTTAAGCAGGTCTATCAATTTTGTATATTTCTCTTTAGATCCCACCCTACTGATGAAATATTCAGCATAAAAACTAAATAGTTTACCATATTCCAGTGGCATAGAACGGAATAGTCTATCCACTTTATCCTGCTTCGGCGAACGGTCACTATTAATTTCTTTGAAGTCGTCCTTGTTAAATAACTGAACCATCTTAAACAAGGTATTTATCTCCATAAATGTATATTTCATATCACCCAGTTCGCCACAAATGGAATCTGGCAATTCGCAGAATTTTTGTTTTTTCACTGCATTTAGGAAGACATGGTTAGGATCCTCAACAAGATCTGAAATGGCTATTGTACCAAAAGGTAAATTCAAAATTTCACTCACTTGTATTGCATCTTGACAAGCTGTTGCATACACAGTAACACGATCATCCACCCAATCTAGTCTCTCATCGCCTGGAGAAGAAATCAGGAACTGATCCAAGTCATCTATAAAAATATGAATCGAGTGCCCGACAGCCCGTATTTCATCAACAGCTCCATAGAACATTTTAAGTATCCCGTCATGGTTTATGGGAGCAGCTTCCACCAAAGCGTCTTTTGTTTGGTCATCCAGAGGAACGTTCATTAACATAAACAACTCAACAACCCAGCGGCCTAGAATCTGATACATATTCCTGGAGTGTTGAGAGTGGTTTACAACAGCTGCTAATAATATTTTGCGCTCTCCGTCCTCTTGTTCCCAGTCTTCTTCCCAATATCGCATATACAATTGCGCCAGCACAGTGCTTCTACCGCAGAATGGACGGCCACAAATCAAGACACTGCCTTCCATCATCTCTATACCTCTAAAAATATCTGGACGGTCCAGTGCGTTTTCAGCAAGTTTAATCATTCGTTTCCTTACCTCATTACCTTCAACGGCCCAAGCTGGCTGCCTACCAGCCTTATCAAATATATCGTCAGTCTCCGCCTCTATCAGTTTCGATATCTCTTCTATCAGCTTTTGGGCTAAGCCAGGAGCACACAGATTATCGTCCTCGTCTGTTTTTAGGTAATACGGAAAGCAATGTGAGCTGCTAACATTATCACAACGCTGTTCCACCCTGTTTCTCAGGTCACGAAGCTTCTCCTTCAATAATTTCGCTTTCTTTTCGTCATCTTCTCCCTCCCTGAAGTTTGCCCTCAACTTTTCGGGAATCTCGTTTTCGTTGATATCATCCCTCATAAAAAAGAGATAGTGATAAGCATCAGCCTTATCCGAGAACAAACCAGAATATAGTATCTCCAGTTCTGTTATACTCATATCTGTTTTATTCTGCAATATTTGCTTCTGTTCTTGGCTGAGCGGCTTATAGAATTCCTCCCATCTTTCCGGACTGGGAATTGTGCCATATCTATTACCCACAAACCCCACGAAAAAGGGACGCGCCCTGTCTACTGACTGCACACACATATTGAGCACTTTATCAGTTGCCTCTGCTTCAGACAATCCCGATGTGTTTACACCGTATCTTAAATCAATTGCCTGAATATCCACACCTCTTTTTTTGAACATCTGATTCAGTGCAGGAATAACTTCAAACTTAATAATATCTCGTTCTACATCCATGTCTTTGAATGTCGAACTAATAAACAGATTGTAATGCGTAAATACCATCTTATGTCTTGTTTATGAATTATTCTTCTATATTGTTTTTTCTTTCCAACACGATAAAGGACTCTTAAGGACGTTATTATACCAACATCGCAAAATTACACAAAAAATTCTAAAAAAAACACAACCCACGCTAAAAACAACGTTTTTTATTTATTATTTAACAACTTTTCTTCAGATATCAGTAAATATATAAATTTGCAAGGGTTATCCATCGTTACATGAAGAGGGTGTGTCACTTTGAAAATGACACACCCTCTTATACCATAATAAATAATATCACTTTTGAGACCTCAATTCCTCTAACTTCTTTAAGGCTTCATTAAATAACGACTTCCCTTCCATATCCTGGAACTTCACTAACACACGACACTCTGTGTCAATGTAGGCACTAACGTTCACCTCGTCATTATCCTCCATGCCAAATCCATCCTCGTCAGCAAAATATCTCCCATCAGGGTACAACATCCACTCGACACGAGCCACACCGTCCTTATAATCCTCAACGCCGAAATAGTAACACGCTTGCAGTCTATAAGCATCGCCATTATGCTCAAGTTGGCTAACGTTATCCCAGTCGATATCATCTTTAGTAAAGCCAACAAGAGTACCATCTGGTTCGGAGATAGGATATGCTTTCTTTAAAGACGTATTGACGATAAATGATTGTTTGTTACCGTATGACTTGCTTGTGAACCGAAGCATGCCGCAGCCCATATCTCTATGATGGTAATCAGCTTCCTCATCACCTTTATCCAGTTCTGCCATCAATTCTTCATAGGTAGGGTTCAACCTCCAACGTTGGGCATCCTTTTCTTCACGGGCATTAATATTTTTCATGCTTTCCAATCCCCACTCACGTGATCGGGTCAGATATCTGCACAATTCCTCACCGGTTATCAGTCCAGGAACTGGCTCAATTTTTTTGTTTTTCCAGACAAACTTATACCCTTCAGAAGCAATCATTGCATCACGACGTTTCCTGTGTTGCATATCCAATTGATAGAAAGCCCGTTGCAAGAACTCACTATTTACAGCATCTTCGTGGGTTATATCATCCCACCCCCAGTGAAAAGATGGTCGCATCCATTTGCCGTGAAGAAACCCTAGCATATTTTCACTATCATCACCTAACGCAAAGACACAGTTCAAGTCTGTCAATACACTAGCAGGATATTGGGTGCTGTCAGACAAATCAATAACCTTTTCGTCATTGTCATCCTGGGGCAAGGCTTTTTTCCGAAATAAATCTAATAAACTCATACGCTATATTTATAAAACGTTCTAAACCGATTGTTTATTGTACAGCAGTGGTATCAACGGCTACTATCAGATCCTCGCCTGCGAGTATTTGAAGTCGTTCAAAATCGGATGAACTCAGATGAATATCTCCGTCACACCTTATGTAGTCGATTAGCCATTTGGCACCGTTTTTAGTCAGACATGCTTGTTTATCAGCCTTCAAATAATAATATGCGGCCATTTCATCATCCTTCATATCATACCCTCTTTTACCCGTATAGGTCTCAGCAAGGATATTACATACCCAAGGTATTTTATCTGCTAGTGCTGCAAGCTTTTCAACACTTGGTTTCATCGCTCCACGCCAGTCAGGGATGCATAACAGCAGTTCAGCCAAGTTGCTTCCATTCTCCGCAGCAAATTCAAATAGACGTTTGGCCTCCAAACTATCACCATGTTCCAAAACGGAAATCCCTTTTATCGCATAGCCATCAGGAGATCCATTTGCAACAAGGCCTTCAAGAAGAGTCTGTGCTTCATCCGTTTGTTTCTGCTCAAACTTCTCTACACAGTCAATGAGAAGCTTGAATTCAGAATCTTTAGGCAAACTGTCCAAATATTCTTCCATCCGATTAATACCTCTATAGTCATCGGCCAGAGACACCATGCTTAGCATTCCTATGAAATCCCGTTTTACACCATTTCCATCCCTATAACAATCTGCCAGTTTGCGATATGCCTGGCCGTCACCCCACTTGGCTTTTTCCAATAGAGTCTGAAACTCACTAGCAGATGACATGTTGGGTTGTTCTGTAGCCCCCTCCTCTAATACAAACTGGTCTGCACAACTGACCAACGCCACTACAATAAACAGATATAGACACTGTCTCATACGCTTTACCTTTCTATTTCACGATTTCACCTTTTCCGTTCACAATCACCTTGTCATAGTTTGTCGAGGTACAGAGATAGAGATCATGGTCGATGGCTTCTATTTCTTTGTAAAGGGGCATCATCACCACATGGCCATCATCCGTCATCAGCCCTTCATAACTATCACCAGCAACGTATGCTCTAAGCCTTGCTGTAGCAGTAGGATGATAAGCTACCATCTCTGAGGACTCTTTAAACTCACCATCATCAGAAACATCCTCCGAAACAGAGCGTCGATAGAGTATTTCGTCCTTTTCGTACTCCAACGTGCGAACACTTGCGATGTAGAAGTCATTGATAAGTGTCCCATTCATATCATACTTTCTCATCGTATGATCAGGCATCGTTACGTCAATGGTACCTTCATCAATATATATCGCCCCCTTCATGTGTGGAATAATTGGTACAAGGTTCTTGTTGAACACAGCCATTTCATCTCCCTTCTTGACACTCCATAGCCCATAATTATCCGTTGAGGTAATGAAACTATATTCCTGGGGCAGAACCATTTCTCCTTTCTTATTCATAAGACCATATAGTTCTCCGTCGTTTGTAGTAATAAGACAATAACCTCCATGGAATAGCAAACCTTCCATTTCTGGCTTATATGCTGTCACATTGTCAATAACGGTCTTTCCTGTGCCATCAATGAACTTAATGGAGCCATTCTCTTCTACGCTTGCTAAACCTTCTGAGAACACCCAGGCGTGATCATATTTGGCGGGAACGACTACGTCACCCGTATTTTTGTTGAAATATCCGCGTTTATCGCCGTCACAGAAACAAACAAGCGAGTCCGCTCCCCTTGGCATTGCAATCCATGAAAGATTTCTCAATGGTCTTTCTCTTGTTTGGCTATTGAACACGTAATTCTTGCCAAGGCCACTGTCGTGATAGTAGATATTCTTGGCAATAAACTCAGATCTGGGACAGTCGGGATCATAACAATGGGTATCTTTATAATACTTGTCATATACTGTATCACAGAGTGAATAAACGAAGACTACGGCTAAAATTCCCAGCACAATTGAGGTACACGTCGCGAACAACCGCCACAAGCACCAAGCATATAAACCATCTTTTTTGTACCCAAATAGACCGAAGAACCATTCCATCGACTGACATACGCCCTTCCACATTACTGAGAAGAATAATTTTGCTGATACCCTTTTCATTTTCGTCAATATTTTGATATTTGTTAATGTCCTTACAAACAAAAAGAGCCGCCGAAGCAGCTCTTTCTAACATCTAACATTAAAATTCTATTGACTGATTTTGAACCCCAGTTTCATAATCAACTTTAGTGTACCGATAGAAGTATTGCGGTCATACTCCTTCTCTTCTTCGGGAAGATCCTCGTACGGTACAAGACAAGGATGCGTTTTAAGTTCATCGTTACGCTGTTCACCATACTTCCAGCCTTGCTTGATTCGAGTCTCAGCCCATACCTCATGTACATTTTTTGACATCTCCTCTACCAACTGTTCCAATTCTTCTGGCAGCTTGACATCTGTAGTGTCAATAGGCTGCGGTGTGTACTTTGTTTTGTTCATACTTTCTCGTTTTATTTAATCGATCACTTTTGATAAAGAGTCTTTTCTTTCATAGACTCTATCATCAATCATTCTCGAAAGTTTTGTTTTTAATATGATGACCTGTGATTTCTTCCAAGAAATCCTCACGCATCACCATAAGAAGTTCACGAGTATACTCCTGTAAAAGCCCCTTATAGTACGTTACATCTTTATGATTCGTCTTTGTAATACGTTCCCATAATGTCTGTTCCTTAGCAGCCTTAAAAGCAACATCTACCCCCTCGCGGTCATCGTCAGTCATCAACTCGCGCAACTTCTGCTCGTCAAAAGCCAACGCTTTCCCCTTCAACTCTTCTGGAGCATGCTCCTTCCAGACTCCTTCCAGAAAAACTTTATACTCTGCCTCTATCTTTAGTGGCAGTTCTTTAGTGTACTCCCCGATTGTCTCGGGACGCTCAATTGCAGCCTCTTTCACGAGATTTCCATAATACTTGTTGAGCAATTCTTGCTCTTTCTCTTTACATAGCTTCTCGATTTGTTCGTTTGTCATAATCTGTTTTTTTGTATTCTATAATAAACTTTTCATCACCATCCCAACAATCTGATCGTGAGTGAGCAGGTTGTAGGTCTGAATAATCTCGATGCCGGGGGCATCCTTCACGGTGGGCATTCCCATGCGTGTGGCAAGCCAAAGATAACGCTGCTTGCCTTCGCCTACATAGTATTTCTGGCCTTTCAGTTTGATTTGAGAGCTGCTGTCAGCGGCAATGCGAAGGTTCTCTTCCTTCAACTTGGTCAGTTCCTTCATAGGGGTGTCCATAAATTTGTCCACATCGACGGCACCATCCTTGAATGCCGCAGTTACACGCTCCGTCTGATACGAGATGTTGTTCCAGAATTCGCCCTTGAACACTGCGTCATTGGCATATGCCATAATGGCCTTGGGGTCGCTGTACATCGCCAGCAAGTCGCTAACCATCTTGTCGCGATCCTCCTGTGGCATGTCGCTCGGCACACCTTGTTCAATCATAGGTCGCATCTGCTCAGCTAAGAAGGATCTTTTTTTCTTCGTCATAAATCGCATCACCCTTGCCATTCGTTTCAGTCCGTCAATCTGGTGCAGCGTCTCCGGCCCCATTGTGTCGGGGCGGGTATTCGATAGATATCGGGCTAGCTTCTGGTGCTGAATATTGGAGAGTTGGACATGTAGATAAGCGGGATACCCCTCCTCGTTCTTCTCGATGAAACGTTTCTTTCTGGCATCATATACCAACAGTTTCACCTTATCCTTCTCTGTGCGATCGTGGTTGATATATGCCAACATCACCATCTCTGCCAACGTCCACCATGAGTTCGTGTAGATACCATTGTAATAGACCCACACTTCATCCACGCTACGGATATGGTCTTCCAACAGTCCCACCAACATCCATCGTCGCATCGGCGTGTGAGCCTCGTAGTCATCACAAAGCGAACCTGGAGGTAGCACTTTTATTATCACCTCGCCTTTCGTTTCTTCTTGTTTTCTGAATAACTCTACCTCCTTGCAGCAACTGTTACGATAGCTAATCATCACCCGCTTTTTTCCATCTTTTTCCGGCTTTTGCAATTCAAGAGAAGCGGACATAATCTTCTCCATCTTTACCTTAAAGTCAACTAATTTCTCCATAGACTCAATCTCAAACCTTTCGTAGTACTGATGCTCCTTCAAATCCTCCAACTGCACTCCCAACCAAGCCAACAAATCCTTATCCTTGCTGGTTCTCGTTCTCTGTGGGGTTATGTTCAGCGGAAGAATCTGAGTCTTATCCTTGTAATGTTTGTCGCTGAACACAAGAATATGATTAAGAATATTGACATGTGCAGTTAGAATCGGATAAATAGTCGACAAAGTCAAGTCATCCGGAATAGTTGCATCCACAATTGTTACCGTATCACGATATACCGCCTGCAAGAAATCAAATTGTGACGACTCCTTCGATTCATATACTCGCACCGAGTAGCCTATTTCTTCTGCGAGATGGATAATCTGTTCAAAGTTCTTGCTGTGCTGTTCGCCTGTAAAATATGATAATTTCATAGCTCTTCCCATTTTATCTGATCGTTTCATATGACTGAATATCCTTTGCAATATTTACTCGCGTTTTCTTATTAGTTTCTTCGTCCACTATGTACTGTTTACTTGTTAAAAAATGTCTCTTCGTAAGTTTATTTATAAACACCTCGTATTCTTCAGAATCGGTTCTGTAATTTAAAGTTTCATTATCTAACAGATGCTTTATGGCCTTTGGTAACCAAGGTGGCATATGAGTATTTGGCAGTATTATAGGAATTATTCTTTTCTTTTTAGAAATCGCCTGAACAATTTCTTCTTTCAAGATGTCTTTTTTCCACCATGACCATTTATTAAAGGTTCGATTACTTAATATTACAATGAAATCATTGCATGAATCAATCCTTCTAGCGATAGTTTCTTTCCAATTACCACCAGGGAAATTGTCTTCACTAAAGCTTACACTATAGCATTTGCTCCTTAACGAATTAAATATACTTTGTGCTGCGTAAACTCCGCCATCATACGTTCTGAAAGCAATAAAAATGTCTGCTTTATCTTCGTTTGTCATTGTCTTACTTTTTAGTCAGTACTTTATCTAGGGGAATAGAATTAACTGTCCACCCCTTTTCTTTAAAACTTATATCCTTAAAATTATATTCAATAGGAATGACAACAGTTCCTCTAATATCAATCAATCCATATTTATCACCTAACTTCACTTGTCGGTGACCATAACGGAGTTCTCCTATTTTATCATAAATAGGTCGTACAATCCAATTTCCATGCTTGTCAATAATACCGAATTTGTTGTTATTACCATTCATTCTACATTGTCCCTGCTCAAAGACGAAATCTACCCGTATGTTGTTATATTTGTCCAATCTAATTTGATTATCACCATAGGTGAGGTAGGTCTCATGGTAGTCGTATTGAGGGTATGGATACTGAGGCTGAATAACAAATGATCCATTTTCATTTATAAAACCTATTTTATTATTCACAGATACTGCTGCTAACCCTTCAGAAAAACGCCATGCGTGATCATAGGATTTTTCCATCAATTTGGGAGTATACTCGTAGAAATCCAAATACTTCCTTTTTGTATCCTTTGCATCAATAATGATAGAAATTGCATTATCAACAGGCAAGGAAAAACTAAAAATACACGGACTTACCATTTGGCCATTTTGTTTAAGAAAGTAATATTCCTTTTTAAAGTTTCTCCCTTTTGTATAAAGCTCTATGTTTTTATTTAACCAATACGTTTTTACGTCCACATAACGGAAATGATCCATAGGTTCTGCATAATCATAATCTGGAGTTTTAGATTCTTCTAATAAGCATTGTTTCAAATTATTAAAACTTTGAGAAAGTGTATCCCGCAAAATACCTAGTCCAACATATTCGTTTATATCTTGCCAGACCTGATCACCCAAGTACTTATAGTAGTCATTTATATCATCTTCAGAGTTAGGGTAAGAATCCGTTTCTACTGGGATTTTGTTGCGTTTGTTGTCTGTTAGCAGATTTATTGCATCGTCAACCCTACCTTGGAGATATAATGATTCAATTTGTCTGACGATTCCATACCGTTCTTTTTTTAAAACGGCTGATTCTGCATCTTTACAAGCCATATCAAAATCTCTAGCGTAAATTCTGAATTGTGATAATTCAGAGTATTTTATCAAATCGGAATTGTTGTAGTTCTTACAATTTACCAGTAAGGTATCTATCAATAATCTTGAAAGATTTATTGATTTTGACTTTGCAAACAACTCGGCTTTTTCTCTCAAGCATTCATAAAAAACATTTGCTTCTACTTTGTTGAAGTTTGTTTTCAAGTCCTCCAATGAGGCAAATGGGGATATCATCGTTGCTTCTTGCGAAGGGTGACGAGGATAGCTTATACTGCGATTATTTAATGAATTTACGAAAAGTTTTTTTACGACATTCTCTGTCATAACAGAATCCATTCCAATATGTAGTAAATAATCGACATATTTAGCCTCTTCATCCTGTTCAAACCAACTATCAAATCCGTTAGCCACATTATTATCTATTACAAATTTGTAATATTTTGCGTAAATATCTGTGCAAATATTATCTATGTCAAGATGGTCAGAACATTTCCAATAAGACTGCGAAGTCATTCCATCAATGGATTCTGTGATAAACATTAACACAGGACGACCATCAGCAAACTTGGGGGAATTTCTCTTTTCAACATATTTTTTTTCTAGAGAATATGGGAAACCTATATTCTCAACAAAATCAGCACTTGCATTACTACTTAATATGACTGACTTGTATTTTACAGGTACGACAAGAGAATTTCTATCTCTTATTCCCTTAAATCCGTCACTATTTTCTATCGTAAGAAACTTTAAAACAGGTCTGTTACTTTGAGTCTCTCCCCATGATCTAGCGTATTGGGGCAACGTAAAAACATTATAGCCCATTCCCATCAATGTACCAATAAATACTGCTCCAACCCATACGGCAAAGCATTTCAACAAGTTAACATATTTATTATGAGGATGTATATATCTTTTATTTATTAAATATAAGCACAACTTACACACAAATAATATTGAAATTATCCAGAAGAAGATCATGTAATATATATGCCCTATAAAATACTGAAAGATAAGAACACCTACAACGGTAAACAATATATATAAATAATACTTTATTACGACAAAGTCTTTCTTTTCCCCAACGAATGTAACAGTTGTACTTCTATTATGATAGCCATTTGATGCAGTTAATCGCTTTCCTATAATAATATCTGCCAATATACTTACTAAGAGGCAACATAAAATAGGGGTTAATACTATAGTATATATATCACTTAATCTTAATCCTATTAAATACAGCATCGCATATGAAATAAGGGCAAATAATACCTGAACATATTTCCTTAAGAAAGGATATTCTCTATAAATATGGAGAGAAAAGCAATAATCTATGGCATTATCAATATCTCGGTTTCTTTTATAACTAAAAAATGAATACAGCATAATAACAAATAAGTATAAAGCAACCATTATCGGCAATTCCCAGGGGTCCCACTTTAAAACAAATGTTAAATAAAGAAGATCACATACAATACCTAACAAACAAAATTTCCAATAATTATTGTCTCTTTTAAAACAATAGGGGGACTCAATAAAAACAAAAACGAATGCAAGAAACAAAAACAACAAACGAAATCTGTATTCTAGAAGTATACATAATGAGATACTCCAAAAAAGCAAAGACAGATTACGTACATTTTTATATGAAATCCTCATGTATACAGCGTGTAAAAATATGGCGATAAATACAAGAAGAGCAGGCATGCACAAAGAAAAATATGCATTAGCAAAATTCTCATTTCGGACAATATTATTATATAGATTGATGAGAGTCCATGGACCCATAATTAGCGATGAACTAAGAAATAATAGTAAATAAGAAAAGCCAATTTTAAAATAGTTCCGCCTTTGCCCTTTGATTCCAAACTTATATATATAACAAATTGCACAAATACTAATAAGGAATGCTGGTAAAAGTTTAGGAATCGCGCCAACAAACCAAGATCTGCAAATATACATAGAGTATAGTCCATAAACAAGAACTACAGAAGAAAAGGTGGTCTCTAATATAAATCGTCCATAATAGAACATATCACTTTTTCTTTCTGTTTTTTGGAGCCTTAAATTCCGATGCATGTTAGCTACGCCACAAAGGACATCGTGCGTGAACTCAACTCTATCTATTCCATCAACAGTTTCAATTCGTATTAGTCTTTTCTCAGTCAGTCTCGTCAATTCCACTTTCTTTATCCCGTTTTGCTCTAAATCTTCCAATGCAACAGAATTTCTAAAACCACTATATGTCAACAAGTGAGATTCAAGATACTCCATTGTTTTAGATGACACTAGCCCCATCGTCTCATCGTAAAAAGATGAGATTATGTTGTCACCAAACTGACCGACAAGTTCCTCTGTCAGAATGGATTGTTGCGCTAATACTGCTTTCTGATATAATTCAGAACAGAAAAGCGATAGGATAGAAGTGTCTACCGACAAACGAGCTAAATCCTGAGGAGAGTCCTTTGTTATTTTACCAGTAACCTTGCCCAACATGTGAATTGCTACATTTCTTGTAACAATAGCAGGCATTGGCTTTTGAATAACCTCTAATGCTTGAAGCCCATTCATCCTTTTTATTCCCCTCCTGTTTTTTCGAAGTGCAGGTATGTTAAAGGAATAGTCCTCCAAACGAGCCAGAAAATCTTCTCGCATTATAAGTACGATTCTTAGTTGTGCTACATCATTGTAATCAACATATTTCTCATACTTTGTTAAGTAAGATGATGTGTTGGTTGGTGGATTATTATATTGCAAGGAATTAATCACTTCAAAGAAATCACGAATTGTTTCTTCAGAGTCGTTATTGGTAAAAATCTCTTCAAATTGATCAATGAAAATTACTGGAATTACCTGATGATTGGACTTCGACCAGAATTTTGATGTAAACAAAAAATTCCATAGTCTTTCGTTTTCAGAAATGTTTTCCTGGTCTATCACATTTTCCGTCTCAACCTCGCCACCAAAATTTTCTAAGGTTGAAACAATTGCTTTAATGATTTGTGTATTATAGCCAATCTTTGACTTATGATCCAAACGGACTCTTACTGGAAGATAACCTTCTTTTTCAAGAAGGGGCATCATTCCTGCATTAATGAGAGAAGTTTTTCCTGCTCCAGAAATACCATATATTGTGGTAAATAGATTATTGCATATAGCGGTTTTTAATTCTGACAGTTCCTCTTCTCTACCAAAAAATCGATATGCGTCATTATACTCGTATGAAGCAAGTCCTAACCACGGATTATTATCTGCCTGTAACATCATGATCAAATATTTATCTAAATGAACGTATTAATTTCTTCATCTCTTGTTCAAAGTCCTTGTCAGAAATGCTTATAATATGAGCTTTTCTGAACGGCTCTGGAATCAATGTGCTATTAATGTCGCTATCATCAATAACTATAGGAGCAAAGAAAGGCATTCCATATCTATAGTCCATTTCCCGTATTGCCATAGCCCATTCTCTACGGTAAAAGCGCCGTCCAGGCTTCGTCGTAGTCTGTGAAATGATGGGAATAAACCGTTTTGCTTTTGTAATCTTTTCTTCTATAATGGTTTCATACATGTCTGACCATTCCAATTTATTCTCATCTAACCAAACTTCTGCCCCTAAATTGCGTAAACGTTCAGCTATGTTCCTTACAATATTAACATCTTCTTTAGCGTAAGAAATGAAAATGTCTGTATCGTCGATATTCGAAGAATCTGGTTGTAAGCCACCTTTGGTATCGCGACTATTCCATCTTTGCATAAATTCACTTATGAATCGATTGCCATTCTCAAAAACCTGTGTTTGAATTCTGGAAAGGAATTTCGTTAATTCATTATCAGATTCGATGTCATCTAATGCTACAACACCTTGCATTTCGTAAGAATTAGGCGATATTGTGAAGTTGCGAATTGAATGCCAGAAGAATCTAAAAAGCCAATTTGGATAATTACATCCTAATACAAGTAAAAATTTATCTTTTAAATAATCACTAATCTTAAGAGGACGTGTTTCAACATTATGCCATAAGTGCAAATAATCCAACAAATCGTCTTCTGTAACCATAAATGTTTTCTTAATACGATTGGCTCTTCCGAATAAATAGAATAAAGTCGGTTTGGTCGTTGAAAGAGCATTACCGATGTCTGAACGAGCAGACTTATCATAGACTCTAACATCTATGTCACCATATATTGCTTGTAATTCAGGTTCTAATCCGGATATATATGAAGTGGTTAAAATGAGAGGAAATTTATTGATGGAAAGAAAATCTATGATTTCACTTTGACATTTAATTCTACTATTACGTAAAATATTGTCTATCTCAAAGTATATATCAGTTTGATTGCCTATAAAACGTGTACGTCTATTTTTAAGATTTTCATCATCAATAGTATCTGAAATCAAGGTAAAATCAACATCAGTATTTTGAATGTCGAAACGTTCTGCTAGCTTGGCTATCAAATCATCATCAACACGTATATTGGATTGAGAGCTTTTGTCTTCAATATAAAAGAATTCGTTTCCTATTATAGGAACTACACGTTCTTTCTCTATTGCATCCAGCAATAAATCCCAGTTTCTGGCATTAATAGTTTCGCTAATCATATTATCGTTCATTGTTATATATGTAAACTATTCTATTTTGTAAGTTATTATATATCTGCATCCTACATAGTTTTCTATGTTAGACAAATATGATCTAGTAATCATCAAAATATTCCAATCCTAAAAATTTCTCTGGGGAAATATTTCGTTTGTTGCCATCATCATCAACCATAGTAACATTAAAAAGAACGCCAAGCGCAGCTTCCATAATGTGATGCATAATAATACCACACATACCACCTGCAGATGCTGGTAAACCATCTTTTTCTAAAATAACCATCATTGTATATTGAGGGGTATCGGCAGGGAAATATCCACAGAATTCCATTCTGTATTTTTTCACATTATCAGTTTCATTAATAACGAAAGTACGCCCTCCTGCAGCAATTTCCATATAATATGACCCAGCTTTTTTCGCAAGTCCCTGAGATACAGAATTAATCAAACCGCGTTGTAAAATTTTTACACATTTTTTTTGTGCTATACATGAATCCATTATTACAACATCTTCATTGTCATTCACAATTTTTACCATACATCCATCGTTTGCAATAGCATTATAAAAAGTAAGAATTCCTATTGGAAAATCGGGTTGCCCTCCTAAAAAGTGATTAATATTTTCTTCGTGCTTTGATATATTTGAACCATAAACATATTCTATAGCCTTTGCAAATGCAACTTGAGACCTTACTTCCAAAGCTCGTGCCAAGTTAATCGTACCATATCCTCCCCGACGCCAATTATGATCCTTAATTTCACCATAAACTCCGCAACCTGTGTCAACAACATAACTCGAATCTACCACGTTAGACTCCAGTAAAGAAAGATAAGTTGGGGCATACAGCATCGCATTTCGCTCAGTTTTAAATTCGTCTATTTGATTGATCAAACCTTCTTCTATATTAATACAGTCATAGATTTTTATTCTGCCTGTTTTTGTCTCAACCAGGTAAATTACCCCTTTACTAAAATTACTATCTTCTTTCATGTAATTCCATAATTCGTGATGGGCATACAATTTGAGAATCCTCATTTTAGATTCTTCTAATTGCGTAATTATTTCTTTTAAGGAGTCATTCTTTTCTATCAAATCTATTTCACTTTGACTGATTATCTCACGTTGGCTAAAAATCAGTGACGCAATAGCAATACATGTTAATACAAAAACTGTTATTAGCGTTGTTCGAAAAAAAAGTTTTCTTTGCCCCCTTTTCTTTTTTAACTCGGTCAATGGCCCACAAAATGAATCATGAATTAATTCGATTCGATAGTTGTCTCCATCGCTAGATGTACTAGTGCGCTGTAGAATGCGGGTGTCACCCGACAATAGTTTAAAGCCGTTCTTGACATGCAGCAGGAAGTCGCTCTCTGGAATGGAGTTTCGTCGGCCTGTACTGTCTACGAGGTGGTCTTCTATGTAGTTTTTCTCACGATAGGAAAAGCCACGAGTGGCCTCGTTATAGAATTGTTCGAAGGGATTCCCTTTTACGAAAGAATCGACAAGAATTGGTGTGATATGATCGGCTTCAGACTTCTGGAAGTCAATAAAGACACGACTACAGATGAGGGAGAGAACATTGGTACTTATGCTTTTGTCTTCCTTATTACGAGCAATCTTAATTATGGTGTCAACAATGCCCTTTTGTTCCTCTTGCTTAAATAATCCTTCACCCGGAATGAGAACAACCATCTCTGCATCTTCTTCCAAAAGGCTACGAAGACGATAGCGGCAACGCTTTAAAGCTGGCAGATAGCAGTTGTCTATGCTGTCCTCTAAGCGATAGAGATCATCTTCGCGGATAGATACAACGAAACGAAAGTTCTGCTCATAGCGATATGAAAGACCATCCACCTCGCTGCTCTCGAGGATGTGGTCTTTATCGTTGAGATAATCCAACTGCCGAAGAAGCAATTCTGCTTCATAGCGATGCCTGCGAAAGACCTCTTCAAACTGATCGAGAACAATGACAGGAGTTGTTTTTTCATCGTATTTGTCATAAAAGCGATGGCGGGCAAAATAATTCCAAAGGTAGTCGATGGATTGTTGGTCAAGCTGCTCGTCAATAACTTTGATGTTTTCTGTCCTCGCTACAACACGCTCAACAGCTTCGACAATTATGGTCTGATAGCTTTGAGGATGCTCTTCGTCTCTTATGCCAAGACGAATACTTACGGGTGTATATTGCTCTTCACGAAGTTCTGGGAACACACCGGCATTGAGTAGAGAAGTCTTTCCAATACCACTCTTTCCGTAGAGGGTCACAAAGATATTGCCCATAATGAGACGTGACAAGTCATAGCTATCGTCATCGCGTCCGCAAAATTTCAGTTTTCGCTCTGCTGTCTCAGGGTCTTCGTATGAGGCAAGACCAGCCCAAGGATTTTGACTGTCATCTATTTCTTGTTCCTTTGAGTGGGAGAACCAACGCTTAAATATATTGATCATAACTTACAGGTGTTCGTTTATAGAAGTGATAAGATTTGAAAAACCGTCAGGCTCCATCAGATCAATGGCATGAATAGGACTATTAATAATTCCCTCAAAAGCTTTATGATAGTCACTACGCCAATTATAACCATTAATAGCCAATGGCACAATGGTCTTATCATTGAACTGCTGCGCCATGCGCCACTCCTTATTATAATAATGCTCGGTATCCCCTCGTTTCAAGTCCTCAGCAACATGTGGTGACAACACAGTGATGATAACTTTAGCAGCACTGATGGCATCAGCAATCTCACTCTCGTAGTTATCTCCGCCATAGAGGCGAGCATTGTCAAGCCATACATCGTACTTCTTCTCGCAGAGCTGGAAGAACAACTGGCAAGCGGCCAGCGCATCCTTGCTACAATAGGAAATGAAGATTCCGCCACGTCTGCGGCTCTCAACGACTTGCTGACGGAAGGGTGCATCTTCGGAGTCTTCAGTCAATGTCTTAGTGATATTGTTGATGAAGGAGCGAGCATCGCCAAGGATGCAGATGTCGGTACGATTAAGGAACTGCATCAACTTACCCTCCGTCTTGTCGTCCTTGTCAAGTGAGAACGCCACCTCGCCCATACCATCATAATTATTCTCTTCGCTGCTCTTATTGATTCCCGTGAGTACATACCAGAAGAAACGGAAGTACCAGTTGTCGTACTTGCAACCCAAGGCAAGCAGACGCTTGCTGCGGATGAAGTCAAGCATCTCGTTATTCGACTCTACGTCCATACGCATCCATTTTTCAATGAGCAGGATGGCATCGGCATCGGTCTTTATGTATCGCTTGGCCAAGTCGTCGACATCGAGTTTGCCAAAGACATAGATGAGCGTGGGCTGGTTATACTTTTTTCCACGACGGCAGGTCTTCAGTGCCTTCTGCAGTTCATCCACTGTCTCCTTGTCGTAGATGTTCACTACGCGCAACTCACTGCCCCATATTTTCCGCATGGCCGCCTCCAGATAGCCGTCGGTCGTAGTGGTCAGAACGGAAGTAAAGAGTCGCGTTTCCAGTAATGCCATTAAGTCCTTGGAAACATCCTCTGCCCTGAACCGTATATCCCCATCTTCAATCAGGCGCCGCACTGGATTAATACGCTCATTCTTGTCCAGAGCAATCTCGTGATAGTTCTCATAGTGTACATTCGAGTTCTCATTAACCTTCCGCAATAAATACTGATGAACATCCCCCGTAGACTCTATCTTGGAATCTAGGACAATCTCATTCCCTATGACAAGTGCATACTTATCATTGAGTACATCCTTTATAAACTTTTTTGTATTAAACTTCCTACTCATAAGCAATTCTTTCAATATCTTTTGTGATTATTGCCGGACTACTCATCTTTCGACATCAACACTATTTGGCTGTAAAATTACATAAAATTTGTGACTTATCATCGTCATATAGTAAAAAAGTGACGAAATTAGTTCAGATTAATACGGTCAGAGTTCTAAACGGTATATCGACCACTATTTTCATCTCTCTCAACCAAAGCCAACACTTTCGCCTTAGCCACCTTATGCATCTTAACACAGAAGTAGACTAGAACGAAGAAACTTAGTCCTCCAATTACAGGACTCACAATTCCGCTCATTGCAAGAGCATCGTATGTCCCATGCGCCAAAACTGGCACTAGAAGTACACATGCAGCAACCTTCGGTGAATGATCCACGAAATGGTAAACAGAATAATAGTACCCCATTAATATCGCAAAGGCATAATGACCTGGCACTGCCAATAGTGCACGGACAATTGCTGTAGAAAACCAGTCCTCCTCGCCAAACACATACATGATATTCTCGAACGCAGCGAATCCCAATCCTACGCACACCGCATATACAATACCATCAAAGTGCTCGTCAAAGTATGGATTTCTCCGCAGAACCATCCATAGCGCAAGAAGTTTGAAAGTCTCTTCCGGCAACGCAGCCACCACAAAAGCCATCGTTGTCGTGCCAAATAGACTTGTCGGTTTGCCACCTTCACCAAATAATACCGTCTCTATTCCTGATTCCATTATAGCAACCGGAATAATAATAGCCACCCCCCAAAGGACTGCCTTGATTAACCGCGAAGTCGGTTCCTTCTGCGTATCTTTCTTCCATATATACAACCACAGTAGGATTGCAGGAAGTAGTGCAGCTGACAGAATAATTAATAATTCCATTTCCTTAATCTAAGTAATACTTTTGTCGTTCTTTTGGTGTCAGTTGTCTGTCCTTAAATCGTTCGCTGATCTCATCAATGAGATCTTGGAGGGGCGTAAAGTCCCAGATGCGAATAGTTTGGTCAGAAGATGCCGAAACAATATACTTGCTGTCTGGGCTAAAGGCGACAGAATTGACTTCGTCGGCATGTCCTGCCAATGGATTGCTGATTTGCTTTCCAATATGTGCATCCCAAATACGAACGGTTTTGTCATCTGATGCCGAGACAATATGCTTGCCGTCGGGGCTAAAGGCGACAGAATTGACATGGTCAGTATGTCCTTCCAGCGGACTACCGATTTGCTTTCCCGTCTGGGCATTCCAAATTCGGACGGTATTGTCCAAGGATCCCGAAACGATGAACTTGCCGTCGGGGCTGAAGGAAGCAGATGAGACCCCACTTTCATGTCCTTTCAGTGGGTTGCCGGTTTGCTTTCCCGTCTGAGCATCCCAAATCCGAATGGTATCGTCATAAGATGCTGAGACAACGAATTTGCTATCGGAACTAAAGGATGCATATTTGACTACGAAAGTATGCCCTTCCAATGGGTTGCCAATTTGCCTTCCTGTCTGGGCATCCCAGATGCGGATGGTTTTGTCATCTGATGCAGAAACAACAAACTTTCCATCGGGACTGAAAGCAACGGAATTAACCAACAGAGTATGTCCTTCCAGCGGGTTGCCGATTTGCTTTCCCGTCCGGGCATCCCAAATTCGAATGGTATACATAGATGCCGAAGCAATGCGTTTACCGTCTGGACTGAATACGGCAGAACTAAAACCTCTTCGAAACCCTACCAGTGGGATGCCTATTTGTTTTCTCGTTCGTGTATCCCAAATTCGGATGGTTTTGTCGTCTGATGCCGAGACAATGTGCTTGCCGTCTGGACTGAAGCTAACAGAATTGACAACACCTGTATGTCCTTCCAGTGAGTTGCCGATTTGAGTCTGCATATCCCAGATTCGAATGGTCTTGTCCCAAGAAGCAGAGGCTATGCGATTGCCATCTGGGCTGAAGGCGACAGAATTGACAACACCATTATGTCCTTTCAGCGGGTTGCCGATTTGCTTTCCCGTCTGGGCATCCCAAATACGGATGGTTTTGTCCAATGATGACGAGACGATGAACTTGCCGTCGGGGCTAAAGGCAGCAGAATGGACTAAATCCGTATGTCCTTCCAGTGGATTGCCGATTTGTCTTCCGGTCTGTGCATCCCAGATGCGGATAGTCTTATCCCAAGATGCAGAGACAATGCGCTTACCATCGGGACTGAAGACGGCAGAATGTACGCAATTCATATGTCCTTCTAGCGAGTCGCCTATTTGCTTTCCTGTTCGCGAATCCCAGATTCGAATGGTTCTATCATCAGATGCAGAGACGAAACGACTACCATCGGGGCTGAAGGCAACAGAATTGACATAGCTTTTATGTCCATTAATTGAGCCTACTATTTGCCATCCCGTCTGTACGTCCCAAATTCGGATGGTTTTGTCAGCAGATGCGGAGACGATGTACTTGCCATCAGGACTGAATACGGCAGAATTAACATCGTAAGAATGACCTTTCAACGGGTCGCCGATTTGACTTCCCGTCTGGGCATCCCAGATGCGGATGGTTTTGTCCCAAGATGCCGAAACTATGTGCTTGCCGTCAAGACTAAAGACGGCAGAATTAACTTCTCTTGTGTGCCCTACCAGTGGGTCTCCTATTTGCTTTCCCGTTCGTGCATCCCAAATTCTAATAGTGCGGTCATGAGATGCTGAGACAATGCGCTTGCCATCAGGGCTGAAGGCAATAGAATTGACTTGGTTAATGTGTCCTCGAAGGATTGCATTGTCATATTGAACAACATGTCTTAGGGCTTTTTCTGCCTCTATTGTATATGGCCGTTCTGGATTATTTATATCCTTTGGCAATGCCTTTAACGCCAAAAGTCTGGCTGTATAGGAATCGCCTTCCTCTACCAGTGCATTAGCTTTCTCTGCCAGAAAACGACTCTGACTGATAAGTAGTCTGTCTCTTTGCTCCCTTTGTTTTCTTTC
>JAEEGL013070385.1_pt1 | contig 23230 bp, 12 predicted proteins | sample 9134231 | NCBI WGS metagenome assembly JAEEGL01 (sample SAMN16246548, study PRJNA631951) | gut metagenome | biome: gut microbiome; feature: rumen; material: fiber-attached | host: Bos | place: Iran: Karaj | collected 2018-10
AGGAGCTCGTTGTACACCCGGTCCCGGTATTCCTTCCGGCCGCTGACCTTGGAAAGGGCCGAGGTGAACAGGCGGAAGCACTCCGTCATCTCGTCGGCGCTCATCCAGCTCACGTCGTTCATATAGGTGGAAAGGAAAATACGCTTGTCCTTTATTATCTTCTCGCAGAAGCAGATGAGCTTATACAGATCTTCCCAGGCGTCTCCGTAGTAGTTCCGCATGAAATCCCTGATCACAGCGTCGTCGTCGATCCCGGGGTCCCACAGCAGGTGCGCCATGAGATACTGCTTCACCACGTTGAAGGCCACGGAACGGTTGAAGGTGTCCCCCTGCTCGAAAATGGCGCTGGCCCGGTGCTCTACAAAGGTCTCCACGTCCGGCTTCAGGCAGTGGAAGTTGGGGTGGATGATATACGAATTGTTGAAGTTCACCGTGTAGTTCCAGATAAACAGGTTTTTGGCTATTTTGCTCCAGGCCTCCAGGTTTTTGTAGTAGTCGCCGTTGACTGTCTGCTGGTCCGCGTAGCCGAATATGCGGCAGTTCTCCATCACCTTGTAGGGGCCGTTGCCGCTTTTCTCCCGGATGGGCTCCCCGAAGTTGTTCTCTATATCGCAGATACGGACTATCACGTTGTCCCGGGGCGTTATGTTGGTGGGCGCCGGCACGGTGTACTGATAGGCGAAGGTCTCCAGCATCACGTCGGGATACTTTTCCCTGACTATGTCCGAGATATAGTTCAGGGCGTTGATCAGCATCCCCGACTCCGCTCCGAACTCCTTCACCATGGCCTGGCATTTCTCACACTGGCAGGGGGCGTCGTTGTCGTTCTGGGTCACGGAGATCATCATAGGGTCCTTGCGCTTGTCCAGTTCGGCGAGAACGTTCTCCGCCAGCTTGTCCAGCACCTCTATGTTGGAGAGGCAGGGCTGGGTGGGGACCCGGTGCCCGCCCCGTTCGGCGTACCACTCGGGATGCTCCGCGAAATATCTGCCGGAGGGCAGCAGCATGCCCTCGAAGGTGTGGGCAAAGCCTATGAGCTCGCAGCGGCCGCCCCACTCCTCGGGTATGGCGGAGTTGTAGTGCCCGTTGAGCCTGAGCTTCACTGCCAGCCTGAAATCCTTGTGGTTGGGCTCGTAATAGACCTCCCGGGAAAACAGGGGAGGCGTATGTATATACTCGGCGCCGTCCGGCAGGGAAACGCTGTCCCTGCGGGGAACGATCTCCGCATCCATGGTCAGGAAGCGCACTCCCTGATAACGCTCCAGAAATTCATATACGGCGTAAAGGGTCCCTCTGGGCCTGTCCCCCGCCAGCACCAGGCCGCCGGGCACCGTTTTGATGACGACGCCGTCGCTTTTAAGGCTGTCCCAGTCGAAGCCGGGCAGGGCCTCTTTGGCGGCTTCCGTCTGCCCCACCAGGATATTCGCCATATCCGCAGAAGGCTCGGCTTGTGTCTCAAGGCGGACGCCGGAGATCTTTTCTACGTAATCCGCCAGCTCCGCCGCGGCGTTCTTTTCCGGCTCCGTGGCGTCGGCGCCCAGCACTATCACGGACAGAGGCTTCCCCTTGCCGGCCAGGGTCAGGGCAAAGGCTCCCACTGCCGCAAACAGCAGGAAAACAAGCATCGCGCTAAACAAAAAAACAAACTTCATATACTTTCCTTCCGGCAATTATTTTTCGGGGGACCGCAGGGCCCGGAAAAAGCCCTCCGGGCGCCGTGGTCCCATATCCATTATAGCACCCCGCGGCACGCTTTGAAGCATTTTTGCGGCAGGTTTTTTTGTTCCGCGGCAGCCGGGATATGTTATAATAGGTTGTAGAATATTTCTTTTGAGGAGCGTTTTGATGCACAGATTATTGTTTTTCATACTGTTTCTTGCGGTAGTTTCGCTGCAGGCGGGGGCGACGGTGTTCGTTTATTCCCACAAACCAAACGAAACTCTGGCAAAGGCGGTGGCAGAGGCCTTCGCCGGGCAGACGGTAAAGACAGTCGCCCCGGACGGGCTCGTGACTCTCAGGGGAGAAGGCGGCGACGTGCTGGCCGTCATAGGTTCGCAGTACTTCCCGAAAAACGCCTTCCCCGCCCTGGAAGCCTTTCTGGACGGCGGCAACCATTATCTGGGCATCTCGGGGCTCCCCTTCACGGAGCCGCTGCAGAAGCTGGGCGAAAAATGGCTGACGGCCGGCGAGATCAACGCCGCGGCGGCGGGTTTGAAAACCGGCGTCCTTGCCCCCCTGTCGGAAATGGGCGCCGGGGATTTCATCCTCAATTCCTCCGAGGGCCGGCCCGACGTGGCCCTGGAGCCGGAGGACGGCATGCTGCATATCACGGCGCCGCGGGTGGCGGAATGGCAGACCTACACCCTGAAACGGATCAACCAAACGGATATAGACGACGATTCCTTTATCACCTTTTCGGCAAAGGGCAGCCTCCGCTCCCCCGCAGTATGGATATTCCTGCAGGAAAAAGACGGCTCCCGCTGGAACAAAAAGATAGAACTGAAAAACTCCGTTGCGGAATACGCCCTCCGGGCGGACGATTTCACCTACTGGCAGGACTCCCGCTCCAAGGGCAGGGGCCTGGACGGCGACAGGCTGCATCTCTCGCAGCTGGACCTGGCGGAGATATCCATAATGGCGGGCCCCAAAGGCGAGGGGGTGTCCCTGATGGATACGGTCATAGGGGATCCCGCAGACATATATATCAGCGACATATGCTACTTTAAGACCGAAAGCGGCTCCTCCGATGCTTCCGTTCCGGACATGCACTGCATATATCCCGCCTATGAGATGCACGAGACCGAAGGCGGCCTTCTGAAAGACCAGGCCGGCAATACAAGCGAAGACTACGCCCGGATAGCCTCCCCCCTCTGGCGTAACCGGGGATACGGCACCGGCTACGAAGGCCCCTTCCGGCAGGTCCCCCTGGCAACGCTTTACAGCGGAGACGAAATGAGAGGCATAGCCGCGGAAGCCGTTTACAATTACGACCGGGACAAAAACAACGTTTACGTGTATATAGGCAACGACGAAAAGTATCTGGAAAAGCATCCCGGCTATACAGCCCGCATCCTGAAGGCGGCGGCAAAAAGGCTTACGGGAGCGCCCTTCATAGCGCGGGGCGGCGTCCGGGAGTTTTCGGTGGCGCCCGGGGAAAAGCCGGCGCTGGGCATGACTGTGCGCAGCGGGATAAAAACGGGATGCAAAGCGGAGGTTTCCCTCACGGATGAAAACGGCGGCGTCCTTTTCTCCCGTTCCCGCGCCCTTGACTGCGCCCCCGGGGAAGACTTTTCCTTCGAATACAAAGGCCCTGCCCTGAAGAAAGGCTTTTTCACCGCGGTCTGCCGGCTTTACGGCGAAAACGGAGAGCTGCTGGACCTGCTGGAGATGCCCTTCTCCGTTTACGCTCCGGAAAAAAGGACTGCCTTCAATTCCGTGACCCGGCGCGGCGGAGATTTCTGGCTCAAAGGGCAAAAATGGGTGCCCTACGGCATAAACTACTGGCCATCCTACGCTGCGGGGCTCCCCCCTCACGAGTTCTTTGACCTCACCTGGCAGCACCCCTGGCAATACGACCCCGCCATAATAGAAAGGGATTTTGACATGCTGGATAAAATGGGCATAAACTGCATAAGCTTCGGCCTCAACCACGGCGCCCCTATGCGGGACGTTTGCATGAGGGCGGAAAAGCACGGCATCAAGCTGCATATAGCCACCGGCGGCACCCACCCCCTGGGCCTGAATTTCGACACCATAAAGGAAACGGTGGGCTCCATGGGCATAGCCCGGTCCTCAGCCGTGTTCTCCTACGACCTGGGCTGGGAGGTCCACGTGGGAGGCTACGAGACCCGGCAGCGCTACAACGAAAAATGGACCCGGTGGATAGAGGACAATTACGGCTCCCGGGAGAACGCTTTTGAGGACTGGAGCTACACCCCTCCCGCGGACCAAAGGGACCCCGCCCTCCTGGACGGCCCCACCGATGAACAGATAACGGGCAAAGAACAGGTTTCCCCGGCGTATATCGCAGCCTACAGACGCTTCATGGACGAGACCATAAGCAAGGGCTACCAGTATTCCGTGAGGGAGCTCCGGAAATACGACCCCTTCACCCTGATGGGGGCCCGCAGCGGCTACGGCGGCACGGGCGCCGAAGGCGTGGCGGCGGTGATGCCCTTCGACCTGAAGGCGGGGGTCCGGCACCTGGACTACGCCGCCCCGGAGGCCTACAACATAGGCGCGGACCGGGCCGGCTTTCTGAGAGGGCACCTGAACAACGTTTACGGGCGCTTCGTGTCCGGCGGCAAGCCCGTTATGTGGCCGGAATACGGCAGCCCCCTCTTTTATTACGGGGGAGGGGTCAACCGGGACAACTACCGCCCCGGCGCCGGCTACAGCCGGCTGGCCAACGAGGCCGCATATTATGCGGGAATGGCGGACTTCATCATAGAGACCCGGGCCAACGGAGCCCTGGGCTGGTGGTTCCCCGGCGGCTACAGGGTGGACGAGATGTCCGACTTCGGCATCACCAACCACGACGGCACCCTGAGGCCCGCCGGAGCCATGATCATGGAAAAATCCCCTCTCATAGTGAAGGGCTTTGAAAAGGAAGAACGGGAAAAAGAGGTCTTTGAGATAGACCGCGACCTCTACGCCTCCGGCTACGCGGGGCTGTTTACGGAATTTTCACCGAGGATAGCGGACAGCTTCATGAGGGGCAAAGAGCCCGTCCTGAAGACCGCCGCCACCGGGACCACCACCGCCACGGTCCCCCGCGTCGCCGTGGGCAACACCCCCTACAGGGAGGGAAAGAACCCCATAAAATACCTGTCGTCGGAATTCGACTTCGTCAGGCTGGGCAAAACCGAGGTGATAGAATCGGCAGAGATGACTCTCCCCAAAGGAAAGGACGCCGTCCTGGAATGCCGGGTTGCAAATACGGACGAGCCTCTGTGGCTTGCGGCCCCCGGGCCGGGACGGGTGAGCCTGTCCGTCACCGCCGGCGGGCGGACGGAGTATTATCCCGTAAAGCGGGATACCGCCGCGTTTGAGGCCGCGGACTTCAAGGGCATAAAGCTGGCGGGAGAGCCGGAAGAAGTGACGCTGCGGATGTGGTGCGAAGGCGTCGGCGGCTTCGGCGAGACGGTGCGGCTCCGGCTCACTTACAAATAAGCCCCCGGGCAGGACGGGAAATGATGAAAACCATATTGATACTTGCGGCGGTATTGTTTGCCGCGGCGGCCATGGCGGCGGGAGCCTCCGATACCCGCAGTTTATCTAAAAAAATGAAAGTACCCAAATACAGCGTATGGAACGAAGCGGATATCACCTCCATCCGCCCCGCGGGGCGTTTTGCCGCTTTTCTCGAAACTCAGATCAAGGGGCTCACGGGGCATCCCGAAGCCCACGGCATCCCCTTCAACACCCCCGGCTGGATGGCGGACCATATAAACCCGGCTATTCCGCCGGAAGGACGCTGGGTCCTCTATGAGCACATGGGCTACTACTCCGACGGCGCCATACGCTGCGCCTACCTGACGGACAACAAAGAGCTGGCGGAAAAGGCGGAGGCGCCTTACAGGCATTTTTTTGAAAGAGAAGGCGCTCTCGGGCCGGAGGCTATCCGGGACCCCTCCATATCCTGGAACAGGTGGCCTTACGCCACCTTTCTCAGGGGCGCGATCCCGTATCTCACCAAAAACCCCGGCGAAGAGAACGTAAGAAAGCTGGCGTATTTCTTTCTCACCGATACCGCAGATTACAGCGAATACCGGGCGATCTGCTGCCTGGAGATAATGCTCTGGCTGTATGAAAAAACCGGCGACCGGCGCCTTCTGAACAAGGCGGAAAAGGCCTACGACATGTTTCAGACCCGCGGTTACGACAGCAGCATAGCCAAAATGCAGTCCGATATCCCCAGCCATGAGCACGGGGTCTCCCACAACGAGATGTGCAAAATGGCCGCCGTCATGTATGAATACACCGGAGAGCGGGCGTATCTGGACGCGGTGGAAAACGAGTTCCGGAAGCTGGCAAAATACAGTATCATGGTGAACGGAGTCATTTCGTCTTCCGAGGGGATCAAGGGCAAAGACTCCCTGGCCAGCAACGAGACCTGCAACGTCACCGACCAGATGTGGGCCCTTTCCAAGCTGCTGAGGGCCTCCGGCAGGCCCCTTTACGCCGATATGATAGAGAGGATCTGCTTCAACGCCCTCCCCGGCTGCGTGCTGAACGACTTCGGGGGGCTGCAGTATTTCTCCTGCCCCAACCAGATACTCGCCGACGCCCACAGCAACCACAACGAGATGTTCAAAAGCCACACCTGGATGAGCTACCGGCCAAAGCCCGGCACGGAATGCTGTTCCGGCAACGTGCACCGGGCCATGCCCTGCTATATATCGGAGATGTGGGCGGAAAACGCCGAAGGCGGCGTGTTTGCCGCACTTTACGGCGCCTCGGAATACACTGCCCGAAACGGCGCCGTTATAACGGAGGACACCGATTACCCCTTTGACGAGACCGTATCCTTTTCCGTAAAGGCGCCGGCGGAGTTCGACCTGTATCTCAGGATCCCCGGCTGGTGCTCCGCTCCGGAACTCACGGTGAACGGCCAAGCTGCAAACACGGAAAAGGGCAGATATTTCCCCGTAAGGGTAAAGGACGGGGACAGGCTGGAGCTGCGGCTGCCCATGGAGATCAGCCTTTCCCGGTGGCCCGAAAACGGCGTCGCCCTGGAAAGGGGCCCTCTGGTCTATTCCCTGGCCATAGACACGGACTGGAGCGACGACCCTTCCGACGACAGATTCACCCCGGATTTCCCGGCGCAGAAGGCGTATCCCAAAAGCCCCTGGAACTACGCCCTCGCCCTGGACGAGCCGGATTTCATAAACAGGATAAAGGTGGTCAAAAAAGAAACGAAGGGCATGCCCTGGAGCCCGGAGACCTGCCCCGTAGAGCTCTACGCTCCCGCAAAGCGGGTGCCCGGGTGGAAAGCCATAAAGGCCCGGGAAGCCATCGGCTATTTCCCCGTGGAAGGCAAGGAAGGGCTGCACCCGGTAAAGAAGACCGGCGATTTTACCTTTACCCCTCCCCTGCCCTCTCTTGCGGCGCGGGCGGCCTGCCGGAAACAGGAAACCGAGACGGTGAAGCTCATCCCCTACGGGGCGGCCAAGCTGAGGATCACCATATTCCCGGATTACCGCTTTGACAGCTTCCTGACGGACGAACAGGCCGTAGCGCAGGAGCCGGACACCCATCTGGATTATGAGCTGTTCGGCAATTAAAGCAAAGGGGGCTTAAAGCCCCTTTTGTTTTGCCGAATGGCGCCGCGTTCCGAAACGCCGTTTTCAAAATGATCATATTATATACAATTATACTGCTGATTTCAGCCGCCCTCCCCCTCTCTGCGGCGGTGAGGTGCCGTACGGGGGTCTATTCCGGCCTCGCAGAAGACGGCGCAGTCTCCTTCCGGGGCATACGCTACGCCCTGCCGCCCCTGGAAAAGAGGCGGTTCGCGCCTCCCGAGCCCGTCCCCGCAAGCGACGCCTCCTTTGAGGCCGTCCGTTTCGGAGACGCCTCGCCGCAGCCCGCTCCCACCCCCAACAGGCAGAGCGAGGACTGCCTTTGGCTGAACGTATGCGCGGATATGTCTCCCGGGCGGAAAGACAGGCCCGTTATGGCGTTCATCCACGGCGGTGCGTATATATCCGATTCCTCCGCCATGGACATCTACGACCTGCGGCCCCTGGCAAAAGCCTTCGGGGACGTCGTGTTCGTTTCGGTGGAATACAGGCTGGGGCTCTTGGGCTTCGGCGACTTCCGGAATGTCGAAGGCGGCGGGTGCTGCTCTCCGGGTCTTCTGGACATAGCGTGCGCTCTGGAGTGGATAAGGGACAATATCGAAGCCTTCGGCGGCGACCCGGGCCGGGTGACACTTTTCGGCCAGTCGGCGGGAGCGGGGTGCATAAGCCTTCTGCCTCTCCTGCCCCAAGCCCGTGGGCTCTTCCGGAGGATGATACTGCAAAGCGGTTCGCCGTCCCTGGTCACCACCCCGGAGGCCGCCCAAAAAACCGCGGCGGCTTTTATGGACAAAACCGGCTGCCGCAGCCTGAAGGACCTGCAGCGGCTGCCCGGGGAAGCCTTTGCCGCCTTCGCGGCCTGCGCGCCGGTGACGGAGAGCCCCCTGCTGCCCCGGTCCCTCACGGAGATCTACCAAAAAGCCGCATCGCCGCTTTACGGCGGTATAGATATCCTTGCCGGGACCAACCGGGACGAGATGGATTATTTCACCCTGCTCCTGGGAAGAGATCGGGCGGAAGAAGCCCAGGCGGCGGCCCACCGGCGCCGGCTGGCGCTTTTACCGGAGGGCGCAAAAGAAAAAGCGCAAAAGCTTTTTTCCCCGGAAAACGGCCTTTCGCCCTATGAAGCCTGCTGCCGTTTTGCCGGCGCCGCCCTGTTCCACGCCCCCTGCCTTGCCCTGTGCAGGGCCCGCCGGGCGTTCCGCACGTATGCGTATTCCTTTGAGGTGCCTTCGGGAAAACCGGGGATCGGCGCCTGCCACGCCGCCGAGCTTTCGTACGTATTCGGCAACTTCCGCTACGGCTATGCCGGCAAAAACGCGGCCCCCGGCGTATCCCGGCTCATGCAGCAGCTCTGGACAGGCTTTGCAAAAACCGGCGTCCCCGAAGCGGAAAACCTTTTGTGGCCGCCCTTCGGAAATTCGGGCTGCGCCCTGGTCTTTGCCCCGGAGGGAGCTTACGCAAGGGAAAACGCCTTCGGAAAATACGAAGCCCTGGAAGAGCTGGCGTATATACCAGTCCATGCGGCCGGGCTGTTTTGACGCAACTTGAAACGAAACAAAGATATATGGTAAAATAAATAATGGTATTTTACGAGACGAGGAGCATATAATGAACAAAAGAACACCTACCCCGGGAAACAGCATTTCGCTGGTCATCAAATATCCGCAGAACGGCGGAGTATTGTCCGAGATCATCGGCACCATCGAAAAGAACAACGGTTCCCTGGGCCCCATATATATCGTGGAATCTGAAAGAGTGACCGTCACAAGGGAATTTGCCATAAACCTTGTGAGCCCCGAAGACGCCGAGCCTATGTGCGAAGCCCTGAAAAAAATAGAGGGCGTGGAAGTGCTGGAAGGCTGGGACAGGGTCTTTGAGGCCCACGCCGGCGGAAAGATAGACGTGGTGGCCAAAGCCCCTCTTGAAGATTTCGACGATCTGTCCATGGCCTATACCCCGGGGGTGGCAAGGGTGTGCAAGGCTGTTGAAGCCGACCCCAAGAAAGCCTTCGAATTTACCATCCGGCAGAATACCGTGGCCGTGATAACCGACGGCACGGCAGTGCTGGGACTGGGGGACATCGGCGCCACGGCGGGGCTTCCCGTAATGGAAGGAAAGGCTGTTCTTTTCAAGGAATTTGCCGGCGTCAACGCCTTTCCCATCTGCGTGAACACCAAGGACCCCGACGAACTGGTGAAGATCTGCGCCTCCATAGCGGGCACCTTCGGCGGCATCAACCTGGAGGACATCTCCTCGCCCCGCTGTTTTCAGGTGGAAAGAGAGCTGCAGAAGCTGGTGGACATCCCCGTGTTCCATGACGATCAGCACGGCACCGCTACGGTAGCCAGCGCGGCCTTCCTGAACGCCCTGAAGGTCAGCGGCAAAAAGCCCGAAAACATGAGGCTGGTGGTCTCCGGAGCCGGCGCCTCCGCCATGGCGTGCACCAGAGCCATCTCCGACCTGGGCATAGGCGACGTGGTGTTGTGCGACAGAAAGGGAGCCATTTCCCTGTCCCGCCCCGGCATCGAAGAAAACGAGCCCAAATACTGGGCGGCCAGAAACTTCAACAAGGAAAACCTCACCGGTTCCCTTAAGGACGTACTGAAGGGCGCCGATATGTTTCTGGGGCTTTCCGCCCCCAATATGCTCACCGGCGAGGATATCCGCACCATGAACGAAAAGCCCATAGTGTTCGCCATGGCCAACCCCACCCCGGAGGTATGGCCGGAGGAATGCTACGGCTACGCTTCCGTGGTGGCCACGGGCCGCAGCGATTATCCCAACCAGATAAACAACGTGCTCTGCTTCCCCGGGCTTTTCAAAGGCCTGCTGGAAGCCGGCGCCAAACAGGTGACGAGAGAGATGCAGGCGGCGGCGGCAAGAGCCATAGCGGACTGCGTGGACGAGCCCACCGCCGAGAACATAATGCCCAGCGCCTTCGACCCCCGGGTGGCGGAAGCGGTGAGCGAAGCGGTGAAGAAATGCGCCCTGGACGAAAACGTGTCCAAAACGCCTATCTTCTTTGAATTCGGCAAATGACCCTCTGCGCGGGGCTGCGCCGCAGCCCCGCTTTTTTTTTCGGCATACTTGCCATAATTTTTCCGGTATGGTATAATATAACTTGCGTGACCATTAGCGCGAAGATTTCCACAAATTCATCGGAGGGCCGTCATGGCAAAAAAATCCAGCGGTGATGTCAGAATAGTCATCAATCTTGCATGCGACGAATGCAAAAGAAAGAATTACACAACCACCAAAAATAAAAGAAACGATCCCGGAAGACTGGAGCTTAAAAAATACTGCAAATGGTGCAGGAAGGTCACAAGCCACAAAGAAAGCAAATAATTTTCCGATTTGTTTGACATGTGTCGGGATTTATGATATAATGTAAATTGCTGTCTTTTCAGACAGCGCCATGCAGGGGTGTAGCTCAGTTGGTAGAGCGTCGGTCTCCAAAACCGAATGTCGCGGGTTCGAATCCTGTTGCCCCTGCCACTATTTTTATTTAGGAGCTTTTTATATGGCCGGCAATAACCAGCAGAAAAAGGCAGCTGACAAGGCTTCAGAAGAAGGAGCGATGAAAAGGCTCGGAAAGTTTCTGAAGGAATCATACACCGAAACCAGATTCAAGACCACGTGGCCAACCAAGGACGAGCTCAAGCATCTCACTGCCGTCGTCCTTATGGCTGTCATACTGTCGGGGCTCTATTTTGGCGGACTTGACGCGATCTACGGCGTTATCATCAGAAAAATAGCCCATCTTTAGGACCTTCGCCGATGAAAAAAACAAACTGGTATGCCCTGCAGGTGTTTACCAGTCATGAAGACAAGGTAAAACACACGCTTGAAGCAAAAATAGCGCTACTGAACAAAGAGGAAGATATACCCGAGGTATATGTTCCCAAAAAGATCGTTTACAGAAAAAGAGACGGAAAGGTACGGGAAGCGGAGCAGAAGCTTTATCCCGGCTACGTTTTCGTCAACGCCGATCTCAGGTCCTCGGACAACTGGCACATCATAAACGACACGGAAGGCGTTATAGGTTTTATAGGCAACGGCATCCTCGGCGAACCCATCGCCGACTCCGAGATAGAAGCCATCAAGAAATCCGTTTCCGACACCAGGGAACAGCCCGACGTCCGGCTCAAGGTGGGCGAGACCGTCAGCATAAAGAGCGGTCCTTTCGAAGGTTATTCCGGAGTCATAGAAGAAATCAACATACACAAGCTGGAAGCGGTCATCCTTATAGACATGAACGGCAACCAGAGAAAAATGATCATAAACTACGAATCTTTGGAGAATTAAAATATATTTTACGTAGGAGGGACGAAGTCCCGTTTCACTGCAAGAAATATCCCTACGGTATGTGGAGGAAAAAATGGCAAAAAAAATAGCCGGTATCGTAAAACTTCAGCTTGCCGCCGGTAAAGCAACACCTGCCCCCCCTGTGGGCCCTGCTCTGTCTCCATACGGAATCAACATGATGGAGTTCATAAAAAGCTACAACGAAAAGACCGCTTCCATGATGGGCGACACCATTCCCGTTGTCATCACTATTTATGAAGACAGGACCTATACCTACATCACCAAGACGCCTCCCGCGGCAGTCATGCTGAAGAAGGCCGCCGGAATAGAAAAAGCGTCCGGCGAACCCAACAAGACCAAAGCGGGTTCCATCACCAGGGCCCAGCTCAGAGAGCTGGCCGAAAAGAAGCTGCCCGACCTTAACACAGACGACGTCGAGGCGGCCATGGAAACTCTGGCGGGCACAGCCAGAAGCGCAGGTATCACTATCACAGATTAGACAGCAATGCAGATGGGAGACCTTCGGGTCGTGAGCCGCAGAATGCGGACTGCATATCCAGGAGAATAACAATGGCTTTAAAAGGAAAAAGATATAAAGCAGCTGCCGAGACCGTAGGCAAAAACGCTCCTATGCTTCCCATGGAAGCTTTCGAACTCATAAAAAAGGCTGCAACGGCTAAATTTGACGAAACTATCGACGTTGCCATCAAATTGGGCGTCGATCCCCGCCAGGGCGACCAGATGGTAAGAGGGACGGCAAGCCTTCCCTTCGGCACCGGAAAGGTCAGAAAGGTGGCAGTCATCACCAAGGGCGACAAGGTGCAGGAGGCTCTTGACGCCGGCGCCGACACAGTTGGCGGAGAAGAACTGGTAAAGGAGATCCAGGGCGGCTGGATGGATTTTGAAGTACTGCTGGCCACCCCCGACGTGATGGCGCTGGTGGGAAAACTGGGTTCCATACTCCGCGCCAAGATGCCTTCCAAGAAGGCCGGAACCGTGGCTCCCAACATCGGCGAGGTAGTCAAGGAGATCAAGACTGCCAGCCGTGTGGAATACCGCGTCGAAAAGGCCGGCATCATCCACGCCCCCATAGGCAAGGCTTCATTCACCGCCGAACAGCTGACGGAAAACTTTCTGACTCTGGTGGCGGCCCTGCTGAAGGCCAAGCCCTCAAGCTCAAAAGGAAAATATCTTGTCAACATATTCGTCTCTTCCACTATGGGGCCCAGCGTCGCCATAGACACTACGGAAGCGGCCAAGCTGGCAAAGAAATAAATTTTTCAGCATATTGCTGATCTTACTGCGTAAGTGCCGTAGACAGTTGGAACCTTCGGGTTTAAAACGATCCAGCCGAGGAAAATACGTAGCTCATAGAATTCAGGGCTGCTTTTTTTCGGAAAAGCAGCTTTTTATAAGCATACGGCACAAGCGTAATTCTTACAAGGAGGTTATCCATGAAGGACTTCTCAAGAACACCGCGTCCCGAAAAGGTTGAAGCAGTCAACAATATAAAGGATATTCTTGACAACAATTCCGTTATATTGACCGACTTCAACGGTATCGATGTTGAGGGAATGGCTTCCATCAGAAAAAAGCTGAGGGAAACCAACGGAACCTACAAGGTAGTCAAAAACACCCTTCTCACCATTGCCGCTTCCGGCACTCCCGCCGAAGCAGCGGTAAAGGATCTTGCAGGCTCCACCGCTATTGCTTATTCTCCCGACGATCCGGTCGCTCTGGCAAAGGCTCTTACCGAATTCACAAAGGGCCCGAAGCCTCTGGTGATCAAGTGCGGATACGTTGAAGGCGCAGTGCTTGACAAGGCTCAGGTCACAGAGCTGAGTACGATACCGTCCAGGCTGGAGCTCATCGCTTCCATCATCGGCGGCGTCGAGTCTCCTCTTTCCGGACTTGTCGGCACCCTGAATTCCATGCTCGGAGACGTGGTCTGGACTCTTGAAGCGATAATAGACCAAAAAGAAAAAGCGTAACAAACAGAAACAAACTACAAAAATCAATCATCAGTGAGGAATTGAAAAAATGGCAAACATTGCTGAAATAGTTGAAACCATCAAAGGAATGACCGCTCTTGAACTCAAAGAGCTCAAAGAAGCCCTGCAGGAAGAATTCGGCGTAACCGCCGCCGCTCCCGTTGTTGCCGTTGCCGGCGGAGCCGCCGCTCCCGCCGAGGAAGCCGAAGAGAAGACCAGCTTCGACGTAGAACTGACCAGCGTAGGCGACAAGAAGATCAACGTGATCAAGGTCGTCCGCGAGATAACCGGCCTGGGCCTCAAGGAAGCCAAAGATGTTGTTGACGGCGCTCCCAAGAACGTCAAGGAAGGCGTTTCCAAGGAAGAAGCCGAAGAGATCAAGGGCAAGCTTGAAGAAGCCGGCGCCACCATCACCGTCAAGTAACCATTATTGCAAAAGAATAACGCGGGGTCCCGTGACCCCGCCTTATTTTCCTTTTTATCGCGGACATTAATTTGAGATCGAGAGCTACACAATTTTTTAAAGAATAAAAACACTGAACCTATGGAACGCATGGTTTGCATTCAGTGTTTTTTGTCGTATCTATAAACAGAAAAGACTCGCTTTTATCGTGCTTTGTGTTTCATATTTCAGGAGGTCAGGATGAAAGAAATACAACATAAGACCAAAAGGACCCTGATGGAAAGCAATGTTCCCAACATGGTAGAACTGCAGCTTGAATCCTATAACTGGTTTCTTAGCAAAGGCATCAAAGAGCTTTTCAGAAGTTTTTCCCCTATCAAAGACCACCAGGAAAGCAACAAGTATTCTCTTGAATTGCTGGATTACGAATTGGGCAAGCCAAAATTCACCGAAGAAGAATGCCGCTACAGAGACAATTCGACTTACGAAAGGCCTATCAGAATAAAATGTCAGCTTGTTGTCAAGGATGAAAGCGGCGCCATAAAGGAGATCATCCCCGAGACCCTTTATTTCGGCGAGCTTCCCATAATGACCGACAAAGGGACCTTTGTTATCAACGGCGCCGAGCGTGTTGTCGTTTCTCAGCTGACCCGCTCTCCCGGAGCGTATTTTGAAGACAATATCGATATTTCCGGCACCATGCTTTATACCGGGCGCATAATCCCCGGCAACGGCTGCTGGCTGGAGGTGGAGACGGATGCAAGAGGCATAATGCAGGCAAAACTGGCCCAGTCCGACAAATTCCCGCTTACGGTGCTCCTGAGAGCGTTCAGCGCCATAAGCGAGGCGTGCCCCGTTTATCTGCCTTCCCTTATAGGAAAAGAGCTTCCAAAGGATATCACGAATCCCGTCACCGGCGAGCCGGTGTTTTCCTGCGGAGAGAACAACGGAAAGCCCGCCGTATTCACAAAGGCCGATTACAAGCGCGTCAAAGACCTTCTGACCGGTTTATACAAAGACGAAAACTACCGTTTCCGCGAATACGTACTCTCTCCCGACTATATCTACGACAAGGATCTGGGGCAAACCACCTCAACCACTCTTGATATACTTAATATTTTCGGCGAAAAGACCTTTGTCCCGGTGGAGAGGACCTTCAAATGCGAATCCTTTTACCATTACGCCGATTACAACGAAAACGGCGAACCCGTGGTAAACCCCAAAACGGGCGAAGTGATCAGAGACCCCTACGTGGTGGTCCCGTCGAAGGATCCCGACCCGAAAACGGACAAGATGCTCCGGGTCTTCAAGAAGGACCTGTATAAGTTCGATCCGAGAGGCGAAAAGCTTATCAGGATCCAGGGCAAATATATAAAGGATGCGGATCTGGAACAGATCAAAGCCGATTCCGTAAAAGAGACCCGCAGGAATTTCAGCGAGTATTCCATAGAAGGCATGCGCCCCGTGAAGACCGTCTGCGCCCGCGGCGGCGAAGACAATCCGGAGATCGTCCTTGCAGAGCCGGAAGCCTACTGGCCGAAGGTCCGGGAACTGATCGCCGACGACGCCGACAACCCCGGGATCAGGACCATCGAAGACGCCGTAAGGAAGATCGAAGCCGATGAGAACGTCGAGATCCTCTGCCTTGCCGGCGAGATGATCGACCGCGATACCGCCCAGAAGATATTCGAGATCGGGGCCGGGTTCCTTGAAGTTTACAAGCTGGACCCCTTCATTTCCGAGACCCTGAAATGCGAACAGCACCGGAACTACGCCGATTACAACGCCGGCGCGCGGACCCATGAGATACTGGATGCCGAGGAGGCCATAAGCAATTTTTATATCTATATGAACTCCAACAAAAGCATCGTTGAAGACAGAGAGTCTTCAAGAGCGTATCTCAGGAATTATATATTTGACAACAGGCGTTACGACCTGGGGGCCGTAGGCAGATACAAGATCAACAAAAAACTGCTTCTGGATCTGCCGGAGTTTTCCAACAACAACCTGGAGCCCATACGTTCCATAACCAGAGACGACCTGATACAGCTCATCAAATACATCATCAGCCTGAACCAGGACGGCGTCATCGTTTACAGCTTCGACGCGGAAAAGCGGGACAAAGCCCTTGAGACGGTGGACGAATATATAGCGAAGGAAGAAGCGGCCACAAAACAAAGGGAAGTCACTAAAAAGCTTCCCGGCAGCAGGCTCGGGAAACTGGTGCGTTTCCGCAAGATGTTCGCGGAATGCCGGAAGGGATATATGTTCTCTTCGGCAGACTACGCCGAGTTCATCGACATCGCCTCCGGCATCAGGTTCGACGTAAGCGAAGACGGCTCGTTCGTCCTTGATCCGGAGGGCAGCCGCAGGCTGGACGCCATCATCAGCAACTCCCCCGAGACCCTTACGGAGCTTTGCGCCGTAAAGGTGAAGAACTGCGTCACCGACGAGATCGACCATCTTGAAAACAAACGCGTGCGTTCGGTGGGCGAGCTGCTGCAGGACCAGCTGAGAGGCGGCTTCAACAAGCTCCAGAAGGTCTGCCAGGAAAAAATGGGGCATCCCAACACCCAGAATGCAGCCAATCCCAAGAACCAGGAAAAGGTCACGCCGGGCTATCTCATCACCAACAAGCCCATAACCTCGGCCATAAGAAGCTTTTTCGGAAGCTCCCAGCTTTCCCAGTTCATGGAACAGACCAACCCCCTGGCGGAGCTGACGCAGAAAAGAAAGCTTTCCGCCCTGGGCCCCGGCGGCCTCAGCCGCCAGAGCGCAAAGCTGGAGGTCCGCGACGTCCACAGCTCCCATTACGGCAGGATCTGCCCCGTGGAGACTCCCGAAGGCCCCAACATCGGCCTTATCGGGTCTATGGCCATCCAGGCAAAGATCGATGATTTCGGTTTCCTGAAGACCCCCTACAGGGTGGTCAGGGACGGAAAGATCACAAACGAGATACGCGAGCTTTCCGCAGACGACGAGACCAACGAATATATAGCCACGGCGAACACCAGGACAAACGAGAACGGCGAGTTTATCGACGACATCATAAACGTCCGGTACAACGGGAACTACCGCACCGTGGAGAAAAGCAAGATAACCCTTATCGACGTATCGCCGAACCAGATCATGTCGGTAGCGGCAAATCTTATACCGTTCATAGAAAACGACGACGCCAACAGGGCCCTCATGGGTTCCAACATGCAGCGCCAGGCAGTTCCTCTTCTCCGCCCCACCGCGCCCATAGTGCGCACGGGCGTCGAAGGCAGGACCGCCCACGACTCCGGAGTGGAGATGCTGGCCAGAAGAGCCGGCAGAGTGGTATGGACAAGCAGCAAGTGGATCCTTGTGAACCCGCAGAACGAGAACACCACGGACACCTACACCGTTTATTCCACCCTCAGGGACGGGCAGAAGGTCCAGGCCAAGGAAGCGGCGGTGAAGCTCGCTTACTCCCGCAGCAAGGACAAAAACAGCCGGTTTGCCGACACCGACCCCACGGACACGGTAATCGCTCCCGTGAAGCGCGCCGGCACTGTGGCGATCACGGAGATAGACGGCAGAAAAACCATTGCCGTGACTCCCGAGGATCTGCCCCCTGCCGAGATCGATTTCGCCGACGACAGCTATCTGAAGGGCGTCGTCCCCGGAGATATCATCATCGGCGGAAAGGTGTATGACGCAAAGGATCACTCAAGAAAAAGAGATGAAGAATTCGGCGACACCATAGAATTCAATACAGAAGAAAACAAGGTTCCCGACGGAACGGTCAAAAAGATAGCGGCCGTCAAGCTGCAGGACGAAGACGAGACCTCCGTTTACAGGCTCACAGTGGAAGAATGCGATTATTATCAGGCAGAGCCCGAAGTGATCCGCTCCACCTTCCCTGCAGACCACGTTTTGTTCTACGTAAACGAATATTCCGCAAAATCGGTGGACGCCGCCACCGGCACAGGAAAAGACGGAAGGATAGAAGTAAAACAGCTTGAGCCGCTGAAATACAGCTTTACGGTAAGGGTGTGCGATTCGTACAGGCTTTTCAACATGGTGAGAAGCAACCAGAACACCTGTATCAATTCCCGCCCCGTGGTCCATTCCGGCGACAGGGTCAAAACCGACCAGCTGCTGGCGGACGGCCCCTGCACGGATTCCGGCGAGCTGGCTCTCGGCCAGAACGTGACGGTGGCGTTCATGCCCTGGAACGGTTTCAACTACGAAGACGCCATACTTCTCAACCAGCGGCTGGTGAAGGACGATATGTTCACTTCGGTGCACATAGAACGTTACGAGACCGAAGCGAGAGACGCAAAAATGGGCGCCGAAGAGATAACCAGAGAGCTGCCCAACACCAACGAGGAGACCGTAAAGAACCTGGACAGGCACGGCATAATAAAGATCGGCGCCGAAGTCCAGGCAGACGACATCCTTGTGGGCAAGATAGCCCCCAAGGGACAGGTGGAGGAGACCGGCGCTTCCCGCCTTATCAGCCAGATATTCGGCACCAAAGCGGACACTGTGAAAGACGTTTCCCTGAAGCTCCCTCACGGAGAATCGGGGACCGTTGTGGACGTGAAGATCTTTTCCAGGTTCAAATACATCTGCGAGAATCCCGACTGCCGGCAGATACACGAGTTCAGCAAGAAGCCTGCCGACAACGAGACCAAGACCTGCGAACGCTGCGGCGCGCCTCTTCAGGACTATAACGAGTATCTGAAGATCAACAAGATAAAAGACGCCGAAAAGCTCAAGGACGCCGACGAGCTCAGCGCCGGCGTGAACCAGCTGGTAAGGGTTTACATAGCCCAGAAACGCAAAATAATGCAGGGCGACAAAATGGCCGGACGCCACGGGAACAAGGGCGTCATATCCAACATCCTTCCCGAATGCGATATGCCCTATCTGCCCGACGGCACTCCCGTGGATATAGTGCTGAATCCTTTGGGAGTCCCTTCCCGTATGAACATAGGCCAGATCCTTGAGACCCATCAGGGCATCGCCGGCGAATATCTGGGAGTCAAGTTCAAGAATCCCATTTTCCAGGGCTCCAGAGAAGCGGAGATCATAGCGGACCTTATAGTTATGACCAACCTCAAGAAGCTCAGGGTGCTGAAGGAATTCGCGGAAGAGCTGGATCTCGCCGGACAGGCGGACCTTACCGAAGAAATGATAGCGGCGGCAGAAAAGAAAGCGGTGGAAAACCTTGAATCCATGACTGCCGACAATATAAAGACGGATGCGTCGGAGCCTATCGACAGGCTTTACCGGGACACCCTTGAGAACATCAAAAAGTATCTCAGGAGCAAGGAGATCACTGCGGAAGGGCTGGAGCTTTTCAGCCAGAAGATAGGCGGCGATCCGGTGCTTCCCGCCGACAGGTGCGAAAGCCTTTCGCGTCTGACGCAGCTCAGATACAGGCTGGGCCTGATATCCGAAAAGCCGGCGGACGAGATAACCGCCTCCGAAAAGGAAGAAAAATCTCTCCTTGAAACGGAGATCAAAAAAACGGAAAAAACCTTCGGAAAAGCCAAAGTGCCCGAAGATTACGATTATGACAAGCTTATCGGCATCATCGACGAGACAGTCTGCAGAAGAGTCGGCTTCAAGGCCGAGATGGCAAAGACCGATCTCTACGACGGAAGGACCGGCGAAAAGATGGAACAGCCCGTTGCCGTGGGAGTCATCTATATGCTGAAGCTTTCCCATCTGGTGGATGACAAGATACACGCAAGGGCCACCGGCCCCTATTCGCTGGTCACCCAGCAGCCTCTGGGCGGAAAGGCCCAGTTCGGCGGACAGAGGTTCGGCGAAATGGAAGTCTGGGCATTGGAGGCGTACGGCGCCGCCTATACCCTGCAGGAGATACTTACTATAAAGTCCGATGACGTCACAGGCAGGGTGAAGGCCTTTGAGTCCATAGTCAAAGGCAGGACCCTCAACGACCCCGGAGTGCCGGAATCCTTCAAGATACTGGTCAACGAGCTTCAGGCCCTGTGTCTCAAGGTCACTGTAGAGGATGTTGACAAAAACATCGTGGATCTTCATACCAACGAAGAATCCTCCAAGGATTTTTACAACAGCTTCGAATACGCGTTTGGCAAATAATGTTTACCGGGCTTCTCCGGAAGCCCGGAAGGATGTATGCATATGATAGACTCTACTCAATTCAAACTGATCAAAATAGGCATAGCGTCTCCTGAAGATGTAATAGAATGGGCCCGCGGCCCCCAGAACGAGGTCACCAAGCCCGAGACCATCCAGTATTCCAGCTTCAAGCCCGTCCCCGACGGCCTGTTCTGCGAAAGGATCTTCGGTCCCACTAAAGACTACGAATGCCATTGCAAGCGTTATAAAAAGATAAAATACAAAGGACAGACGTGCCCCCAGTGCCACGTCGACATAACCACCAGCAAGGTCCGCAGGGAACGCATGGGGTATATCAAGCTCAACGCCCCGGTATCCCATATATGGTATCTGAAGACAGTCCCCAGCCCCATATGCCTCCTTCTGGATATGGCTCCCAAAAACCTGGAGCACGTGCTGTATTACAGGGAATATATGGTGACCCGGGCGGACACGGAAAACATTGAGAACGTCATGCCCGTGGTCAGCAAGGCCATCGCAAAATACAGAGAGCAGGTCCTCGCGGAACTCGAAGAGGATCTTGCCGACCTGCAGAAAGCCTTTGACGAAAGGCGCGCGGAAGAAGGCGACGCTTTCGACGAAGAAAAAAGAACTGCGGAATTCAGAGAGCAGAGAAAAGCCTTTGAAGAATTCCACAACAAAAAGATACACGACCTTGAAAAAGGAAAAGAGCTGCTGGAGTCCAAAAGGGAACGCGACGTTATAGAAAGCGACGATTTCGGGTATTTCAAGAAGCTCAGGGAGCAGGTGATGAACCGCGAACTGCTGGGCGACGACACGGTGGATCTTTATCAGTATTTCAACGCCGACATAGGCGCCGAGGCAGTCAAGACCCTGCTCAAAAAGCTGAATCTCGCCGAGCTCAAGGAAAAGCTCGTGGCCGAGGCCCGCGCCGCCATAGGCTCCAGCAGGCAGATGAGGATAATCAAGCGCCTGGAAGTGGTGGACTGCTTTTTAGAATCCTCCGCAAAGCCCGAGTGGATGATCCTGGAAAACATTCCCGTGATCCCTCCCGACCTGCGGCCCATGGTACAGCTGGACGGAGGCAGGTTTGCCACCTCGGACCTCAACGATCTTTACAGGAGGGTCATAAACAGGAACAACACCCTGAACAAGATCATACAGGCCAAGGCTCCCCAGATAATGGTGAACCATCAGAAAAACCTTATCCAGGAAGCGGTGGACGCCCTTATAGACAACGACAGGAAGCAGCGGAAGGTGAACGGCTCCAACGGGCGCGCCCTGAAATCCCTGTCGGACATGCTGAAGGGAAAGGAAGGCCGTTTCAGAAAGAACCTTCTGGGAAAAAGAGTAGATTACTCCGGCCGTTCCGTTATCGTGGTAGGCCCGTCCCTCAAGATATATCAGTGCGGCCTGCCCAAGGAGATGGCCCTGGAGCTTTTCAAGCCCTTCGTCATGAAAGAGATGGTCAAGAAAGGGCTGGTCTCCAACATCAAGCTGGCAAAGAAAAGCATCGACCGTCTGGAACCCACCGTGTGGGATCCTCTCGAAGACGTCATTAAGGAACATCCGGTGCTCCTGAACAGGGCCCCGACCCTGCACCGCCTGGGCATCCAGGCCTTCGAGCCTATACTTGTGGACGGAAAGGCCATACAGCTGCATCCGCTGGTCTGCGCAGCCTTCAACGCCGACTTTGACGGCGACCAGATGGCTGTCCACGTCCCTCTGTCGGCTGCCGCCCAGGCAGAGGCAAGGACCCTTATGCTGGCAAGCCACAACCTTTTCTCGCCGGCCAACGGCAAGCCCATCGTCGCCCCGTCCCAGGACGTGGTACTGGGCTGCTTCTACGTGACCATGAGAAGCAACCGCTGGCAGCTGAAATATGCGGAAGGCGACGTTTACGACGACGAAGGCAACATGATCGCCTCCGACGGGCAGAGCTACGTGGTAAAAGACGGCAAAAACCAAAAATGCCGCTTCTTTGCCAATCCGAAGGACGCCATCCTCTGCTACGAGACCAACAATATAGACATACACGAGCCCATCACCGTGCGTATGGTATTCGACGGAAAGCCCATGAAAAGAAACATCACGGTAGGACGCCTTATCTTCAACAGCATCCTGCCGGACAATATGGGCTATATCGGGACTCCCTTCGTCAAAGGCGACAAGCTGGAATACAGGCCCGAAGAAAGGCTCGCCCTGGACGGCAAGGACCAGGATAACGTCACCGAAGGCAAAGAACAGGAATCCAACGAAAGCGTCGCCATAGGCAAAAAGTGGTGCGGCACCCTGATTACGGAATGCCACGAACGGAACGGCCACGACGTCACCGTCACCTTCCTGGACGACATGAAGGCCCTGGGCTATAAATACGCCACCCGGGCCGGAATGAGCATAGCCATCACCGATATGGACATCACCTCCGACAGAGAGGAGATCCTGAAAGAGACCGAAGAAGCCGTAAAGCGCATCAATATGAACTTCAACGCAGGTATGGTCTCCGCCCAGGTCCGGCGGGAAAGCGTGCTCCAGAGCTGGCTCAACGCCCAGGAGGATATCGGCAAATCCCTGATCGAGGGCATCGAACAGTTCAACCAGATAGCCATCATAACCATGTCCGGGGCCCGCGGCTCCACCAAGCAGATATCCCAGCTGGCCGGAATGCGCGGGCTTATGTCCGACCCTATGGGCAACGCCATAGAAGACATGCCGGTAAAAAGCAACTTCCACGAAGGCCTTTCCGTGCTTGAATACTTCGTATCCACCCACGGAGCCAGAAAGGGCCTTGCCGACACCGCCCTGAGGACCGCCGACGCGGGTTACCTTACCCGCCGTCTGGTGGACGTGGCCCAGGACGTGATCATCCGCGAGGAAGACTGCCATACGGACGAGGGCATCGACGTCAAGCCCCGTTACGACGACGAAGGCAGCATCATAGAAGATCTTGCCGAGCGCATCAAGGGGCGGACGGCCTTCATCAATATAGGAGACCCCAACCTGCCCGGAGCTGTGGCCGAAGAGAACATCTACAGGTTCTTTGAACCGGTCAGGCATATCAGCAGGATATCGGTGGACGACCCCGAAAAAGCGGTGGAGGACAAAAAACAGGAGCTGCTGGAAAA
>JAEEGL010410805.1_pt1 | contig 23228 bp, 19 predicted proteins | sample 9134231 | NCBI WGS metagenome assembly JAEEGL01 (sample SAMN16246548, study PRJNA631951) | gut metagenome | biome: gut microbiome; feature: rumen; material: fiber-attached | host: Bos | place: Iran: Karaj | collected 2018-10
TGAAGTAAAATGGCCAGAAAAGCTATTACTCCAGAAGTAGAAATCGTTGAAAATATTCACTCCGAAACCCTTGAAGAAATCATGGGTACTCGTTTTGCAACTTACGCAAAATATGTCATCCAAGATCGTGCTATTCCAGATGCTAGAGACGGATTAAAACCAGTTCAACGTCGTATCATTTACGCCATGTATAAAGACGGCAATATTTTCACTCGTCCAACTAGAAAATGTGCTCATACAGTCGGTGCGGTTATGGGTGAATACCACCCACATGGTGACTCATCAATCTATGAGGCATTAGTTAGAATGTCTCAAGATTGGAAGTTAAATAATCCACTTATTGATTTCCAAGGTAATAATGGTTCAATCGATGGTGATGGACCTGCAGCTTACCGTTATACAGAGTCAAGATTAAGCCAAATTGCTGAAGAAATGGTACGTGATATTGATAAAGAAACAGTCGATATGGCACTTACTTTTGATGACTCTCAATTTGAGCCAGTTGTTTTACCATCTCGCTTCCCAAATTTACTCGTTAATGGTACCGAAGGAATCGCCGTTGGTATGGCCACAGATATTCCAACTCATAACCTCAAAGAGGTTATTGATGCCGTAATTTACCGTATAAATCACGCTAGAGTTGAGCCTCTAGATTTAATGGAATTTATCAAAGGCCCAGACTTCCCAAGCGGTGGAATTATTTACGCCTCAAAAGGCCTTCAAGACATGTATTTAGAAGGTAGAGGACGTATTGAAATCGCTGCAAAAGCTGAGATTATCGACAATAACAAGGAAAAAGCTATCATTGTTACCGAAATTCCATATAAAGCTCAAAAAATTGCACTTGTTCACGAAATCGATATGCTAAAACATAATAATGTTTTACCAGGCATAGCTGAAGTTCGTGATGAATCAGATAGAAACGGAATCAGAATTGTAATTGAGATCAAAAAAGAAGCAAAAATTGATGTCATTTACAAATATTTGATGACAAAATCAGGCTTAAAAATGAGCTATTCTGCTAACATGGTTGCCATTGTAAACGGCTCTCCAAAGACCATGAATTTGCTTGATTTTGTGGACTCATATATCGGTCACCAAGTCGACGTAATTACCCGTAGATCGACCCACGATTTAGCCAAAAATAAAGGTCGTTTGAACATCGTAAATGGCCTCATAAAAGCCATCTCAATTGTCGATGAAGTTGTCGCCGTAATTCGTGCTTCAAAAGACAAACAAGACGCCAAGAAAAACCTCCAAAATAAGTTTGGTTTTTCCGAAGAACAAAGTGAAGCAATTGTCATGTTACAACTTTATAAGTTGTCTAACACAGATATTACGACTTTAGAGAACGAGAAAAAAGCTCTTGAAGAAAACATCGAATTCTTAAACGGAATCCTTGAAGATAGAGCCAAATTAAACCGCCTTTTGATCAAGGATTTGAAGGCAATTTCTGACAAGTACGGATACGAAAGAAAAACCCAAATTATTGAGAAGGAAGAAAGTAAGCAAATTGATGTCCGTGACCTCATCGCGAAAGAAGAAGTTATGGTCGCTGTTTCTCGTGATGGTTACTTCAAACAATCAACAATCAAATCATATGCAAGTAGTGGAGAAAGACCACTTCCAGGTCTAAAAGATGGAGATGCATGTGTTTTTGCCGGAAATTGTATGTCAACCGACTATTTAGTCAGTTTTACTAACTTAGGTAATTTCCTTTACATTCCAGTTTATGAACTTCCGAGTGGAAAATGGAAAGATGAAGGAAAGCACATCAACTTCAAGATTAATTTAAATCCTAATGAAAAAATTGTGCGTGTGTATGCGATAGAAAAATTCAGAAATGACTTATTCTTCGTTCTTGTTACAAAACACGGACAAATCAAACGTTTATCATTAGATAACTTCTCAGTAATTCGTTACTCAAAAGCTCTTATTTGCATGAAGTTACTCCAAGATGATGAAGTTGCTGATGTCGCATTCACTGACGGAAATAGCGATTTAATGATCTTCACCAGTGATGGAAATGCCACATTCTACAACGAAAATGAACTGCCAAATGCAGGTATGAGAAGTGGTGGTGTAAAAGGTATCTCAAAACTCGGTCATGCAGAGGTTGTAAATATACTTCCTTACCCAAAGGGTAATTATGCAGGAAAAGTTGCCTTAATTACCGACAAAGGAGCCATCAGAATTTATGACCCAGATAAGACCAATTTAGTGACCAGATTAGGCAAGACTTCACAGGTCTTCAAATCATTCAAATCAGATGAGCATAAATTGGTATATGCCTTCAAGCTTGATACAAGTGAAGAATCTAACATAGTTAGATTGCTCACAAATCTCAAGGAAGTTAAAGAAGTCACAATTTCTGACTATCATTTAACTCCAATGGATTATTATTGCCACGATTCAATCGATATTGGCAAGAAAAATAGACTTGATATCCCATTTATCGAAGGAAAAGATCGAATTCTTGCTTCAACAGTTTCACATCTACCTGAAACTCCACTTGTTGAAGTTCCGAAAGAAGCAGAAAAAGCTGAAGAAGTTCCTTCTAAGAAGGAAGATGATGATATTCCAGAGAAAGGATACACTCAGATTTCCATCTTTGATGACGATGATTTCTAGGAATTAAAATCACATAATTAGCACCCTTAAAACGGTGCTTTTTATATGCGCGTTTTATAATTCTTGTTAGAAAACTTTTTGTTTTTCTAAATTTCATTTATAATTACGATATATGCTTAAAAGATTTATTCCATTCGCTCACGCCCAATCGATTTTTGAAATCGATTTGAGTTTCTACAAAAAGCTAGGAATAAAATACGTGTTCGTAGATCTAGATAATACTCTAGATTCCTACAAACAAGCTACTCCGTTAGCTAACGCTAAAAACCTAAAAGAAGAATTAGAGAAAAACGGAATTGAACTTATTATTGTTTCAAATAATACAGGAAAAAGAGTTACTAAATATTCTTCTGAGTTAGGAGTTCAACATTGGTCAAGTCTAGCTAAGCCATTCGCATTTAGGATTGTAAAGATTATGAAGCGACTTGGAATTAATAAAGATGAAGTCATCATGATAGGAGACCAAATCGTTACAGACATTAGCTGTGCTAATGGAGCAAAAATTAAATCAGTCTTAACAGAAAAGTTAGTCCCTGAGGACCAACCAACAACAAGATTTAATCGCTTATTCGATAATCCGTTAAGAAGAAAACTAAAAAGAAAGAATTTACTTAAAGATTGGAGGCAAATCTAATGGAACAAATTTCAAAGGTAAGAAAATGCTACTTCTGTGGTGCTACTCTTCAAAGTGACGATCCAAATAAAGAAGGATACGTTAATCCGGAAGTTTTAGAAAACCCAACTCAAAACTTTGCATTCTGCCAAAAATGCTTTGAAGCCGAAAGATTCCGTGCTTTATCAAACGAACCATTTATCGATTACGAATTTATCGATGTTTTAAAGGAAGCAAAGAGAAACGATTGCCTCTTAGTTTACATAGTAAACTTATTCTCATTTGAAACCTCCTTCTCTAAAGAAGTTATCGATTTAATTCAAGGCATGAAAATAATGGTGGTAGGCACCAAATTTGACTTACTTCCAAAAGGAACAGTTAAAGAAGATATCCAAGAATATGTCGCACATAGATTTAGAGTTGCAGGCTTAAAGATTCAAGCTTCTGATGTTTACATCATTTCATATGATGATGAAGATTCAGTTAGAGAAATCTTAACCAAAATCTTTGAACTTAAGAACGCTAAAAACGTTTATGTTATCGGTTCAGAAGCTTCTGGTAAAACCGCAGTTATTAATTCATTCTTAAAGATTTACAACAACTTATCAAACGGTAACATAGTTACTTGTAACTATAAGAACACACATTTGAAGGTTATGCAAATCCCAATGACGAATAAATCTTCAATGTATGAAACTCCAGGTATTTCAATTACTAACTCCATTTTATTCGGATTAGATGCAAAAACATTAAGAAGCATTTATTTAACCGAACAAGTCGAACCACGTGAAATTTCAATCACAAAAGGTCATTCAGTATTCATTGGCGGCTTAGCAATTATCGAATTACTTGAAGGCGATAAACTCGAACTTACATGTTACTTCCATAAAAACGTTCAACTTAATAGAATCCACGTTAGCGATGTTGAATCTAAGTTCATTAAGCTCAATAAGAAGGGTGAACTTGTTCCATCTTTATCAAAGATAAAGTCAACTAAAGATATGGAAGTATTTGAGATTCAAATGACTAACGATACTCCAACCTACAGAGACTTAGGATTCGCAGGTCTTGGTTGGGTTAACTATAAAGCAACTAATCAAAAGATTAGAGTTTACGTTCCAAAAGGCGTTTCAATTTATACCTCAAGACCAAAAATTAAGAGATAATGAAAAATTTTGTTGTTTTTGGAGGGACATTCGATCCTGTCCATAACGGACATCTTAGAATTAGCGAAAAGGCTGCAGAGAAATTTAACGCTGCAGTTATTTTCGTTCCAGCCAAAGCACCAAGATGGAAAACCCCAGAAGAAACATCTAATCAAAGATTAGATATGCTTAAAATAGCCTTAAAAGACGCGAAATTTGAATATGAAATTTGTGACTATGAATTAAACACTGAAGCAGAAGTTAATTATTCAATTGATACAGGTAAGTATCTAAAGAATCTTCATAAAGAAGATAATTTGTACTTTTTAATAGGCGCAGACCAGGTCGAAAAGTTTAGAGACTGGAAAAATGCCAAGGAATTATCTCAAATCACGCGTATAGTGTACGTAAATAGGCCAGGATTTAATTTAGATAAGAACATTATTAAAGAATTTAATATGTTAGATTTAGATTTTATGGAAAGCGGTGCTGTTTCATCTTCTAAAATTAGAGAAATGAAATCAGTTGATCTTCCATTTGATGTATTAAAGTACATTGAAGATAATCGTCTTTACTTTGTAAAGAAAATCGCTGAACTTATTCCTGAAAAACGTTTAAATCACTCAATTGAAGTCGCAAACCTTGCTTTAAAAGTTGCCCAAGTTAATAAACTTGAACCTTTAGATAAATATTATTATGCTTCTTTAATTCACGATATCGCTAAAGGTTGGAAAAAAGAAAGCGAAAACATGGTCGCTATTATGAAGGAATATTATCCTGAGTATTTAGACATCCCAAGTTTTGCTTATCATCAATTTGTTGGGGAGTATTTAGCTAAAGCTAAGCTTGGAGTTGAAGATCCAGAAATATTAGACGCAATCAAATTTCACTGCACAGGAAAAGCTAATATGAGTCCGCTTGGAATGGTTGTTTATGCTTGCGACAAGATTGAACCAACTAGAGATTTTGATTCAACTTGGTTAATTAACGCTTGCATGAAAGATTGGAAAGTTGGATTCTTAACAACCTTAGAAGATAACAAAAAATATTTGCTCGGAGCTAAAAAAGATATCACAAATAGACTTACAGATGAATGTTTTGCCATGTATTTAAAATAGTTTATCCTTTTTAATTATATACTAACTTCGTATAATGTCTATTATGTTAACCAAATATTAAAAAGAAAAGAATTCATCGAAACAATTTAAATAAGAAAAAGCGCACAACCTTCGCTTCTTTCTTTAATTTTATATTCAAATTTACGTGATAAAACTACTAAATATCTACTAATTAGCCATTTTATTGCGTTGTTTTTGAAGAGTTGGATTAACGATCTTACTTTTGAAGATTGATGCACCAATTGAGACGATTAACACCAGTATTATCGCCATCATTGAGTAGGCAAACATAGGAGTTAGATCAGTCGCATCAATTAATTGAGAGATATTAATCATAGTTCCAATACCACCTTTAGTTATTCCGGTGATAATTTCTGCCATGATTTCTACCTTAAATGCCATACCAAAAGTTGAGATGATTCCTAAAGTAATGAAAGGCATACCTAGAGGTAACTGCACTTTTAATAGACGTTTAAACTTACCTGCACCATCCATTTTGGCAGCTTCTAACACCGTTTTATCTGTTGATCTTAATGCACTTACCACAGATTCATAAAGAATTGGGAAAGTCATTGTGATAACGACAAATGCAGGAGCTTGTCTACCACCAACAAGGACAATGAATAAGAAGACGAATGTCGCAGTTGGAGCAGCCTTAAAGAAGGTAATAATTGGGGTAAAAAAGTTATATAATGCTTCGCTATTATTAACCAACATTCCTAAAAGGAATGCTAATACAAGTGAAGCACCAAATCCAGCTAATAGTCTCACGACAGAGAATCCTAAATAACGATATGTTTCCTTCTTTCCCAATAATTCAAACATCAACTTAAAAGTGTTATAAGGTGAAGGAAAAATCATATTGTTTAAATCAATAAGTGCAGACACCAAAAACCATACACCTATTAAAAATAGGAATCCTAAAAAGAAGATAAAATATTTATTACGCAATATTTTCATCCTTTATCTCGTCTACACCAAAGATTGTAAGGAAATTGTTAATGTCATCTTTAATAGATGACGCTTTTCTACAATCAATACCCATACCATTATTTTTCTGAGTAACTTCCACTGCCACTTCTGGTTTTACACCAAAAACAGCTTCTGGATTTTCAATTTTGTTCAAATAACTTGAGATGTTGTTTGGATCACCAAGCATTGCTTCAATTGAAACTTTAATACTTGAAAAAACTTTTTCTTGTACAAACTCTTGTTCAAGTGAATTGCTTACAAAAACAGAAGCTTGTGGGAGGATTAATCCTTCACTCTTTTCTTTGTACTTACTTTGTAAATCTTCATATAAACTTGCTGTAGGAGTTGTTTTTAAAACGGTTGTTAATGCAGGTTCTGCAAGGACAACGTATTCAACTGGATGAGATTCATCTGTAAGGTTTACACCAGTTTTTAAGCATTTTGCTGCGTCTTGTGCTGAAGAAACATAGTGAATAGCACCATCTAACTCATTTCCATGAACATAATGGAAGATTTTGTCTGGGACTGCACCTTGTTGGAACGAAACAATATAATCTGTTGCATCCATTACATCATCTTCATCTTTTCCAGTTGATGCGACATAAAAATTACCAAAGGTAATCGTACATAATAATTTGAATGGAAGAGCTTGTTTATTAATCGCGTTTACACCGACATTAGTTGGTAAAACTGCAACATCAGCTTGTCCACCGACCATCATTGGAACAATCTTGGATGGATCAGTAACTGTTTCGAAGCCTTCGAGCTCTGCGAATTTAGCCATTGCGACTGCTGGAGCACCAGTTGGAACAACCACTTTTAAGTTTTGATACTTTTCATCGTAGTTGTTTTCAGCTTTATTGTTACATCCCGCCAATATAATTGGCACAATACTTAGTAAGAATATTTTTTTCATAACATCTACCTCTTTTCGTAGACTTATTTTATTAAATAACCAATAATAATAATGTGATTTGAATCACGGATTTGTATGAAAAACAACATTTTACAGACTTTAACAAAGGATGAGCAAAGACTTCTTGAAGTAAAATCGCTCAATAGAGGCGAGTTTCTCTTCAGAGAGGGTCAATTATGCAACCAAGTGGCTATCGTCGTTTCTGGGCAGGTTAAAATCAGTTCCATGAACTATTCTGGTTCCGAAGTTATCTTCAACGTTCTAGAAAAAGATGAAATGTTCGGAAATAACTTAATTTTTTCAGACAATCCGACCTACAAAGGTGACGTAGTCGCATTAAAAGATTCTGTTATTGTATTGATTAAAAAGGATAATTTGGAAAACTTATTACAAAGTAATAGAGAATTCTTGCTCACATATCTAAACATTCAATCCAACTTCGGAAAGAAACTTAACTCCACTATTAAGATGCTTTCATTTGCGTCTGCAGAAGAACGATTCTTGTTCTATTTACGAGAAAATAAAAACGAAATTACTTATCACACAATTACTGAGCTAGCGGATATTCTTCATCTAAAACGTGAGACACTATCTAGAGTTCTAACAAAGTTAGAAAAAGAGAACGCTATTAAACGTTCTCCTCATAAAATTATTAAGTTAGATTAATCTTCAAGTAATTCTTTGATTGGACTTCCGATTTGATTGGAGGTCTTTTTTAAACCAAAGTTCTCTAAGATTGTGGCACCAATATCCGCAAAGCATTCTCTTTCATCAAGATATCTACCATTCTTGAATGATTTGCTATAAGCAAGGAATGGGACTTTTTCTCTTGTGTGATCGGTACCTGTGTGGGTTGGATCGTTACCGTGATCCGCAGTAACAATGATTAAATCATCGTTTTTTGAAGCTTCCATAAGTTCACCTAAGCGAACATCGAAATCTTCGAGAGCTTTGCCGTATCCTAAAGGATTACGTCTATGGCCATACTCAGAATCAAATTCAACTAAGTTGATGTAGCATAAACCTTCAAAGTCATGATTCTTGCATTCATCGATAGTTTTATCCATGCCATCCATATTAGAAACGGTCTTTTGAGTTTTAACAACACCACACATGTTGAAGATATCAGCAATCTTACCAATACACGAAACCATATAATTATTCTCTTTGAGAATATCCATAGTTGTAGTGCCACTTGGTGAGACAGCAATGTCATGTCTGTTAGGAGTTCTCTTGAAACTGTTTTTGTCTTCTCCAACGAATGGACGAGCAATAACACGACCTACATAGTATTCAGGTCTCATACAGATTTCACGAGCGATATCACAACATCTGTACAATTCTTGTACACCAGTAGTTTCCTCGTGGGCAGCAATTTGGAGAACTGAGTCAGCAGAAGTATAGACAATAAGTGAATTATCCCTCTTTTGTTCTTCTCCTAATTCTTTAAGAATTTCGGTTCCGGATGCAGCATAGTTCCCAATGATCTTGTGACCAGTTTTTTCTTCAAGTTCTTTTATAAGAACATCTGGGAATCCTGTATCAGTAAACGTAACAAATGGTTTAGTTGTATAAATACCCATCATTTCCCAGTGACCGGTCATTGTGTCTTTACCATTAGATGCTTCACGAAGTCTTGCGCAGTAAGCATTTGGATGTTTGACCTTTGATGTACCTTTGACATCAGCAAGATCTCCTAAACCTAATGAATTCATTACTGGAATGTTGAGTCCACCACATCTTTCTGCAGTATGAACAAAAGTATTTGTTCCTTTATCACCAAATCTTTCGGCATCAGGCATTTCACCAATACCGACTGAGTCAATAACAATTACGAATATTCTCTTAAATTTTTTCATGGTTTTCTCCATTTCTGCCTTCAATATTTTACTTTATTTTCGTTTGCTATACAAATCATATGCGCTAAGAATGCGTTTGCTTGAAATGTTGGTATAAATCTGAGTTGTCGCTATATTAGCGTGACCAAGCATTTCCTGTACCGCTCTAAGCTCTGCTCCGTTTTCTAGCATATGAGTTGCAAAGCAATGTCTTAATGTATGAGGAGATATTTCGACTTGAATTCCAGCTTGTTTCGCATATTTTTTTACTTGCTTAAAGAAATAAACTCTTGAAACTGGTTCTCCATAACGATTTAGGAACAAAAAATCAGAACTTCTTTTTGGATTTTTTCTTCTTCCGTCATCAAGATACTTATTTAAGTATTCCAAAGCATAATCGCCCACTGGAACGATTCTTTCCTTGTTACCTTTGCCAACAATTTTTACAATTCCTCGTTCATAATTAATTTGGTTTACCCTTAGACTTAAGAGCTCACTTATACGTAATCCAGAGGAATATAAGACCTCAAGCATAGCTTTATCTCTTTGACCTTCTGGTTTTGATACATCTGGTTGATCGAGTAATTGTTCAACTTCTTCAAAAGAAATGCAAACAGGTAACTTTTTAGATCCTTTGGGTTTTTCTAATGAATCAATTTGGAAAGTAATAATTCGTTCCTTTTCTATGAAAAGATAGAAATTTTTAATTGACGAAATCCTTCTTAAAATTGTAGGAATGGAGAGCATATTTTGAGTTTGAATTCTAATGAATTCTTGGATGTCTCTAGACTTCAAGTCTTTTGTGGAATGTTTATTTAACGTGTCAAAAAACACCCTTAAATCATAGGCATAGTTCTTAATCGTTTCATTTGAAACGCCTTTTTCCACTCTAAGGTATTGGAAATATAACTCACTTGCTTCGTCTAGTGTCATTTCCAGTCTCCCGTAAGTGATCAGCGGCAGTTTTAAAAACTGATTTATGCATTTGACGATTGAGATCTCCAATTAGAAGTCTTGTCTCGTTTTCTTCCTTAATTTGTTCATAGTTATCAAAAATTGATAATTGTTCGTAAGTTTCTTTTGGATTTTGTAGTTGTTGCAATGTAACACCGATTAAACGTGTCGGTTTTCCGTTATAGTTATCTTTTAGAAGTTGAAAAGCTGTATTGAAAATATCATCAAAACTGTTTGAAAGCTTTCCAAGTGTTTTTGATCTATTTATTACTTTAAACTCGTTGTCTTTTAAGACAATTTGGACGGTTTTTCCCTTCTTGCCACTTTTTTGAGCGTCTTCCGCCACTTCTTTTGAAAGTTCTCTTAAAGGTCGTTCTAACTCTTCTACAGATAAAGCATCACTAAATAATGTTGTTGAATGTCCAATAGACTTAGGATCAAATGGTTCAGTATGAATTGTGTCATCCCCTTTACCATTAATCCAATCGCAAATTACATAGTAAAACTTGCCTAAAACGTTCTTTATTTCTGGATCTTCTTTATCAATTCGTTTAATCAAGTCGCCAATAGTATTGATACCAATCGCTCTTAAATGGGGAGAGGTTTTCTTACCGATTCCAAAGAAATCTTCAATTGGTAGAGGAGCCAGCATCTTCTTTGCATCTCTTTTACGGATAACCACTAAGCCTAATGGCTTTTTCATATCAGAAGCCATCTTGGCAAGGAATTTAGTAGGAGCTACACCGATTGAACACTTAAGACCAGTCTCATCATAAAGTTCTTTTTGCATTTTTCTTAAGAAAGCTAAAGGTTGTTTTTCATCTTTTAAGACTAATGTAAAGTCTGCAAAGCATTCATCAACTGAAGCTGGTTCCACTAACGGAGTATATTTCTTAAGAAAAGCAAAGAATTGAGTTGACTTCTCGTGGTAATAGCTGAAGTCAGAGCCTAAAACAATAGCATCTTTACACTTAAGTAAAGCTTCATATGTAGGCATTCCTGAACGAACACCAAATTTTCTGGCAGCATATGAACATGTCGAAACAATACCACCACGTCCAACTCTTCCGATGATAACTGGCTTACCTTCTAATGACGGATCTTTAAGTTCTTCGCATCGAACAAAGAAAGCGTTCAGATCAATGTGAAGGATTATTTTACTCATAATTCTATTATATAGAAGTTGGTTATAAGCTTCAATATTATGTTAACCAAACACTCAAAAAGAAAAGAGGCTATCGCCTCAATTTCTATTTCTTAAGTTCTTTTAGAACGTCCTCTGGAGTTAAGTGATATCTCTCAAGTTGTTGACGGATTGTTCCTTGCTTGACAAACTCATTTGGCACGAAATAAGCCGAAATAGAGCCCTTAAACTTTTTCTCGAGTAAATATGCCATCACATTGTTTACAAGGCCTACACGCGTCGAATAAGGGTTATAGATGACAATTTTCTCAGCATCAAGGATCTCGTCGAGCATCATTTTGTCAATTGGATTAACATATAACGCATTAATAAGCGTACATTTCACACCCTCAGTAGCGATAAGCGCATCAAGCTCACGTAAAGATGGTCCAACTGCAATTACCGCCACATCTTTCGAGTCTTCTCTAACCTTAATCCACTTGCCAAATCCAGAATTAACTTCGTTAAATCCTACTTGTTTTGTGGTCAAAGTTCTTGGAAGCCTAATAAAGAATGGACCATGATTATTAAATGATTCATCGTATAAAAGCTTTGCTTCATCAATTGTTGAAGGCATTGCAATAACTGTTCCCGGAATAGAAGATAAGTAAGCTTCATCATAGATGCCTTGATGAGTTTCGCCGTCTGCACCGACTAAACCAGCTCTATCAACGAGGAATGTTACGCTTATGTTCATACGTGCTAAATCGTGACTAACCTGGTCATAAGCGCGTTGTAGGAAAGTCGAATAAATCGAAATGATTGGATGAATACCACAAAGGGCAATTGAGCTTGCTAAAGTGACTGCATGCTCCTCATTAATTCCAACGTCAATTACTCTATTTTTGAACTTGGATTCGAGATCTTCTAAATTAGAACCCTTAAGGGTTGCTGGTGAAATTAAAACACTATTTGCGTGTTTGCTCATCTCAAATTCAGTTAAGTCAGCAAAAACATGTGACCAGGAAATTTGACCTTCATGTTTGTTCTTTGGTTCACCGGTTTCAACATCAAATGGACCTGTACCATGCCAGAATCCACTTTCGTCTTCTTCTGCCATTTTATAGCCTTTACCTTTAATGGTAACGGCTTGAATAACAACTGACTTTTTGGTGTTTTTAGCTCTTCTTAAAGCTCTTTCGATACTCTTAATATTATGACCATCAATTGGTCCGATATAGGCAAAGCCTAATTTGGTAAAAACATTTCCTTTGAAGAGTAAATTTTTAATTCCATTTTTGATTTTGCTACTAATTTTTAAAATCCATCTACCAAATTTGGTTTTACCAAAAAACTTCTGATAACGATGTTTGAATCTGTTGTATCTTCTAGATGTTGAAATATCTTCTAAGAACTTGGATAATCCACCGACTGGCTTAGAAATAGACATATTGTTGTCATTAATGACAATAATGATTTTATGGTCGCTATGAGAAACATTGTTAAGTCCTTCAAAAGCAAGGCCAGAGTTAAGTGATCCATCACCAATAAAGGCCACCACATCATAATTTTCACCTTTAATATCTCTAGCAATGGCAAAGCCATTTGCAGCGGAAATTGAAGTTGATGAGTGTCCAGCTTCATAGCAATCATATTCTGATTCATCCATTTTTAGGAAACCAGAGATGCCGTCTTCTTGTCTTAACTTATTTAAGTTACGTCCTGTTAGTAGCTTATGTGTATAGCATTGATGCCCTACGTCAAATATAACCTTATCATTAGATAAATCAAAAACTCTATGTAACGCAATAGTTAGTTCCACTGCACCAAGGTTGCTTGAAAGATGTCCGCCCAAGTTACTAGTAACTTCGATAATTTTTCCTCTAATATCAGAGGCTAAAAGATCAAGTTCATTATAATTAAGTGCGGCTAAAAATTTAGGATTCTCAATTGAATCTAAATCAATGTGTTTAACTCTGTTAACATCTTTCTTAGCCATATACTAATAAACTACTAATATTTTACTAATATTGAAATCTAACTATAAATAGTTATTTTTGTAACTCTTCAACTTTTCTTTCAGCTTCTTTGAGAGTCTTCTCTAAGCTAGCAATTAATTTCTTTCCTTCTTCGTAAAGTTTTAAAGATTCTTCCAAAGGAAGAGTTTCGCCTTCAACTTTAGCGACAATTTCTTCAAGTCTTTTTAAAGACTTCTCAAATTCAATCTTTTCTTCAGCCATTTACTTAGCCTCCTTATTAGTGACTTTGGCGGTTAACACACCACCATGGACTCTTGTTTTAACCATCTGGTTAACTTCTACATCATTAATGCTTGTAATGATCTTTCCTTCTTCGTTCTGCATAATTGAGAACCCTCTTTGAAGTGTATTATCAATAGATAATGAGTTTAATTGTTTCTTAAATGCTTCAAGCTTTTGTTTTTCAATTTCTAGCAAATGATTCATAAATGAATCGAGGCGCTTAGATGTATTCTGCACTTCTATTAAAGTGTTCTCATACATGATTTTTGGATTTTCAAAGAACGAATTTTTCTTGAGTAACTCGAGTTTATGTGAGTAATTACTGAATAAATCAGTAATACATTCATCTAACTCAATTTCTTTATTGCTTAGCATCTCATAGATTTCTCTTTTATCGATTGTTGCGAGTTCTGCTGCTCCAGTTGGAGTTGATGCACGTGCGTCCGCAACATAGTCTATGAGCGTAAAGTCAATTTCATGACCTACTGCCGATATAATCGGCACTGGGAACTTAGCAGCTTCACGCACAAGTGCTTCATCGTTGAATGCAGACAAATCCTCACTTGCTCCGCCACCTCTTCCAATGATCAAAGTATCAATATTGCTTTCTTTCGCCTTTTTTAGCGCCTCTAAGAGCGATTTAGGGGCATCAGCACCTTGTACCAAGGACGGAAAGATTTCAACGCTTATAAGCGGATTTCTTCTAAGAAGGTTTGTTTTGATATCCGCTAAGGCCGCACTATTAGGAGCACTTATAACGCCAACTGATGTAGGAAAGGAAACAAGTTTCCTTTTTCTAGACTGGTCAAATAAACCTTCGGCAGCGAGTTTCTTTTTAAGAAGCTCAAGTTCTAATAGTTGAGCACCTTCACCAGACAGTTCCATTGCTTCTGCGTAGACTTGGTATTCTCCACGCGCAGGATAAACGCTAACAGAACCAGTAATAATTACCTCATCACCATCTTTGATGGTCTTTGGCATATACTTTGTATATCCAGCAAACATTACTGCCTTGATCGTGCTTTCTTCGTCCTTTAAGGAGAAGTAAACATGACCACTTGGATAACATTTGAAGTTTGAAATTTCACCTTTTAAACGTAATCCTCTTAAAGTGAAGTCATTATCAAACATCTGTTTGATATATCTATTTAGACTACTAACAGAAAATAATTCTTTACTCGTCATAGAACTTTGTCGAGGATTCCATTTGCAAACTTGTAATCATCTTTTTCAAGGAACTTTTTAGCGAGTTTAACCGCAATATTAATTACAATGCTCTTTTCAACATTTTGGGTTGTCATATGAGTATAACTCATAATGAGAATAGCTTGTTCCACTAAGTTAAGACGATCAAACTTCCATTTAGGCATCTTCTCTTGGAAAGCTTTCTTAATCTCGTCAATGTGAGCTAATGATTTGATGACTATTTCTTTACAAAAGAAAGAAATTTCATCATAGTCCACTTCAAAAACAGCAGTCATAATTTCTTCAACAGAAAACTCTTGACCCATGTTAACATAAATAAGTGTATCATAGATGCAAGTCATGACTAATTCATGTTCTTGATTTCGAGATAAAAACAAACTTTCCATAATTATTTAACTTCGTCCACCGATACCTCAATTTCAAAAGGAACGGCTTCAACATATACCTCTAAAGCGTGGGCAATCTCCTTTTGCAGTTCTAAACAAGCATCAGTTAACTTAACACCTCTTTTAATAGTGACGTGAACACCAATTTCAACTCTTCCGTCTTTTTTAAAGACGACCTTAACTGGTTTTTTGACTTTAACCGAGTTTTTTAAAGAAGTGTGGCCTACTGCTGCTTCAGCTAGACGAGCGAAAACATTACGAGAAATCGCAAGTTCTCCACCTCTATCGCTTTTGTTTATATAAATATAATCAGCCATTATTCTTTAAGTCCTTCTTCTACGAATTTAACAACATCTTCCTTAAGGAAATGGAATGATGCAATAACGTCTTTTGCAGGAGCGGATGCGCCGAATGTGTCAATACCCATTACGTGCTTTGCATATTTATGCCAACCAAAGGTTGAAAGCATTTCAATTGCAAAGCATTTGCATTTACAAACACCCATGACTTCTGCTTTGTATTCTTCACTTTGTGCTTCAAAATCAAACCAAGAAGGCATAGAAACGACTCTGACATCGATTCCTTTAGCAAGTAAATCTTTTTGAGCTTCCACTGCTAAGGATACTTCTGAACCAGTAGCAATTAAAGTAGCATCAATATGATCTTTTTCCTTAGAAATGACGTATGCTCCTTTGGAGACGTCTTTGTATTTACTTCCTAAAAGTGGAAGATTTTGTCTTGAAAGGATTAATGCTGTTGGAGTTTCTCTACTCTTGAGTGCACGTTCCCATGCAGCATATGTTTCACGTGAATCACATGGACGGATTACGTTACAATTTGGAATACTTCTTAGCATGGCTAAGGTTTCAATAGGTTGATGTGTTGGTCCATCTTCTCCAACTGCGATTGAATCGTGTGAGAAAAGATAGATTGCTGGGAGTTTACTTAAAGCAGCCATTCTAACAGCGGCCTTCATATAGTCAGCAAAAACTAAGAAACAACCAACATAAGTCTTAACACCGCCATGGAGTAACATACCGTTTTGAGCGGATGCCATAGCGAATTCTCTAATACCCCAGTTAATGTTTCTGCCTTTGGCAGATTTTGGTCCAAAGTCGATTCCACCAGCAATTTTGGTCATAACTGATCCAGCAACGTCTGCTGAACCACCCATTAAAAATGGAATCTTATTGTAAAGTTCATTTAAGCATTTACCAGATGAATTTCTGGATGCTTGATTATCATCTTCAGCAAATTTTGGTTCCTTACTAAAGTAAGCTGAAACGTCACCTGCAAGTGCTCTTTCAAATTTCTTGGCTGCACCTTTATGTGATTCTTTCCATGCTGCGACTTCTTTATCGTATGCCTTGTGAGCTTCTTCGCCACGTTTCGCAAAAGTTGCTTTGAAATGGTCGTAAACATCACTTGGAATTTCAAATTGACCAAGTTTATAGCCATAGAATGCTTTAGCATTAGCACCATCTTCTTCTCCAAGTGGGCTACCATGAACTTTGTTGGTTCCTTGTTTAGCTGAACCGTAGCCGATGATTGTATGGACAATGATTAAGGTTGGTTTTGATTTAGAAGTTTTAGCTTTATTAATTGCTTCATCGATTGCTTCAATATCATTACCATCTTCAACTTCTAAAACATTCCATTCGCTTGCTTTAAAACGTAATTTAACGTTTTCTGAAAAACTTAAATCTAGCTTTCCATCAAGTGTAATGTTGTTTGCGTCATAGAATAAAATTAATTTATTTAATTTTTGGTGACCAGCAAGAGAAATTGCTTCTTGAGCGATACCTTCTTGCAAACAACCGTCACCACATAAAGCATATGTATAATGATTACAAAGTAATCTTCCTTGTGGGTATTGAGCCTTAACTGCTCTTTCAGCCATAGCCATACCAACTGCTTGAGCAATGCCTTGTCCCAAAGGACCACTTGTTGCATCAACGCCTGGGGTATGTCTAAATTCTGGGTGACCAGGAGTAAGACTTCCGAGTTGTCTAAATGCTTTTAAATCATCAATGGATACGTTGTATCCAGCAATATGAAGCATTGTGTAAAGAAGTGAGCTTGCATGTCCTGCCGAAAGAACAAATCGATCTCTGTTAAACCACATTGGATCTTTTGGATCTGCAATTAAGTGACGAGTGAAAAGTGTGTACATGATAGGTGCACTACCAAGTGCCATACCTGGGTGACCACTTTTCGCCTTGTTAATTGTATCAATTACAGTTGCTCTAATAGCATTAATTGATAGTTGTGCTAATTCTTTTTCGTTCATTTTCTGTCTCCTTATTCGACAATCTTGATTCCGAGGTCTTCTAATTGGTCTGGATCTACTGGACATGGTGCATTACTCATTGGGCAGGCTGCCTTAAGATTCTTTGGGAATGCGATAACATCACGGATGTTTTCAGTTCCACAAATTATCATAGATAATCTTTCTAGACCAAAGGCAATTCCACCATGTGGAGGAGTGCCATATTCAAATGCTTTAACGAAGTAACCAAACTTACGAGCAATGTCTTCATCAGTGAAGCCTAAAATATTAAAGACTTTCTTTTGCATATCTTGGTCGTAAATTCTAAGTGAACCACCACCAGCTTCATATCCATTTATGACAATGTCATATGCTGCAGAAAGAACCTTACTTGGATCAGAATCTAAGTATTGTTCAGTCTCAGGTGTTGGACGTGTAAATGGGTGATGTAAGGCTTTGTATCTGCCTTCAGTTTCGCTGTATTCAAATAATGGGAAGTTAACAACCCATAATAAATCATATGTGTTTGGTTTAATTAAACCAAGCTTGTGAGCATATTGACTACGCAAAGCACCTAAAGCAAAACAAACTTTATCGTGTTCGCCTGCTAAAACGAGGATTAAATCATTAACTTTTGCCTCAGTTTTAGCGACTAAGTCTTTGACTTGTTCTTCATTCATGAACTTAAGAAGTGATGATTCAACACCGTTTTCAGTGACTTTATAAACACCAATTCCACCGAAACCAAATTTCTTAGCTTCGAGTGTAAGTTGATCAATAACCTTTCTAGAGGTTTCTGGAGCTTGTCCTGGGACAACAATAGCCTTAATTGATTTTGCTTCTTTATAGCCGTTAAATTCGCTCTTTTGAAGCACTTCTGTTACATCAATTAGGTGTAATCCAAATCTTGTGTCTGGTTTATCACTTCCATAAACATCTACTGCTTCAGCATAGTCCATTCTTCTAAGTGGGGTTTTAATATCAACACCAATTGTTTCTTTAAATGTCTTTTTTAAGAAGCCTTCCATAATTGTAAGAACTTCATCTTGGTCTAAGAAACTCATTTCAAGGTCAATTTGAGTAAATTCAGGTTGTCTATCTTGACGTAAGTCTTCGTCTCTAAAACAACGAGCGATTTGATAGTATCTTTCCATTCCTCCAATCATCAAAAGTTGTTTGAATAGTTGTGGAGATTGTGGAAGAGCATAAAATGCTCCATGAGTAACTCTACTCGGAACAATATAGTCTCTTGCACCTTCTGGAGTTGAAAGTGTTAAACATGGAGTTTCGACTTCAACAAAGCCGTTTTCATCGAAATACTCGTGTGCACAATGGACAATTTTTGCTCTCTTTTTGAGATTCTCTTGTAAACAAGGTCTACGTAAATCAAGATAACGGTATTTTAAACGTAAATCTTCAAGAGCATCTGTTTCATCTGCGATAATCATTGGAGTAGTTTTAGCTATGCTAAGAACTTTGATTTCTTTAACAAGAACTTCAATTTCGCCTGTCTTTAAGTTTTTATTTGGAACGTCTTTCTTTGCGACTTTTCCTTTTGCTTGGATAACGTATTCACTACGTACATCTGGAATTTCAACACCTTCACCGACGGTTAACTGAATAATGCCACTTCTATCTCTTAAATCGATAAAAATGAGGCTTCCAAGATTTCTTTTCTTCGAAACCCAACCGACTAAGGTTACTTCTTTTCCTACATCATTAAGGCTTAAATCTGTGTTATAACAACTTCTCAACATATTTATTCCTCCTCGCCACGAGCATTGCTCATTTCAGCATAATATTTATCAATCATAGAATGTAAAACATTCTCAAGATCTTCTAATTTAACCATTGTTTGTTCTTGGCTCTTTAAGTTTTTGATAGCAACTTCTTTACGTGCAATCTCATCTTCGCCAACAATGATAGCGAACTTAGCACCTTTTCTTGTTGCGGTCTTAAAGAGAGCACCCATAGATTTAGTGGCATAATTCATTTCACCGCTGAATCCGCCTTCTCTTAACATATCTGCAAGAACAAAGTTCTTTTCGATAATATCATCGGTCATACCAATGAGATAGAAGTCTAATCCGAAGTGGATTCCGTTTTGTTCCAATTGTGATTTGATGATATATGCAAGTCTTTCAATTCCAAAAGCAACACCAACACCTTCTAAAGAAGGTCCGCCAATTTCTTCGAGCAAGTGTGCATAGTGACCACCAGCACCTAAAGCACCAACGTCGTCCATTCCTTCTTTTGTGTTGAAGTGATATTCAAAGACAACACCAGTATAGTAATCGAGTCCTCTTACTAAAGTAGGATCAACTTCTGTTTCAATTCCAACACTCTTAAGAACGGCGATAACACTCATCAAATAAGCTTTTGCGCTTGGTGAGAGGTAATCTGTCATCTTTGGAGCGTTTTTAATAATTTCTTTATCTGCTGGAACTTTGCAATCTAAAATACGAAGAGGATTTTGTTCAAGTCTTCTCTTGCAGTCTGGACACATATCTTCAATGTGTTTAGAGAAATAATCTCTAAGTGCTTCTCTATAAGCATTTCTAGATTCTTCATCACCTAAAGAGTTAATCAAGACTTTGACATCTTCAAGGCCAAGTGAAAGAAGGATTCTTTGACCCATTGTGATGACTTCAGCGTCTTGATAAATGCCAGGTGCACCAATTGCTTCAACACCAAATTGGTTGAATTGACGGTATCTACCAGCTTGTGGTCTTTCGTATCTGAAACATGGACCAACATAACGATATTTAAGTGGGAGATCAACGTTTGCATGTAATTTATTTGAAACTATGCTACGCATAACTCCTGCAGTAAGTTCTGGACGAAGTGTGACGCTTCTTCCACCCTTATCTTCGAATGTATACATTTCTTTGTTAACGATGTCACTACTTTCTCCAACGCTTCTTAAGAAAAGTGGAGTGTGTTCAATAATTGGAGTACGAATTTCTTGATAACCAAACTCAGAAGCCACCATCATGGCGGTGTGTTCAATCATTGTATAAAGATTTGCTTCGTCTGCAATTATATCGTGTGTTCCTTTAACTGGGTTAATTTCCATAAAAAAATACTCCTAAATTAATCATTGACATTATAGTACTTTGTACTTATAAAGACAACAGATTATTAAGGAGTACAATTTTTATCTTTTATTAGTGAGTTGAACGATTAACCTCGTAAACAGATTTAACGTTATGGAGGAAATTAATTACGTCTTGCAATACGTGAGCATCAGCAACATAAATTGTGACTGAAATTGTAGTCGTCATTGTGTTTGGATGGAACACGCCGTTAATAGCAGTAACATTGATCTTTTTGGTTGAGAAAACCGACATAATATCCATGAGTAATTCTGGTCTTTCAAAACACTCGATTTTTAGATCAACTGGGTAGGTTGAAGCCTTCAAATTATCCTTCCAAAACACTTCAATTAAGCGTTTCTTTTCGTTAGCAATATTTGGACAATCTTTACGGTGAACTGTGATACCTTTACCTTTGGTAATGTAGCCAACAATTTCATCTCCGGGAATAGGTGTACAGCAGTTTCCTAAAGTGATTGCAATGTCACCTGCATTACCACTTACATAGACTGGTGATTTGTTTGTATCAGACTCTCTAATTTTTGAGAGTTTTAGCACGTCTTCTTGTTTCTTCAAATTGAGGAAATCAATGATTGCGCCAGGCACCGGATTTTTGTTTGCAACACCGACACAAAGTTCATCAAAATCTTTCATTCCGAACTTGCTTAAAACATTCTCGGAATCACAATACTTAATAGCATCAGATTCACCAATTCCGACTTGTTTAAACGCTTCAATAATAGAGGCTTTGCCTTTATTAGCTTTTTCTTCTTTTGTGAATTCAGCGTTTTTCTTTGTTAAGAATTTACGAATGTGAGATTTCGCAAAACCGGTTGTTGCAATGTTAAGCCAGCCTTCATTAGGTCCCTGAGACCTATCACTTGTCTTAATTTCAACAATATCGCCTGTTTTAAGCTCTCTATTAAGCGGAACCATGACGTTATTAACAATGGCTCCAACCATCTTTTCTCCAACCTTGGTGTGAATCTTGTATGCAAAATCAATTGGTGTCGCACCAGTTGGAAGTTCAACAACTTTTCCAAGTGGAGTAAAAACATAAACATTCGCATTAAAAATATCATTTGAAAGAGTATCGACGTACTCTTTAGCATCGGCATTATCTTCAGACATATTAACCATATCTCTGAACCAATGTAGTTGTTCCTCAATTTCTTTTTGTTCTTTCTTTGGATTGTAGTTAGATCCTTCTTTGTATCTCCAGTGGGCGGCAACACCAGACTCAGCGATTTCATCCATTTCTTTAGTTCTAATTTGGATTTCAAAGACATTTCCATCACCAGAAAGAATACATGTATGAAGTGATTGATACATGTTTGGTTTTGGCATAGCGATATAGTCTTTAAATCTGCCTGGTAGAGGTTTATATGTCGCGTGGATAATACCTAAAATCTCGTAACAGTTAAGTTCGGTTTCGGTAATGATACGTAATGCTAAAATGTCAAAAATTTCATCAAAAGTTCTACCTTTAATGTAGATTTTTCTATAAATAGAATAGATGGATTTAACTCTTGAAGACATTTCAAACTTAATGCCTTTTTCAAAAAGGTCATCAGCAATCTTTTTAGCCATTTGGTTAAGAGAGTTTTGTCCATACTTAACTTTGGATTCAACCATCTTAATAATTTCTCTATATTTCTCAGGTTCAAGGTATTTTAAAGACAAGTCTTCAAGTTCGGATTTGACTTGATACATACCTAAACGATGAGCAATTGGAGCGAAAACTTCGATTGTTTCTCTTGAAAGAACTTTTTGGCGTTCTGGAGAAAGGTAATCAAGCGTTCTCATATTATGAAGTCTATCAGCGAGTTTAATCAAAATAGCGCGAACATCCCTGGCCATTCCAAGGAAAATCTTACGATGATCTTCATAAACAAGTTCGTCTTCACTACGGTGAGAAAGTTTTAAACGTTGAATCTTTGTTAAAGAATCAACGATGTTCATAACATCTTCACCAAATTTGTCTTTAATTTGTTCTAATGTGACATCAGTATCTTCCACTGTGTCATGTAAAAGTCCGGCAATAAGAGTTGAAGGACCACAACCGATATCTGCTAATATATAGCAGACTTCGATAAGGTGATGAATGTAAGGCTCTCCAGAGCGTCTTGTTTGGCCTTTGTGAGCAGCCTCTGCAAACTTATAAGCTTCTTCAATTTTAGCTCTTGCTTCAGGGTTAGAAATGTAGACGAAAAACTTTTCCTTAACTTCTTGGAAAGTGTGCAATTTATTCGTTGTTTCTACGTTCTTCTTCTGCATACTTACGTGTAATTATACATCATTTTACTTTCTTTGAAAGAAAAAAGGATAGCAATTAAGCTACCCTTATGTAATTAATGAATACAATTATTTCTTTTCGTAGAGGTGTGCTAAGTCATAGTTCTCATAATCGAGAGCTGCTTCATATGACTTACAGTCTACTGAGGTATAATCTGCACCTTCACTTGCATGGCCAGTACCCATGAATTTTGGAACTACTTCTTCATCAACATCTGGATATTGGAATGGAGCGGCTGGAGCATATGCTACAGTGTCATTAAATGTTGTGTAGAATTTCAAGTGTGAAGTAAGGACAGTAAATGTCTTGCTATCCTTTGGGTTTGTGTATGATGCTTGATCTGGTGTGTCAAGTAATGCGATTGACATAACTTGGTTACCAAATGAACTTGATGCGGCATAAACA
>JAEEGL014029519.1_pt1 | contig 23228 bp, 28 predicted proteins | sample 9134231 | NCBI WGS metagenome assembly JAEEGL01 (sample SAMN16246548, study PRJNA631951) | gut metagenome | biome: gut microbiome; feature: rumen; material: fiber-attached | host: Bos | place: Iran: Karaj | collected 2018-10
AGAGTTTGAGCCGCTCGGTACTGTTTTGGAGAAGATTTACCCACTGGATAGGGGGCATGGGCGTACTTGTGTTTATTATGGCGCTGATGTCCGGCAACGCAGACCGCTCTATACATATATTGCGCGCCGAGATGCCGGGCCCCGTTGTAGGCAAGCTTGTTCCCAAAGCAAGAGACACGGCAAAAATTCTTTATCTCATTTATATAGCGATGACCGGTGCAGAGATAATATTTTTACTCTTAGGCGGTATGCCTGTTTTTGACAGCATAGTTCATTCCTCTGCAACGGCAGGCACAGGCGGTTTCGGAATAAAGGCAGACAGTATAGGCGGCTACAGCGCATATGCGCAGTGGGTAATAGCCGTGTTTATGATATTGTTCGGTGTAAACTTTAATGTTTATTACCTTATGCTTGTAAGAAAAGTAAACTCAATGCTCAAAAGCACCGAGCTTTGGTGCTATTTGTCAATTGTTATTGTAAGCATAAGCCTTGTTACGATGAATGTATATTCTATATATGGGTCTTTTTCCGAGTCGCTCAGGCAATCTACGTTTCAGGTCGCGTCCATTATATCTACGACAGGCTTTGCAACTACCGATTTTAACGCCTGGCCGGGTTTTTCTAAAACAGTACTTTTATTGCTTATGTTTGTTGGAGGATGTGCAGGCTCCACGGCAGGCGGATTGAAAGTATCACGTGCTATGCTTTTGATAAAGACAATACGAAGAGAAATTAAGAAAATGATACATCCAAATATTATAAAAACAGTCAGATTAGAGTATAAGCCTGTTGAAGAAAGCACTTTAAGCGGAGTGACGTCATATTTTGCTATTTATATTCTCTGTATAGCAATCGTTTTCCTCATTCTCAGCTTAGAGCCGCTTGATATGGAAACTAATTTTTCGGCGACGATAGCCTGCTTTAACAATGTCGGACCCGGTTTTGCGGGCGTTGGACCTGCCTCAAATTATGCTGATTACTCAAATCTTTCTAAGGTTGTTTTGTCTTTGGCAATGCTTTTGGGAAGACTGGAGATATTCCCGCTTGTTATTACGCTCAATCCTTTTATATGGAAAAAGAGAGTATAATTGAGAATAAATAATCATATAATGCAAAGACTATTTTCGAATTCAGTTCGGAGGTAGTCTTTTTTATGCAAAAACAGTCATTAAAACAAAGCTTTGTTTCGCCGCCTACGGAGGAGCCTCAGACACAGGAAGAATGTCCGCAGGAAGAATGTATCCCGCAAGACAGTATTGAGAGCAGCGGCAGCATTACCACCATCGGAAAGTATACGATCCACTGTTTGACAATAATAGGGCAGATAGAAGGCCATTTTATTTTGCCTTCACAAAACAAAACCACAAAATATGAACACGTTATACCCCAGCTTGTAGCAGTGGAAGAAAGCCCGAAAATTGACGGTTTGCTGATACTTCTCAACACACAGGGGGGAGATGTAGAAGCAGGGCTTGCAATAGCAGAGCTTGTGTCGGGTATCAAGAAGCCGACAGTGTCTTTGGTGCTTGGCGGCGGTCACTCCATCGGCGTTCCCCTTGCCGTGGCGGCAAAACGGTCGTTTATCGCGAAGTCTGCGTCAATGACAGTACATCCCGTTAGAATGACAGGTCTAACATTAGGTGTTCCGCAGGCGTTTGAGTATTTTCAGCGTATGCAGGAGAGGATTAATAATTTTGTTGCCGATAATTCTAACATAAGCCCCGAGCGGTATAACGAGCTTGCAATGAACACAGGCGAGCTTGTTATGGATGTAGGCACGATACTTGAGGGCAGTGACGCAGTAAAAGAAGGGCTTATCGACGAAGTGGGCGATCTGTCGAACGCGCTTGATTGCCTATATGATATGATAGAAAAGCAGAACAGATCAGATAAAAAGTAAATAAAGCGCTGCCGAATACCAAAAAGCATCGGCAGCGCTTTTATCCCGTCATTTTTGCACGCAACAGCGCAAGTATTTTTTTCTCCCTGCGCGATATTTGCACCTGTGTCATATTAAGTACCTGCGCTGTGCTGCATTGAGTTAAATTTTTGAAAAAACGGAGTTGAATTATTCTTTTATCGTTTTCGCTAAGTTCTTTTATTATTTGTCTCAGAGCTATAATATCTGTCAGTTTGTCCTCGTATCCTTCTGTGGGGATATCCATTTGCGAATCGGCTGAGTCGTCGCTGTCACTTTCAAATATAGTAAGTGACAGCGGCGCCTGCGAAGCCTTGATCGCCTCGGTTATCTTTTCTTTATCTACCGATAGCAGTTTAGAAAGCTCTTCTATTGTGGGGCTGCGTCCCTCCTTTGCGGAAAAATCATTTGCCGTCCTTGATATTTTCATAGAAAGCTCTTTAATTGTTCTTCCCACTTTAACTGTTCCTCCGTCGCGAAACAGCTTTTTAATTTCTCCTAATATCACAGGAACGGCGTAAGTAGAAAACTTTACACCTCTTTCCGTATCAAATTTGTTTGCCGCTTTTGTAAGCCCTAAGCGTCCCGCCTGAAAAAGATCGTCATATTCTATGCCTTTTCCTTTAAATCTGTTGGCGCAGGCATATACGAGCCCTAAATTGTCTGTTATTATGGCGTCATTAGTCATTACAAGCACCGTACCTGATTATGTTCTTCTCCAGTGTGACAGTCGTACCTTTTCCCAAGGCGGATTTTACCGCGAGCTTATCGCAAAAGCTTTGCATAACCGCAAATCCCAGTCCTGCGCGTTCACCTCCTGCCGTTGTAAACATAGGCTCCATAGCCTGTTTGATATTCTCAATTCCGACGCCCTTATCTTTTATTTTATATACAAGCTTTCCGTTATCATATAAATAAGCGTTTATGTATATGATACCTTCCGAAAGCGCATATGCGTGTACTATGCAGTTAGTAACGGCCTCGGAAATTGCCGTTTTTATGTCTGCCATATCGTTTATTGTTGGGTCTGCGAGCATTGCAAAAGCTGCGCAAGCCGTTCTTGCAAAGCCTTCGTTGATGCTTTTTGAAGGAAAGCTGATTTTCATTTCGTTTATTATCTCACTCATTTTGCTACCGCCTTATCGTATTTTATTATTCCCAAAGCTTCAATTCCCGACAGTTTTATCATTCTAAGCAAACTTTGCGGGATATTTACAACTTTAATCTCTGCTTTGATAATTTGCGCCAGTCTGTAACGCCCCATAATTAGACCTACACCCGAGCTGTCCATAAATGTTACTGCAGAAAAATCAAGAATGATGATCTGAGGCTTGTTAAGCTGTATTTCAGCGTCTATTGCTTTGCGGATCGGTGCTGCGCTGTGATGATCGATTTCGCCCTGAAGCTTTGCAGTTAATTTTTGAGATTCATATGTTATATTAACATTCAATTATTTTACATCTCCTTGCTGTTGATAAACTAATAATAGTTTACATAAACGGTAAATCTGATCGAATTTTGGCGCAGGCAAATTATTATTTAAGCTTTTTTTAAGCTTAATATGCAAAAATGTGAATAAAGTTGATTAAAAAATGATTATTTTTCTGTTTTAGAATTATAATTTTATAAAAATATGTATCATTATCGTATAAAATTGTGTTTGGAGTTGGTAGAATTTTGGATAGTGATCCTTTTAATTTAATTAACTTGATTTATTTGATATGTATTATACTTCTTGTGGGTTTGTCCGCGCTGTTTTCTTCTATGGCGACTGCTTTTTCTTCCGTAGCACCCGCAAGGCTCAGAAGCTACGCAGAAGAAGGAGATAAAAGGGCTCCCACAGCGTTAAAGATCTTAGACAGATATCAATATGCCCTTACAACGATACTTATAGGAAACAATATTGTAAACATTGGCTGTTCGTCCATAGGAACATTGCTGTGTGTGCGGATATTCGGCAGCTACGGAGCTGCTATCAGCACGGGAATCATCACTTTGCTCGTGCTTACTTTCGGCGAGGTTTTGCCGAAAAATATGGCGAAAAAGAACAGCGAAGGTCTGTGCCTTGCAACGGCAGGCTTTCTTAACGTTCTGATGGTAATATTTAAGCCTTTTTCCCGGTTCTTTACTTTCCTTAGTTCCGTTGCGCAAAAAATCTCGGGAAGACACAAGCAAAAGCCGACTGTAACTGAAAATGAGCTTAAATACATTATTGAAAGCATTGAAGGCGAGGGCGTTTTGGAAGAACAGGAGAGCGAGCTTGTTCAGTCTGCGCTTGATTTTGACGATACAACGGTAGGCGATATATTAACGCCGAGGGTGGACGTATCTGCGCTTGATGTAGACGCCCCGTTTGAGGTAAACAAACAAATAATTATAGAAGACCGTTTTTCAAGATTTCCTGTTTATAAAGATTCAATTGACAATATTATAGGAATACTTCACTCCAGAGATTATCTTGAAGAAATAATTAAAGGCTCACAGCCTGATATCCAAAAGCTTGTTACGCCTGCGTGCTTCGTGTACAAAACGAAAAAACTGAGCTATGTATTGGCAGAGTTTAAGCGCAACCGTTTGCATATCGCAATTGTTGTAGACGAATACGGGGGTACCCTGGGTATTGTTACAATGGAAGACCTTTTAGAGGAGCTTGTGGGCGAAATATGGGACGAGGACGAGATAGAGGAGAGCAAGATAACAAAGCTCAACGATTCACTGTATCGTCTTGACGGAGATGTGTATATCGACGAATTTGCCGAACTCTTTGATCTAAGTCCAAAGCTTTTTGAAGAAACCGAAAGTAATACCATCGGCGGTTGGGTGTATGAGAATATAGGCTCTATTCCCGAAAAAGGAAGCACTTTTACATTTAACAATATAAAAATCACGGTTGAACGTGTGCAGGAGAAAAGAATAGAGTATGTATTGGCGGAAAAACTGCCCGCGGAAGAGTAATTTTATATATGATTGATTACAGATATGATAAACAACATAATACGATAATTGTCAGCGACAGGGATTTTGATTTGACGCAGACATTTGAGTGCGGACAGTGTTTTCGCTGGAATAAGAACCCCGACTGCTCTTATACGGGGATCGCATTTGGTAAAAGGCTTACACTTAAACATATTGACGACAAGGTCTTTTTGTATAATACCAGTGAAGAAGATTTTAATTACTATTGGAGAAATTATTTTGATCTGTCACTGAATTACGGCAGTGTAAAAAAAGCGTTGAGTGATCTGCATCCCGTTATGAAAAAAATGTGCGATTATGCGCCCGGTATAAGAATCTTAAATCAAGAGCCTTTTGAGGCGCTTATATCGTTTATTATAAGCCAGAATAATAATATCCCCAGAATAAAGGGTATTATTGACAGGCTGTGCGCTAATTTCGGTGAATATAAAGAGGGGACAGGCTTTGCTTTTCCCACACCGCAAAGGCTTGCAATGCTTGAAGAGGACGACCTGGCGCCGATAAGAAGCGGCTTCAGGGCAAAATATATATGCGACGCCGCAAATAAAACAGCAAACGGCGAAATTGACCTTGAACAAATATCAAAAATGCCGATAGAAGAGGCGCGCGAAAAGCTGATGACAATAAAGGGTGTTGGACCAAAGGTTGCTGAATGTGTTTTGCTTTACGGTATGCACAGACTAGAGTGTTTCCCTTTGGATGTGTGGATGAAAAGAGCGATGAAGGTTTATTTTCCCGATAAAACGCCCGGATTTTTCGGAAATTACGCAGGGATAGCTCAGCAGTATATTTTTCATTACAGCAGGTTTAACCTGAAAGAGGAATAACACATTTTTCTTTTGCCCGTTATCGTTATTTAAATACTTTACAAAAGCCTTGTATTGTGATAAAATACATATGATTAAATTAATAAATTGGAGTGATATCTATGAAGAAGGTTGTAACGTTAATTTTAGCCGCAATGATCATTGCTTTGGGCACGGCATCTTCTTTTGCGCTTGACCCCATAGTAAGCCCTGTGGCTCCCGTTTACAGCGATACCGACACAGAACCCAAATCACCCTATGCCCCTAAAACAGGCAACACAGCTGCAGAGGCAGCACTGCTTTGTGCAGGTGTGGGCGCGCTTGCATTTGCCGGCATAAGCGTAAGCAAAAAAATAAGCGAATAACCGATTGTAAGACAGGAAACGGCGCGCAAAGCGCCGCAGGCGATCATAATGAATATGAGAATCAAAAGAATATTGGCGGCTTGTTTGATTATTACAAGCTGTGTAAGTTTTTGCGGCTGTAAATCAAGTTCTTCGGTGGATTTTGTAAGTGATGTAAATACTGTATCTCTGCAAACTTTGACCGACGGCTCTTCCGACAGCGACACCGGAGCAGATGTTAAGGTGGAAAACCCGATAGATTTTAAAGATCTGCAGTCTAAAAACAGCGACTTATATGCTTGGATATATATTCCCAATACATCTGTGGATTATCCCATAGCACAAAGTGGGAAAGGTGAAGACGATGCTTTTTATCTGCATCACGGTGTGGACAAAGGCTATTACTTTGCCGGTACTATATATTCCGAAAAGAAAAACAGCAAAGACTTTACCGACAGAAATACCCTGCTCTACGGTCATAATATGCTTGACGGCTCAATGTTTACCACGCTTCACAAATTTGAGGACGAAAGCTTTTTTGAGAACAATCAGTATATATACATATATACCCCCGGTCATATTTTGACGTATAAAATATGCGCCGCTTATGAATATGACGACAGGCATATACTTAACTCTTTTGATTTTTCGGATGATAAGGTATGGGCAGATTATGTTAAGTGGGTCAATAAGCCTGAATCACCGTATACCTGCAATTACCGCGACGCAGGCCTTACCACGGACGACACTATAATAACCCTGAGCACCTGCACAAATTACCGCTCAAGCGACAGATATCTTGTTCAGGCCAAGCTGGAAAGCGACAAGCCTACACTTTGATCTTTAAGTGTTTTTTGAAAGAATGTGATAAAAATGGGGAATACAAGTAAGAAGAAAGCAAACAAAACAAACGCGAGAATTTCCATAATTGCTTCTTGCGTATTAATTGCCTGCTGTGTCGGATTTTTCGGCTATAACGCATGGAAGGGCAAGCAAACAAGGGATATTATAGACGGTGCCAAAAACAGTTCAACTGTTTCGCTTGACGTAGAATCAGACGAATCTTCCGATGCAAGAGACACAAACGTTATTGTTGCAAGCCCGATAGATTTTGAAAGCCTGCAGGCAACCAACGAAGACTTGTACGCCTGGATATATATTCCCAATACGTCGGTAGATTATCCCGTAGCCCAAAGCGGCGAAAATGAAGACAATTCATTCTATCTTCATCACGGAATAGATAAGGGATATTATTTTGCCGGTACTGTTTACACCGAAAAAGAAAACAGCAGGCTGTTTACAGACAGAAATACAGTATTGTACGGCCATAATATGCTTGACGGCTCTATGTTTACCACAATACACAAGTTTGAAAACAAAGAGTTTTTTGACGATAATGAGTATATCTATATATACACTCCGGGTCATGTGTTGACTTATAGGATTTTTGCAGCTTACGAGACCGACGACAGACATATACTTCGCTCATACAATTTTGACGACGATTCGGTGTGGGCTGATTATGTTGCGCAGGTATCTGCTCCCGAGTCGGCATATGTCAGCAATTATCGCGATGTTGATCTTACAACTAACGATACAATAATAACGCTCAGTACCTGTACGGATTACCGACCGAGCAACAGATTTTTGGTTCAGGCAAAACTTGAAAAAGACAACCCTACAACATAATCTTCAGTGCTTCTTGGAGTATATTGTTAAATTATGAACAGTTTAAGCAAAAAAGATTTAGACAAGATCATAAACAAAGCAACGACACCCGCGCCGTTTGATAACGGTTCGGGTGCAGCCGATTTTGGGACAGATACCAATGGTTATACAGATAACGGTGATGCCCGGAACGATGTAAACGATTATCAGGATTTTATATTTGCATCGCACAGACATCACTCTCACCACAGCAAGCACACCACAACACACAAAACAAAAAAAGACAATAAAATATCTGAAAACTCACATAGGGCAAGACACAGCTACGAACCCGGCAATAATGACTACGACGATTATATTTATTATTCTAAGCGTGATGATATTCCGGAAAAAAGCCACTTTGTCGGCTTTTCTCACAATAAGCATAATGCTTATGATTACAACAGAAATCCCAAAGTTAAAAGTAAAAGGAGCTTACCTTTCAGAATATTAAAAGGGTTGGGAATCGCAGTTTTATCTCTTGCGGTCATTATTATCGCAGCGTTTTTGTTTATGAGATATGTCGGCAAAGAAACGATGCTTAAGCAAAATGATGTTATTTCTGCACCGGAGGGTGTTATTTCCGAAAATAACGGGCATATTATCAAATATAACGGTCACACCTACAAATTTAACGAAAATGTAACTTCGCTTCTGTTTATCGGTGTAGATAAAACGTCATTCGGCGTTATTAACGATGTTGTGGGAACCGGCGGACAGGCAGACGCTATTTATCTATTTGCTGTCGATTTGACAGATGGAAATATCACGACCTTTGCAATACCCCGTGAAACCATGGCAGACATTCAGGTTTACTCAGGCGACGGTGTGTTTTTAGGTATAGAAGAGCAGCAAATATGCTTGGCATATGCTTACGGCGACGGAAAAATACAGAGCAGCGAGCGTTTGATTGACTCGGTAGAAAGAATGTTCTACGGCGTTAATATACAGTCTTATATAACAATGGATCTGCTTGGAATCAACGCAATAAACGATTCCATAGGGGGCGTTGACGTTGTGCTTGAAAGCGATATGAATTTAAACGGTACTCATTACAGCGCAGGTCAAACAGTGCATTTGTACGGCGGTATGGCAGAACCTTATGTACGCTCAAGAAGCGTAACAGAGGTAGAAGCAAACTTAAACCGTATGCAGCGCCAAAAGAATTATCTTAATTCTTTTATCGGAAAAGCAGTACAAATGACAAAAGAAGATATTTCCACTCCGCTTACAATATATAATGAAGCAAGCGAATATACGATTACCACAATTGATCCTGCTTCCGTAACGTTTCTGGCCACAGAATTTTTGGGCAAGAATATAACCGCACCAAATATAATGCGTGTGCCGGGTGAAGTTACCATGGGTGAGGAATATGCTGAGTTTTATATAGACAAAAATCAGTTTTATGAAATGTTTTTAGATGTGTATTATAACAGGATAGACTAAATTAGTTTAATGGCAAATCATTATCTTGACATATATACGGTTTGCGTGTAAAATAACATTATAACAACAAGAAAAAGAAAGGATATTAAGCTTTATGATGAACGATATGGAGATGGATTTTGTAAGCCTTTTAGATGATGACGGAAAGGAATATCAATTTGAGATTCTTGATATCATTGAAGAAAACGACAGAAAATTTTACGCTTTAAGTCCTGTTGCAGACGATGAAAACCAAATTATTGAAGACAGCGGCGACTATTACATTATGGAAGAAATAATAGAAGATGACGATGATGCCCCCGTTCTCGTTGACCTTGAGGATGAAAAACTTTTAGATCATCTTGCAGAAATATTTGAGGCACATTTTGACGAAATGTTTGAATATGCCGAGGACGAACAAGACGAGTAATAACCAAGGCTTTTTTCTGCCCGTCTCGCTTATTGCATTAATATAACCCTACAACAATTATATAGGGAGCCGGACTCCTGAAGTCGTGTGCAGACCTCCCGATTAACATCGGAGGCAGGGAGCCTGAGACCTAAGGGAGGCACCCACCTGTCGTATCAGTAGGCAGGTTGTACAGAATGCGTTACGGTCGGGCGGAATAAATAAATAAAGCTCGCCCGGGATATGTTGTTCCGGGCTTTTATTAAAATAAAGGAGAGATTTTTATTATGTACATATTCAAAAAAATTATTGCTTCGGCATTGGCATTGACTGTTGCGGCAAGCTGCGCTGCATCTGCTTTTGCGTTGGAGCAGAGCAAAAACGTAGAGAAATACGGGATTTACGGTTCGGTAAAGCTTAACGCTAAAGAAGAATCATCGTATATTGAAATAAGCGATGACTGCGAAATAACAATTTCTCAGGACGGTCATACTCAAGACGCGACCAAATTCCACACAACGTATGATTATTATCTCTTTAGAGGTGATTATACAAATAAGCATAAGCTTGTAATCTCGGAAGAAACAACGAGAGATATAAACATTATTTTGGACGGATATAAATTCATTTCCGATTCCGCAGAGCCAATGTGGCAGTTTAACGGCAAAGGTATCGTAAATATTTATCTTATAAACGGCACCGAGAATACTCTTACTTCAAATTCATCCGCAGCCTGCGATATGATAAAGACAGCAGACGGATGTACACTTAACATATTTACATTCACCGATAACATAACCGTTCCCAACGATACCGACACAAGCTTGCCTTATATTAACACGATCAATGACTTTGGTAACGGTGAAAAAGCCATATTTAAGCTTACTTCAAACGCCGATACTTTTTCGGCAGAGGAGGAAGCTCCAAGCATTATAAGAGCCGACAAAATTAATTTTACCGGTAACTTTGAAATGGATCTTAACTCAAAGAATACCGCCGCATTAAATGCAAAGATAGTTAATGTTTATAACGACCCTGTTATAAAGATTAATTCCGATGTTAACAGAAAACTTGTTGTACATAACTTCAGACAGTCCGGCGGCGAAGTTTTGTTTGAAGGTGAGAACAGCGGAACTCTTATGTATTTAGATGGCGAATGGAGCAATTTTATGCTCACGCGCGGTAAATTCGAAGGAAAAACCGATGGTTACGTTGTTGAAGGCGATGTTGTAAACCAATTTTCAATAACCGGCGGCAGCGTTCGTATGGAATCGACCTCTAAGGCAATTGTTTACGCAAGACGTAAATTACAGGATTTCTATATCGAAAACGGAAACGTTTCAATGATCACGACCGCCCCTGCGGCAGTTGAGTGTCAAAAGCCGTATTTTATTCCGTTTAGTAACGGCAAGGCTGTTATAATCAACGGCGGTAACGTTCATATTGTAGCAGCTCAGTGCGCTTTTGCTTCTACCGTTAAGGAGAACGGATCTGTTACTTACGAAAAGATGGATGTATATAATCTTTTCGGAGATTTGGTTTATCAGCACCGTATAGACTTTGAGAATGATAAAGGTGTTTCATTTATAGGCGAAAACGTAAAAGAAACTGATTTGGGTTATGTTTTGTATAACGACAGACTTATGACAAGCGGCTCAAAACTTGATCTTGACCACGACTATGTTGACAACGGCATTTATATGTGGCTTAATGAGCCGAAGGAAAATGAAAACGGTTGTCTTGTTTTCGCCGGGGAAGACACATCTTACACATTTAAACATGTGGGTTCATTGGCTGATTATATGGCAGATATCGACACTGTACCCGCAGTTATGAAATATGACAATTCAAGCCTGTACGTTATATTTGACAGAAACGGCGGTTTGGGCGGAGTTGACTCTATAACACAAATTTCCGACAACAAGCTCCCCAAAAGGTTGAAGTTGTTACAAGTCAAATCGACGACGAATTTGTAGGCTATTTTATCGGCGATACAAAGTATTATGACGAAAACGGTAATCTTATTGTTGATGATAATATGACACACGGAATCATCTTGAAAGCACGCTGGAAATCAGAGTTTGAAATAGAGAAATATGTTGTTCATACAACATTTGTGCTCAACGGCGGAGAGTGTGCGTTCCATAATCAATATTTGTATAAAGATTTCTTCGGTGATATTACATATACGGTGGATTATGTTCTTCCGTCACCCACTAAGGGAGATAAGAAATTCCTGGGCTGGAGCCTTAATGCCGATGGTAGCGGAGAACTGTATACAGGAAAATCTGAAGCTCTTATGAACAGCGAAGTATTCAAAAAAGCGGTCGAGGATGGCAGCGATCTTACACTTTATGCTATATGGGAAGGCGAAACATATACTTCTTTAATGTATGGCGACGCCAACTGTGACGGAGAAATCACTATGGAAGATGTAACCTCAATTCAAAAGGTTATAACTTTACTTACAACTTCAGAAAAACTCGGTGAAAATTCCGCCGAAAACTCTGACGTTAATCACGACGGCAAAATAACGATGGAGGATGTAGTTTTGCTTCAAAAATACATAGCAAAGCTTGTTGATTCTCTCGATAAATAATTGAATTTTAATAACGGAAAGGACTGATTGTTATGTGCAAAAAAATTATTTCGGTCGCTGCAGCATGTGCGGTGATTTTGTCACTGGCATCTTGTAACGTTAATATGAAAGATTATTCTTCAAATCCCGATACCGAAGTTGCAGGGTCTTTGACAGTTTCAGATTCATCAAATACATCGGACGACGAAAAAGTAATCGGCTACGATATTTACCGTCCCGGTCAGGAAAGCTCTTCTGCAGATTCAGACAGTTCTTCCGCCTCGTCATCAAAAGACACGGACGCTTCTTCATCTAAGACTTCGGCTTCATCTGCCGCTCAGTCAGGCAATACTTCTTCAAAATCCACATCATCGGATAAGACATCTTCAAAATCGACCTCATCTGAAAAAACATCATCGGATAAGACATCAGCTGAGGTATCTTCAGAAGACAATACATCATCATATTATGATGATTGGGAAGATGACAATGTTATATATTTCTCCGAACTTTTGGGAGGATAATCTGTAAGATTAACGGTGATTGAGATTTATGAGTATTTACAGGATCGCAGACTTGTATATTGATATTGAGCCTCATTATGAATACACTTACCGTCAGCTTTTGCCTTATACGGCAGATACGCAAAGTGCAAAAGCTGACATAACCGTGAGGCTTACAAAGCAGCTCTTGCTTGATGAATCGAAATATGCCCCCGGGCTTGCCGAACCGTATTATGAAAGCATCGCTATTTACAGACAAATCTGTCTCAGTGTTTTAAAAAGCTTTAACGGTTTGTTTTTCCATTGTTCTGCGCTTGCCGTTAATAATGAAGCGTATATTTTTACGGCGCAAAGCGGAACGGGAAAATCTACGCACGCCCGTATGTGGCGTGAGGCGTTTGGCGACGATGTTGTTATGATAAATGACGACAAGCCAATAATAAGGCTAATTGACGGCGTATTCTACGTTTACGGAACTCCCTGGGACGGCAAACATTCGCTAAGCTCAAATATAAAGGTACCTCTTAAAGCAATATGTTTTTTAAAACGCGGAGAGCAAAACGAGATCACACAGGTGAACGGCACAGATTGGCTGTCTTTTGTGCTTAATCAAACAATTGTACCTAAAGATACTCAAAGTATGAATAACCTTCTTGATATGTTTGAAAAAATGCTGACAGAGGTAAAAACATACGAATTGCACTGTAATATATCTCATGAAGCTGCTAAAATCGCATATGAATTTATGAAATGACAACCGAAGGGACAGATAACAATGATCAAATCCAAGGAAGGCTTGCTAGTAAGAAAATTCGGCGAAAAATATATCATCGTGGCTATTGATGATATGGCTGATGAAATGCATAGCCTTATAACACTTAATGAAACCGGGCTTTTTCTTTGGAAGATGATAGAAAAAGGTACGGAAACAGACGAAATGCTCGGCTCAATGCTTGAGACTTATGACGTAGACAGAGAAACAGCCGAAAATGATATAAAGGCATTCGTTGAAAAGGCGGCGCAGGCAGGGCTTCTTACTGATGCATAATATAAGTATTAAAGAATACCTTTTAACTAACGGCGAATACTATACAACGCCCCACGGAGACAGTATGTGGCCGCTTCTTCATAATAAAAAGGACGCTATCCGTGTTGTGAGCGTAAACGGGCGTTTAAAAAAACACGATGTTGCGCTTTATATACGCCCAAACGGTCAATATGTTTTGCACCGTGTTATGAAGGTATGCCCCGACAGCTATGTAATGTGCGGTGACAGCCAGTTCAAGCTCGAGCCCGGCGTAAAGGACGAACAGGTAATAGGCAGGCTAGACGGCTTTTACAGGGGAGAGAAGTATCATACCGTAAGAGATTTAAGCTATAAGCTTTATGTTGCGGTGTGGTGCGTTTCACCGAAGATCAGAAGATTTCTTATGAAAATAGTAGGATATCTTGAAAACAAAAAGCTCAAAAAGCAAAAAGGACAAAAAAATGAAAAAATGTGATTATTGCGGCAAAGAAATATCTAATTTTGAGATGTATTGCTGCGATATGTGCGAGCAAAAAGCATTAAAGTATTATAAAAACGAAAAAAAATACAGAAATGTGTTTGGTTTTTTTGATGTTATTTGCATTGTTTCCATTCTGATCTTCTGCTTTACAGCTCTTCTGTTTTCTGCAAAAGTTGCGCTTACAGGCTCAGGTGTTTCACTTGTTGTATTAGGCCTTGCGGTGGCTGTGTTCCCAATGCCAACGCTTAATCAAATAAGCCGTTTTAAAATTAAAAAGGCAGTTTTTACCACAAGATTATGCGGATTAATTTTGATCGCTTTGGGATGCGTTTTATTTGTTTTAGGCATTATTTAATTACTATGTATAAAAAACCTTCTTTTTGTCAATGATAAAGTTGAAACCAAAAAGGAGGTTTTATTTTATGTTAGACAAAATAGCGCTTACATTATTAATCATCGGCGGAATCAACTGGGGTTCTGTGGGAATATTCCAGTTTGACCTTGTTGCATGGATATTCGGCGGTCAAACAGGTATTGTAAGCAGAATTATTTACACTCTTGTAGGCTTATCTGCTATCTGGTGTATTTCTTTGTTATTCAGAGAAAACAATGACGATGTAGAAAGACTTGAATCCAACAGAGCGATGTAATATTTATAGCTTGGCAGCCCGAATCACTGCTGAAATTGCAGATTTGGGCTGCTTTGTTACATAAAAAATTCCCACACCGAAATGAGGTGTGGGAAAATTAATAATTATTTCATATAAAATCAGTTTTAATTATTTTTCGTCCTTGAGCTGCAGGAATTTATATACAAGCGCAGCCAAAACGCCGCCGATAAGCGGAGCAACTATAAATACCCAAACAGATCCGAGAGCATCGCCGCCAACAAACAGAGCAGGACCAAAGCTTCTTGCAGGGTTTACTGATGTGCCTGTAAAGTAAATACCGAGTATATGAACAAGTGTGAGCGAAAGACCTATAACGAGTCCGCAAACAGCGTTGTTTTCAATTTTAGAGGTCACGCCCAAGATAGCAATAACAAAAACGAATGTCAGTATTATTTCAATACCGATAGAGGCCAATACTCTGCCCTGATACAGTCCGTTTGCGCCGAGACCGGATTCTTTTCCGATAAATGCCATCAATGCTGCTGCACCGGCAATAGCTCCTGCAAATTGAGCAACAACATAGCCGCAAAAATCTTTAATGTTCATTTTTCCGCTAACCAGCATAGCTATGGAAACAGCCGGGTTAATGTGGCATCCCGAAATATTACCTATGGAATACGCCATTGCTACAATAACCAGACCAAAGGCAAGCGCCGTGAGAAGATACCCCGGCAAGTTCTCTGTCGAGCATTTTACTACTGCTGCGGTTCCACACGCAAAGAATACCAATACACATGTGCCGATAAACTCTGCAACGTACTTTTTGAGCGAATTCATATAAAATCCTCCTAAAATTTATTAAGCAATACTAAATAATTTGTATCACTTGTCACATTATAGCAAACAAAATATGATAAAACAAGAGAATATTATACATTTTAATTAAATTGTAATTATTTGTAAGCCTTGTTAATTATTTCCAGGGCAAGTTTTTTAATTGCTTCTCTGTTGCTTTGTTCAAGGTCAAGCACAATTGCGTTTTTTGTATTTCTTATCTCGTCCAGAAACGGTGTGTGCTTATCTCTTATTGCCGCTATTACGTTATAATCACCGCGCAAAACCGAAAAAACCTTTGCCTTAAATAGCTTGGCTTGCTCCTCCATTATCCCGAGTTCATCCATAACAACGGTGCTTTTTTCAGGTATGTTTTTAAGGGTGTATACACCGTAAGTATCAAATATCTCAGGGCGTTTCTCGGGCATCATATTTTTGCAGCTGCCTATTCTGTTAGCTTCGGAAAAGCTTATAGGTCTGTTTGCAGCGTGGATATATACGGGAGGTATTTTTGTATAGCCTTCATATTTCTTTGTGAAAAAGCCGTAGATCTCGCAATCAAGCTTTTTTATAAGCAAATTTATAAGGGTGGTTTTTCCGGCACCGCTGTGTCCTGATATAATTAACTTCATAATCAATTCACACTGAACAGCAGATCACCGTATGTGGGATACGGCCAACATTTTGAAGATGTGATCTCTTCGAGAGAATCACAGCTTATTCTTATTTTTTCCATCAGCGGCAGCAAATTATCCTTGCAATGCATGGCAAGATTTAGTTTGTTCTCATTGTAATTCATATTTTTCAGCAATTCGTCAAGCTTTGCACAGTCTTTGTACGCAGTTGTGCTGAGCATATCAATAGCTTTCACTGTTTCTTTTTCAAATATACATTCAGCGTCTTTTGATAAACTGCGCTTTTGTAATATACTGTCGCACAGATCTCTGCTGTAAAGAGAAACTGCGGGCAAAATATCTCTTTTTACCATCTCAAGAAGTGTCTGGGCTTCAATACAAATAACTTTTGTGTAATTTTCAAGAAGGATCTCATAACGCGAGTGAACTTCTGCATCGGTATAGACCTTATGCCTGTTGAAAAGCTCAAGGTTTTTCTTGTCTATGTAATGGGAAAGAGCTTCCGGCGTGGTCCTGTAATTTGATAAACCGCGACGCTCAGCTTCTTTTACCCATTCATCATCGTATCCGTTGCCGTCGAATATTATTCGCTTGTGGCTTTTTATGGTATCTTTTATAATCTGCTCACAGGCTTCGTTGAAATTGTCAGCTTTTTCAAGAGTATCCGCAAATTTACGAAGTTCTTCCGCTACTGCAGTATTTATCATAATGTTTGTACAAGCTATTGAATCCGACGAGCCAAGCATACGGAATTCAAACTTATTACCCGTAAAAGCGAATGGGGAAGTGCGGTTGCGGTCGGTCGTATCTTTGAAAAACCGCGGCAAAACGTGAACGCCGATTTTTATATGTTCCTTTTTCCTTATATCAAACGCTGTTCCTTCTTCAATGGCGTTTAAAATTCCGCTTAATTCTTCGCCCAAAAACATAGAAACAACGGCAGGCGGCGCTTCATTTGCGCCCAATCTTCTGTCGTTTCCTGCACTTGCAACAGATATTCTTAAAAGATCCTGATAATCGTCTACCGCAGCAATAACGGCGCACAAAAACAGTAAAAACTGAGCGTTTTCATGGGGAGTATCTCCGGGCTCAAAAAGATTGACGCCTGTGTTTGTAGATATAGACCAGTTGTTATGTTTGCCGCTGCCGTTTACGCAGTCGAACGGTTTTTCGTGCAAAAGGCAGGCAAGACCATGCTTTTGAGCCACTTTTTTCATAAGCTCCATAGTAAGCTGATTGTGGTCTGATGATATATTTGTTGTTGTATAGATAGGGGCAAGCTCGTGCTGGGCCGGAGCTACTTCATTATGCTTTGTTTTAGCGTAAACACCAAGCTTCCAAAGTTCCTCGTCAAGCTCCTTCATAAATGCTGTCACTCGGGGCTTTATGCTCCCGAAATAATGGTCTTCCAGCTCCTGTCCTTTAGGCGGCTTTGCGCCTATTAGAGTTCTGCCGGTAAACAGCAAATCTTTGCGTTTATTGTATAATTCTCTGTCTATCAAGAAATATTCCTGCTCAGGACCCACAGTGGTTTTAACACTTGTAACATCGCTGTTGCCGAACAGCTTTAAAACACGCATTGCCTGTGTGTTGATAGCCTCCATAGAGCGCAAAAGCGGAGTCTTTTTGTCGAGAACTTCTCCGCTGTAAGAGCAGAAAGCGGTAGGAATGTAAAGGGTAGAGTCCTTTATAAAAGCGTATGAAGTCGGGTCCCATGCAGTATAACCGCGTGCCTCAAAAGTTGCTCTGAGTCCTCCCGACGGAAAGCTTGACGCGTCAGGCTCGCCCTGAACAAGCTCTTTACCTGAAAACTCCATAATGGCAGAACCGCCGCCTGCAGGTGAGATAAAGCTGTCATGCTTTTCCGCAGTTATGCCTGTCATTGGCTGAAACCAGTGTGTGAAATGTGTGGCGCCATTTTCAATAGCCCAATCTTTCATTGTGTTGGCTACTACGTTTGCGGTTGACAGATCCATTCTTTTGCCGTCAAGTATGGTTTTTTTCATGGCTTTGTATACGTCACGGGGCAAACGCTGCTGCATTACCTTTTCGTTAAAGACCATACTGCCGAAAATATCCGGAACATTGTTCATAGTTATTTCAACTCCTGATGAATATAAATTCACTTATAATATAACAAATGAATTATAGATAAATTTTAGCTCTTTGTCAATAAAATGAGAATATTTATGATATTTATATTAAAAGATAAATCAGTGACAAAATCAATCCCGGATTTGAATTCTCCTGTGATAGCAGAATTATTAAAAGAATTATCAAGCTGCGCTCTTTATCTTTCATGATCATATCCATAAGATTAAGCGATCCGTGTTTAACAACGGTGTTTTCCTGATTTTTGGGTTTAGTTATCCCTTGGGTGATAACATTTGATTCTTTTTGCTGTTTTGCGTCATTTTTATTATTTTGTGATTGATTTTGGGCTGCTTTTTTCCCGTTCTCGCGCATTTTGTAAACACGGTTCTGCGCTTCTCTTTGCAAAAAATCATATTCACCCTTGTTATACATATCGGGCATATTGTCACCGCCTAATTATTACCGAATATTTGCCCCAACAGAGGGACAAGCTTCATCAATTGCTGGATTTTTAACGCTTCATCAAGCTTTATTTGTCTCTCAGACGAAAGCAAAGGCCTGAGGTTTTTTAAGAACATTGTAGTGTTGTCTTCTTCTTTTATTTGTTTTAAAAGAGGCATGATCTTCATTGCCATTGAGAGCATTTCCGCACCGTCGGGCATACCCGGAAAACCGGATATGCCCTCATCATCGCTTTCATGCTCGTTTTGCTCATTGCCGAACATTCCTGCCAAGCCTTTTATTTGTTCCATTGCCTCGGGATCACTTAAGATTTCCGATATTTTTTTTGAAATATCTTCCATAACGATTTTCCTTTAATTTTTATTCTTTTTACCGCTTAACTGCCTTATTAAATTTTGTGCCTCGGGGGATGAAAGTATTTTTTTTGCATAGTCCTTATCGCTCAAGGCTTTGTTGAGCATTTCTTTTTGCTCGGGTGACATTTCGTTTACCGCCTTGTCGAGGCTTTTCCGCCCATTGCCTTTGAGAGCTTATCGGGTGAAATGTTAAGCTGTTTTGAGGCCTTTCCTATAAGATCGTTGTTATTCATACTGTTCATAAAACTACCTCCGTTAACTGTTTATTTTAATAATATGCTTTTGGGCATTTTGTTATTACACGTGATATATGCTAATGGGCATAAAAAAGCAGAATAAATCTCTTTATTCCGCATTTTTTCGTAATTATCCTTCTTTTAGTACCTGAGAAAGCACATTTCCCAGAAGCTTACCCGTGTATTTGGCTTCTTCTATGGTATTTGCGTGTGTTCCTACCTCTATCAACAGAGAGCCTGAGTTTGCGTTCATGTTGTATGTAAAATCTCCGAAATACAAAGGTCTTGTCATACCGGGATACAATGTTTCCGCTTTATTTTGTATTTTTAAAGCTAATTTTAAGTTTTCCTGCCAGAAAGGAAAGTTATTTACTCCTTCGCTGTCACATCCGCTCATGATCATTATTTGCGCGGCTTTTTTGCCGTTTACCGTAAAGGTGGGTTTTATTATTGCGTCGTCGTTTGCTACAAGTGCGTCTCTGTGTATATCGAGAACAACGCAAATTGACGGATATTCTTCAAGGTATTTTTGTATTGTCTCCATACTTCTTTCGTATGACCCGTTATAGCCGGGAGAGTCATGGTGGGTCGGATCGTGAATTGCTCCTATACCGCACAGGGTAAGTTCATCTGCTATTGCTTTTCCTACTGCGGTAACATTTTTTGTGTCATCGTTTGAACGGGCTGTGTAGCTTTCATAATAAAACCCTGCGTCGGTGTCCATATACGCTTCGCTTGTGTGCGTATGTACAATAAGCACCTGGGGAGAATAGTCATACGATGCTGTAAAGTCTAACTTTGCATTCAAAAGCTCGGAAATGTTTATATCTGTGCTTGAAGTGTTTTTAACATAAAAATTATCAAATTTTGTTCCTGCTGCAGTATATTTGCTTTCAATTATCTCAAATGAGCGTTCATTTTTATATACTGTTTCAGAATCGGATTCATTGTCTGTTGTGACATAGATTATCCGTTCCGATTCATTGCCGTTTGTAATTTTATTCTGTGAATTTTCTTTAGGCGTGTTAAGCTTCCCGTCGGTAAATACAAATTGACAGGCTTTTTCGGTAATGGCTTTTTCATTTTTAAGGCAAGCGTTTCCGAGGGATATAACGGTCGCCGATATGCTGAAAACAAGAAGCAGAGAGAGCATTATTTTTCTTGTTGCTTTTAATAAACTCAAATTAGATCATCCCTCTTTCTTTGATAATTCCTTAGGCTAAATTATATGATAGTTTTTCTATGATTATGAATTTACCGTTAGGGTTATCAACTCTTCTCGCGTAAGGTCTCTTTGAAGCGCACAGTTGATCGCAAGTGAAACAAGCCTTGAACAACGGCTTATCAGCAGATCTATATCCTTTGGTGTTACTACCATATGCGATGCTTTGGGCGAAATAATATCATTTATTCTTGAGGCTGAGGTTTTATCAAACGGTTCTATAATATCGGCGGCAAGCGTTACCGCGTCAACCACTGTGGGAACGCCTATGCTTATTACGGGAATACCCATTGTTTCTTTGCTTATCGGCGTTCTGTGATTTCCTACGCCTGTACCTGGTGCAATTCCAGCATCGGAAATCTGGATTGTACTGCCGAGCCTTGAGAGCTTTCTTGACGCCAAAGCGTCTACGGCTATTAACGCCGTGGGATTTATTTTTTTGATTATTGAGAGTATAAGCTCGCTTGTTTCCACTCCCGTTTGTCCCAGAACCCCGGGGGCTATTGCCGCAACAGAGCGTAAGTTATCAAGTCCGATTTGTGCGGCGATCTCGTGCGTTATATGTCTTGTCGCCAATATACCTTCAATTGTTTTGGGACCCAGCGCGTCTGCCGTAATATTCTCGTTTCCTATTCCTGCCACAAGCACACAGCCGTCCTCGGGCAACAGATTTGATATTTCGTCAGATATTGCATATATCTTGTCATCGGCGTTTGTTATGTCATCGTCTATGCTGTTCATCTCTATTGTTATATAAGTGCCTTTTGATTTGCCGAGCGACAGTTCATCTCTTTTGGAAATAACCTTTTGCCTTGTTATCTTTATGCCGTTTACAGTTTCCGATTCCGTAAATATTTCTGATTTATTTGAAGATTCTTTGTTTAGCTCCTGAGCTTCAAGAGCAAGGTCGGTTCTAATTTCCGTAATTGCCACATCCCTTATATAAACTATGTGCATACGCAAATTTATTATTACCTAATTTCTAAAAAAGTATTTACATAATATTATTTTATGATAAAATTTAATAGACAGTTGTTAGATCATCATGTCATTATAAATTCAGTTGGTGATAAAAGATGAAAAAGATATTAAAATCAAAGGTTATCTGCATTATACTTACTTTGTGCGTTGTTTTTCAGGGCGCTGCGATCTACGCTTTTGCAGAAGATGGCACCGATTTTCCCGCACAATACAAAACTCCTTTGCTTACAAGTGTAAAAAACCAGGGTATGCAGGGACTATGTTGGGCTTTTTCCGCAACGGGAACGCTTGAGGCATATTTGCTCAACCACAATATGGGAGAACACGATTTTTCCGAGGAACATATGAACTGGTGGGCAACCGACGATGGCACGGGCGCAGGCTGGGCAGGCAGAAAAAGCGGTGAAGGCGGATGGGCAGAAATGCCTATGGGATATTTGATCTCATGGAACGGTCCCGTAAACGAAAGCGATATACCGTATCAAAACGGATTTGGCAGCAGACCTTCAAATTTAAATGATTATGCCCCAAGCTACGGCGTAACGGGAATAAAGATAATCCCAAATGATATAAGCGTTATAAAAAAGGCTATTATGGAGTATTCCGCCGTAAGCACGAACTATAACTCTTATTCAAAATACTATAACGCAAATAAGACAGCTTACTATTCTCCCAAAATCGACGACCCTCAGGACGGACACGCTATTTGTGTTGTAGGATGGGATGACAATTATCAAAAAGAATATTTCGGAAGCTATTCGTCAGGTCAATACGCCCAGCCGAAAAACAACGGTGCGTGGCTTTGCAAAAACAGTTGGGGAGTAGATTCCGGATACAGCGGATATTTATGGATATCTTACGAGGACGCCTACATATTCAACGAAGAATTCGGCACAACATTTGCAGTTACAGACGTACAGAAAATAGATACCGAAACATCTCTTTATCAAGTGGAAAAATACGGAGCCACATATAAATACCCCGTAAAAGAAGATCATGGATATACTTTGCAGGAGGCTACATTTGCCGATGTGTTTACTTTTGACAGCGACCACGACCTGATAGATAAAGTTATATTTTACTCTGACAGCGTAGGCAGTGATTACAAAATCTATTATATTCCGTTTGACACAAGCGGAGAAATTACAATGAACAAAATGATGTGGACTCAGCTTTCTCAGGGAAGAGTAAGGTATACGGGATATATTTGCGATGATATAAAAGATTATCATATTAATTCGCAAAAAGGTGCCATAGGCATTTATATGAAGGCGCAAAGCGGAAAAACAGTTACAATTGGCGTAGACGAATGGATGACGCAGGCATCAACGGATAAAATGTATTTTAATCCTAATGCACAGCGCGGCGTAAGTTACGTAATAGGCAACGGGGAGAAAAATGACATACTTGATCTGTATAAAAGAAACGGTGACGATATAGGCGGAATGATCTCAATAAAGCTTGTAGCCAAAAAAGATCACACACCGCACACAGACAGTGATAGAATAAGCGATACCGATTCTGCGTCTGACTCGGATATAACTATACTTACCGATACCGAAACTTTTATAACCGATATTGATTCGAATACCGATTTAATCACCGATACCGAAAATGAAA
>JAEEGL014144091.1_pt1 | contig 23228 bp, 16 predicted proteins | sample 9134231 | NCBI WGS metagenome assembly JAEEGL01 (sample SAMN16246548, study PRJNA631951) | gut metagenome | biome: gut microbiome; feature: rumen; material: fiber-attached | host: Bos | place: Iran: Karaj | collected 2018-10
GACGAGCCCGACGACTACGTTGTCCACGGCCCGAACAAGATTACATCGTTGCCGATGGAGGTGCCCATATGCTACCAGGAGATTGCGCACTGCCTCGACAGGAGCATCGCCCACATTGAGCAGGCCATCATCAACGCCCTCGAAGCTACGCCTCCCGGACTGTATGCCGACATAGTCCACAATGGCATTTACCTGACTGGCGGTGGTGCTATGTTGCGCGGACTTGCACGTCGTCTCGAGGACAAGATAAACATTAAGTTCATCGTAGCAGAAGACCCGCTCCTTTGCGTTGCCAAGGGTACGGGCATAGCTCTCGAAAACGTCGAGAACTTTACCTGCCTGATGAAGTGATCCTCGCGATAGGACATGCGCACGTTTATTGAATTCCTCCAACGCTACAACTACTTCCTCCTCTTCGTCCTGCTCGAAGTGGTGAGCTTTGTGCTTCTCTTTCGCTTCAACAGCTATCAGGGAAGCGTGTGGCTTACTGCCGCAGGGCGACTGACGGCAGAGGCAAACGGCTTGTATGCCGAAGGCGAGGCGTTCATAAACTTGCGCGACGTGAACAAGGACCTGACGAGCCGCAACATTCTCCTGCAGCAGCAGAACGACCGCTTACGCGAGTCCATTGCGAAGATGCGCGGGGCAGACGCCTCGGGATTTGCAGACTCGCTGATGCGGGAGACGCTGCGCGAATTGAAGATGATACCCGCCCTCGTCGTCAGCAACTCGACGCAGCGCCAGAACAACTATGTCGTGCTGAATCGAGGCCTTGCCGACGGCGTCCAGCCAGAGCAGGGCGTCGTCAACGGGCAGGGCGTCGTGGGCATCGTGTATCTTTGCGAGCAGCACCACGCCCTTGTTATCCCGCTGACGAATCACAAGTCGAACCTGAGCTGCCGCGTGCGCGGAGAAAACTATTTCGGCTCGCTCACGTGGGAAGGCAACGACTACCGCTATGCTACGCTCGACGATATTCCACGCTATGCTAAGGTCAAGAAGGGCGACGTCGTCGAGACGAGCGGCTATAGCGCGGTATTTCCTCCGGGCTTTTTTGTAGGACGTGTTACGGAGGTTCTCAATTCTCCCGACGGGCAGAGCTATACGCTGCGCGTCCATCTTGGTACCGACTTCGCAAAGCTTCGCGATGTTGCCGTCGTGCAAACACCCTACAAGGCCGAGATTGATTCGCTGCAGAAGCATGTTGAGGCACTTGACAATGGTATCTAAATAAACCTAAGTTCTAAAGCGTACATGATACAAATAGCATTGCGCCGCATGTTCTGGATGATTTTGCTCCTCGCCCTGCAGGTCGTGGTGTTCAACCATGTGCATCTGTACGGATATGCTACGCCGATGCCCTACGTCTATGCGCTCCTCATTCTTCCCGCTGTCACTCCCCGCTGGCTCTATGTATTGTTGGGCTTCGCGTTGGGACTTTGCGTGGACGTGGGAGCCAACACTCCCGGCATGGCGGCCGCGGCAGGTACGCTTACAGGACTTGCCACCCCGTTCTTCCTGCACCTTTTCGCTCCAAAGGAGTTTGACGACGACTCGACACTTCTGCCGAGTGTGGGAAGCATGGGATGGGGTAGTTTCATGAGCTACGTCGCGTCGGCCTTGTTGTTGCATGTAGGCACATTCTACGCTATCGAGGACTTTGCCTTCTATCTTCCCCTGAGACTGTTCCTGAACATTCTGGGCAGTACGGTGTTCTCTATTCTTCTCATCATAGCATTCGAGCTCCTGCGCCACAAAGAATAGGCGAAGGCGGCGTTTAACTCCATCCACAATGACTCCACAGGAAATGTTCAGCAACAGGCGCTACGTGATAGGCGCTATTGCCGTGGGGATTATTGTGGTTTATCTGATACGCCTGTTCACGCTCCAGCTCCTCTCCGACGACTATCGCAAGAGTGCCGACTCCAACGCTTTTCGTCGCGATGTCCTCTACCCGTCGCGTGGCCTCATTCTGGACCGTAACGACTCCCTGCTTGTATATAACGAGCCGTCGTACAACATCCTCGTGACTATGAATGACCAGGTGGGCATCGATACTGTTGACTTCTGCGAAAGCGTGGGCATAAGTCGCGAGGAATACGAGGCAAAGTGCGAGCAGATAAAGTCGCAGAAGGGATATAGCCGCTTCAAGCCCCAGCTTTTCATGACGCAGATTCCGCAGGAGAAGTTTCTGCTGATACGCGAAAAGCTCTTCCGTTTCAGAGGCTTCGAGGTGGAGAAGCGCACGCAGCGCCGCTATGCCACAGGTCTTGCCGCCCATATCCTCGGCGACGTGGGAGAAGTGAGCGAGAAGGATATTGAGGAGGCCGAAGACGGATACTATAAGAGTGGCGACTACATCGGCAAGCTCGGAGTAGAGCGCTCCTACGAGAAACAGTTGCGCGGCGAAAAAGGACTACGTATCCTGCTTCGCGATGTTCGCGGCCGCGTCATGGGGCATTACCGTGACGGCGAGTACGACAAGGCGCCAGTTCCTGGCAAGAACCTTACGCTTTCTATCGACATGAAGTTGCAGGCTTTGGCAGAAAGGCTCCTCGAAGGAAAGTTGGGCGCCATTGTCGCCATAGAGCCGTCCACGGGCGAAATCCTCTGCATGGCATCAGGACCCACATACGACCCTCGCACCATGATAGGGCGTGAGCGAGGCGAGGTTCACAAGCAGCTGACTCAGGACCCCATGAAGCCGTTGTTGAATCGCGCAATAATGGGAATGTATCCTCCAGGCTCCACCTTCAAGATAACACAGGCGCTGACAGGACTTCAGGAGGGCATCATCACGCCTGAGACATCGTTTCCTTGCGCTCGCGGCTTCAATTACAAAGGTCTTCACCTCGGCTGCCACGGCCACGGCTCGCCTATTCCCCTTGTGCCAGCCATTGGTACGTCCTGCAATGCGTACTTCTGCTGGACGCTGAACAACATGCTGTCCAATAGGAAGAAGTATCATTCGCAGGATGAGGCCATGACGAAGTGGAAGGACTACATGGTGAGCATGGGCTACGGCTACCGTCTCGGCGTGGACTTGCCCGGCGAGAAGCGCGGCATGATACCCAATGCCGACTACTACAACGACCACTTGAAGCGTTGGGGGCCGCTCTCGGTCATTTCCATATCCATTGGGCAGGGCGAGGTTACTGCGACTCCGTTGCAGATTTGCAACCTCGCGGCAACCGTTGCAAACAGGGGCTACTACATAGTGCCCCACGTTGTGCATAGTATTCAGGACGGAGCTCTGGATACGATATACACGCAGAAGCACTACACGATGGTTGAACGCAAGTGGTACGAGGTGGCTGCTGCAGGCATGAGGCGCGCTGTGACGGGCGGAACATGTCATGGTGCTGCCATTCCTGGCTACGACGTTTGCGGAAAGACCGGCACGGCACAAAACCGCGGCCACGACCACTCGGCATTCATGGGCTTTGCCCCCATGGAGGAGCCGCGCATAGCCGTTGCCGTGTACATCGAGAACGGAGGCTTTGGTGCTACGTTCGGCGTTCCTATAGGGCGGTTGATAATGGAACAATATCTTAACGGCCATCTTTCGAGTGGCAGCGAGGCTCAGGCTTCAAGTCTGCAGAGTCGTCACATAAGCTATGGAGGTTATGAGCGCTAACGAGAAACTTCAGAATCCCGCCTTCCGTGCCGATTGGTTGGTGATACTTCTGTATCTCCTGCTGATATGTGCAGGATGGATAAGCATCTGCGGCGCGAGCCACGAGATTGGCGACACCGACTTCTTCTCCTGGGGCACGCGCTCTGGAAAGCAACTTGTGTGGATGGGCTGCTCGTTGGGCTTAGGCGTCTTCCTGCTTATGATCGACGAGAAGTATTTCGACATGTTTGCCGAGGTGTTCTATTACGTCGTTCTCGTCGTCTTGATAATCACTCCGTTTATAGCCAAGGACATCAAAGGCTCGCGCTCGTGGATAAGTCTTGGCTTTATGAACATTCAGCCTGCCGAGTTTGCCAAATGTGCTACGGCCCTTGTCGTGGCAAAACTTTGTGGGCAGTACGGCTTTGTGCTTTCTAATATGAGGAACCTGATAAAGGCCATCGGACTCATTGCCGTACCGATGATACTCATTGTTTTACAGAAGGAGACTGGCGGGGCATTGGTGTTCCTTAGCTTCTTCCTTGTGTTCTACAGGGAGGGCATGCCTGGCTCCATACTTTTCACGGCCGTGGCTGCCGTAGTATATTTCGTTGTCGGCATACGATTCTCAGAGGAAGTATTTCCAGGCACGGCTGCCATCAGCGGGCAGGTTTGTGTGCTGGGAATCATCTGGCTCTTCGTATGTGGCCTTGTCCGAGTATATTGTCCGCGCACGCCCCACGCACGCAGACTGTTTTGGGTAGGTCTTGGCTTGCACGTCGTAACATATCTCGTGAGCCGTGTAATATATCCTTTCGATGTTGCTTGGGTACAAATCGTGTGGATCGTATTCATGGCGGCATACCTGCTGTGGTATGGTTTGGGCGAGAGATTGCGCCCGTACTACTACATTGCCGCCTTCGCCATTGGTAGTGCTGTATTCCTCTATTCTGCCGACTTTGCCCTCGACAGTTTAGCACCACACCAGCAGGGACGCGTGAAGGTGCTGCTCGGCATGGAGGTTGAGGACGGCCTCGACTACAATGTCCGTCAGAGCAAGATTGCCATCGGTTCGGGTGGGCTTGAAGGTAAGGGTTTCATGAACGGTACGCAGACGAAGCTCAAGTATGTCCCAGAGCAGGAGACGGACTTCATCTTCTGCACGGTTGGCGAAGAGCAGGGCTTTATCGGCAGTAGTGCCGTGCTTCTGCTGTTCCTCGCCCTCATCCTTCGCCTAATATGGCTTGCCGAACGGCAGACGGGGGGCTTTGGTCGCGTCTATGGCTACAGCGTATTGTCTATCCTGCTTTTCCATGTGTTCATCAACGTGGGCATGGTGATGGGACTGACGCCCGTCATTGGCATCCCGCTGCCGTTCTTCAGCTACGGCGGCTCTTCGCTTTGGGGCTTTACGCTTATGTTGTTCATCTTCCTTCGTATCGACGCGGGAAACAAAATGCGCAGACAAACGATATGAGGAAGGAAAAGAATAATGCGCCCTCAGCGGCAAACATAGGCGTTCGACTGCTCATCATAGGCCTTCCTGCATTGATTTTTGTGGGAGTGATAGGTTACATGAAGCTAAAGAGCGACGAGCGTTCTCCCATTGCTCCGCAAGTGATTGCTGCGGCGGAGCGTTCGGAGAAGCCCGATACTATGCCCCTGCCCATCGCCGTCCCCGACACGACCATAGAGCAGGGAATATTGCCCATACTCCCCGACACGTTGCCTGCGGCTCCTGCCGACAGCATTGGCGTTGATGAGCGCACACCCCATACTGCGGGCCGCGAAGACGGTTTCCTGGCTGGTGTCTACGACCGCGAACATGTAATGGAGTACGGCATTTCCTACGACGACACCAATACATTCCCCACGGACGAGGAGCAGGCGCAGTACTCCGAAGGCTATCGCGACGGATATGCCGAGGGCTATGGCGTGAAGCGTCCTTCCGCTACCGACGAGCGTTCCGAGAGAGAATAGGCTGACAAATTACAACGACAGAACAATACATTATTATATATAACGCGCACACGTATGAGAGAGTTCCCACGCCCCATGCTGGTAATGGCTTTCCTTTGCCTCGTTCCGGCTTTGCTTAGCGTATTCTTCCTGTTTGCCCTGCATCCTTTCGGGCAGAGCGACAACGTCTTGCTCAACTTCCTGCAATATCTTGCAACGCAGTTGTTGTGGTTGTTGCCGATTGCAGCGTTCTTCGCTGGGCTGAATCGCGAGCGGCGCGGGTACAGGCGCATAGCCTACGCAATCCTGTCTGCGGGGCTTGTGCTCACTGTCATCGACGTGCTTCTTGTTGCGCTATAATCATTACAAAACTTATATGGAAAATCGAAAAGACTTTGCAAGCAAGCTTGGAATGGTGCTTGCCACGGCTGGCTCGGCAGTAGGGCTGGGCAATATCTGGCGCTTCCCCGTGGAGGCTGGTGCTATGGGAGGAGCAACATTCATTCTTATCTATATCCTCTGTGTGGTAGCTCTGGGCATACCGTTGATTGTTGCTGAGTTCGCTGTCGGCAGGTCAGCGCATACCAATACGGCGGCAGCATTTGAACGTCTGACGATCAGTCGTTTCTGGCGGCAGACGGGACGTCTTGGTGTCCTTACGGGTTGGATAATAATGTGCTATTATGTGGTTGTTTCAGGTTGGACGCTCGCGTACCTCGTCAAGGCCATCATGTCGCCACCGATAGGCTCAGAAACCGTAGCAAAGGGTGGGGGATATTGGCAGGAGTTCTTCACGTCGTTCACGTCGGATGCTTGGCTGCCGACAATATGCGTGCTGGTGTTTATGCTTCTTTCACATTTTATCATCGTGCGCGGCGTACAAAGTGGCATCGAGAAGTTCTCGAAGCTAATGATGCCCATGCTCTTTGTCCTCCTCATTGTCCTTTGTGTGAGTTCGTTCTTCATGAGTGGCGCACGCGAGGGTCTCGCGTTCCTTTTCCGTCCCGACTTCTCGCAACTCACGTTCGGCACGATTCTTGCCGCCCTCGGACAGGCATTCTTCTCGCTGAGCATCGCCATGGGCTGCCTGTGTACTTATGCCAGCTACTTTTCTCGCAGTACAAACCTCACGCGCACGGCTTTTCAAGTTGCTGGTATCGACACACTCGTCGCCATCATGGCGAGCATAATCATCTTCCCCGCTGTTTTCTCCGCGGGCATTCAGCCCGATGCAGGGCCTTCGCTTGTTTTCGTTGCGCTCCCTAGCGTGTTCGAGGAGGCTTTCGGTGCGTGGCCTTGGGCTTCGTATGCCGTGAGCATCATGTTTTATTTCCTACTTGTCCTTGCTACGCTTACGTCGCTGATATCCTTGCATGAAGTTCCTACGGCGTTCTTGTCGGAAGATTTCCACATGTCGCGTCGCAAGGCTACAACGATAGTTTCCGTCAGCGTTGTTCTTGTGGGAGTCGTGTGCTCGCTTTCGTGGGGACCTCTTGCCGATGTGAAACTCTTCGACCTCAATATCTTCGGCATGTTCGACTGGGTATCGTCGCAGATTCTTCTCGTCGTTGGCGGCGCGCTCATCACGTGCTTCGTTGGCTGGAAGATGGATCGCCCGCAGCTCTACAACGAACTCACGTCATACGGGCAGGTTCCCTTGCGGCGCGTCCGTTGGATCGTGTACCTTCTTCGTTGGTTTGCGCCTTTCGTAATACTTCTCATCTTCCTTAGTGGTATCGGATTGATTTGATATTCTGAAAAATATCGCAGAAAAGTTTTGCCATAAGGTAGGAAAGTCGTACTTTTGCGCCGCTTTTCCCCACGGCCTCTGGCAGGCGGGCGAGTAGATACGCGCTCAAGAAGCGTTCGTCAGCATGGAAACTGTGAATGCCGTGTGTGGACCGACAAGCAACGTAAAAACTTTAAAAATCAAAGTACTAAAATCAAAGCAAACAATGGCAGATTTAATTAAAGTTGCTGAAGAAGCTTTTGCTACAGGCGTCGAAATGCCTTCTTTCAAGGCTGGTGATACGGTGACCGTAGCATACAAAATTGTCGAGGGTAACAAGGAGCGCGTACAGCTGTACCGCGGTGTTGTTATCAAGATCGTAGGACATCAGAACAAGCGCCGTTTCACGGTTCGCAAGATGTCTGGAACGGTTGGCGTAGAACGTATCTTCCCGATGGACTCCCCCGCTATCGAAAGCGTAGTAGTCAACAAGGTTGGTCGTGTTCGCCGTGCTAAACTCTACTACCTCCGTGGTCTTACGGGTAAGAAGGCTCGCATCCGCGAAAAGCGCGTGAACCTGGTGGCAGAGTAATCCACACGTTACCTTTTTAAGCAATCATGTCCCCCTCGCAAAGGGGGATATTTTGTTTTTTCACTATCCAAAAAACTTAAAGAATGGTACTCTACGATTCTCCCGTGTTTGGCCCTGTGCACAGTCGGCGCCTCGGCATATCCTTGGGCATCAATCTGATGCCTCGCGATGGTAAGTTGTGCAGTTTCGACTGCATCTATTGTGAATGTGGACTGAATGAGAATCATCGTACAAGCGCGCCGCGTCCAACGCGTGAGCAGGTGCGCGAAGCACTTGAGGCCAAGTTGCGCAGCATGAGCGACGCTGGCGAATTGCCCGACGTCCTCACCTTTGCGGGCAATGGCGAACCTACGGCGCACCCCGACTTCCCGTCGATTATCGACGATACCATAGCCTTGCGCAACCGCTATTGTCCCGAGGCGCACGTCAGCGTGCTCAGCAACGCCACCTTCGCCGTCAGGCCGAAGGTGCACGAGGCTTTGATGAAGGTGGAGAACAATATCCAGAAGCTCGACACGGTCAGCATGGAGTACATACGTCGCGTGGACAGGCCTGTGGGTGCGTATGACGTTGAGGCTATCGTCGAGGCCTTGAAGGCTTTCGATGGGCATGTCGTTGTGCAGTCGCTTTTCATGACAGGCTGCGACGACGAGGGGCGCGATGTCGATAACACGGGCGAAGGTTACGTCTTGCCGTGGCTTCAGGCGTTGAAGGAGATACGCCCCGAGCGCGTCATGGTCTATACTATCGACCGCGAGACGCCGCAAAAGGGGCTCCGCAAAGCCTCGCCTGAGACACTCGACGCCATTGCCGAGCGCGTGCGCCGCGAGGGCTTGGACGTAGAGGTGGCATATTAAGTTTCAGACCTGAAGAAAAGAAGCATTATCCCATGAAACTGCTTGTAGCTATCAGTGGTGGTGCCGACAGCGTGGCGCTCCTGCTTCGCATGGTCGATGCGGGACACGACGTCGTCGCTGCACATTGCAACTTCCACCTGCGAGGTGCCGACTCCGAGGCCGACGAGGCTTTCGTGCGCAGTCTGTGCAAAAGGGTGGGGGTGGAGCTGCATGTCAAGCAGTTCCAGACTCGCGACTATGCGCGTGGTCATGGTGTCAGCATCGAGATGGCAGCGCGCGAGTTGCGCTATGAATGGTTTGAGGAACTGCGTCGTCAGGTAGGCGCAAAGTACGTTTGCGTGGCGCACCACGCCGACGACAATGTCGAGACCTTCCTGCTGAACCTTTCGCGCGGCACGGGCATCAACGGGCTGACGGGAATGCAGGAGATTCAGGGGAACATCTATCGTCCGCTGCTGCGCTGTCGGCGCGAGGAGCTTCGCAAATGGCTGCGTCAGCGTGGCGAAACGTGGCGCGAGGATGCTTCAAATAACGACACCGCGTTCCGTCGCAACAAGATACGCCACGAGTTGCTGCCGCTGCTGCGCGAGATGAATCCTTCCGTCGAGCGTGCAATCTGCGACACGATGCAGAGGCTCGCAACAGCTGAGCGCATCATTTCCTCGGAGGTTGCTGAAAGGTTGAAGCAGGTCATGCATGTGTTGCCCGACGGCGTGGCTCTGGAGACCGAGCCGCTGCGTGAGGACCCTCTTGGCGAGGAGCTCATCTTCCGCGTACTCCGCGACGTCGGCTTCCCGCCGGCAGTGGCTGACGACGTTGCTTCGCACCTTGACGACGAGGGCGGCTCGCGCTACGATACGGCGACGCATATTTGTACGCGCACGCTGCGCAGAATAGAGGTGCGCCGCAGGCCCACGGACGTGAATCCGCTTGTCCTCAAGATGGGGGAAAATATCCTCCCCGACGGCGGAGTGCTGGAAATGAGCGTGTTCGAAGGTACGCCGGACTTCACGCGCCGCGAATGTGCGTACTTGGATGCCGCGAGCATACATGGTCCGCTGGTGTATCGCGGTGTGCGTCGCGGCGAACGCTTTGCGCCCTACGGCATGCGTGGTTCAAAGCTCGTCAGCGACTACCTTGCCGACCGCAACTACTCGCGTATTGACCGCATGCAGGCGCGTGTCGTCAGCGACAAGGAGGGAATAGTCTGGATTGTCGCCGACCGCGTGGGCGCGAGGTGTGCTGTCACGCCAGCGACACAACGCATTATCCTTTTGGAGAGGAAGTGATTAGAAACCGACGCGCAGGTCGAAGCCGAGGTGGAAGGGCTCGCCATATTGCGCGTAGCGGCGCGACATGGAGAGGAAGGAGAAGGCTTCGTAGTGCCCGTTCGTGAGATTGCGTCCCCAGAGTGTGAGACGCAGATTGTCCCAAAGTTCTATACCGAGGCTCGCATTCAGCCGAGCCGCAAAAGGACGACGCATCGTGTTGGCTTCGTCCCAATAGATGTTGCCTTCGCCCGTCAGGCTTAGGCCAGCGAAGATTGCGCGCAGGGCGTTGCCGCCGAGTTCGTGGTGCACGTCGGCAGTCAGCGCGAGTGTGTGGAGAGGTGCGAAGGGCACGCGCTTTCCCTTATATACGCTTGTGAACTTGCTGTCCGCCAGGCCGTAGGCGAGCGTGGCGTCGAGGGTTGTGCGCTTCGGCGTGCTGAAGTCGTGGCGGAGGTTGAGGGCGATTTCGGCGCCAAGGGTGCGGCTTTCGCCAGCGTTCACTATCTCACGCCCCATGCCGCTGGTGGCAAATCGCGACACCTGCAGGTCGTGCGTGCGCATCCAGAATGCGGCGGCGTCGAGCTGCAGTTCTCCCAGCTTGAGGTGGCATCCTACTTCGTGGTTCCAGGACGTCTCGGGCTCGTAGGCGAGTTGTTCGACGCTGGGCTCTGCGGGAGTGTTAGCGTCAACCAACCCCGCCATGCCGCCGACGGCTTTTTCCTTCGACTCGTCGGAGAGTGGCAGGGCGAGGATGGTCTGTGTGCTGAAGTCTTTCATCTCCAACATGATGTTGCGACGTAGTTTGTTCTGTGAGAGGTCGCTGTAGTTCTCCATGTTGTAGCCTCCAGCACGGTAGCCTCGTGAGACGCTACCATAGATAGTGCCTTTGCCGTTGGGCAGTTCGTAGGTAACGGCCATTTTCGGCAGGCATTTCAGCGCGCTTATCCTGTCCTTGCCGCGCAGTATGGCTTGAGAGGCGAAGGCTTCGTCGATAAGCAGGCCGTAGGTGGGTATGTCGAGGTGGAAGGTGTAGTTGTACTGCGTGTCGGAGGAGGCCAGGCGCAGGCGGTGCATCTCGTAGTCGAGGCGGAATCCCGCCGTCAGCGAGAGGCCTTCCGTGAACACGTCCTTCAGCGTGGATTGGTGGAAGACGGCGATGTTCGCCCCGGGTGAGGTAAGTGAGGCGTAGAAGGGCAGCTCGTCGTCGGTGAAGCGCAGTGTGATGAAGTTTGGGATTACGCGCTGGAACGTCGTGTTCAGGAAGTCCACGCCGTCGGCGTAGAACATGACGGGGCATGTCGTGCGTTTGCTGTCGGCAGCGACGAAGAGTCCGCTTGTCCACTGCCAGCGTTGGTTGCCGCGGTTGCGCAGCAGCAGCTCCTCGCTGAATGCGCCGTACCGCTGCTTTTGGTTTAGGGAGAAGATGTCGGCGCGGATGTAGTCCTGGTCCATGAATAGGCGGTCGCGCAAGAACTGCAGGGAGGTGACGGACTTCAGGATGAGCTTCTGCGACGTCCATCCAGCCACGAAGCCTGTCGTGAGCAGGCTGCGGCGATATGACGACTGGCGGTTTTGCGTGATGCTCCCCATGAGGTCGTCTTTGCGCACACCGTCGCGGTCGGGGAAGTAGGCGTCGTCGGCGGCACCAGTGAGGACGTAGGGATTGCTGTCCTCGTCGCTGTACTGATATGATGCCGTCAGGTCCAGCCGCCATGCGTCGGAGACCTTCCATGCGGCTCGCATGCGCAGTCCGCCGAGGCTTTCGGCGTCGGCGCTGCGGTCGGTGGTTGCGTTGTGGCGGAAGCCCTTGTCGTCGCGCACGAATCCGCCGATGCTCAGCGCGAAGTTGCTGGCAGGATGCAGGTATGTCTGTGCGCTCGCACGCAGGCCGTTGTTCCTTGTCGAGCCTGCGAGCATGATGTTCGTACCGCGATGCTGCAGCGGGTCGGCGGTAGTGATGCGCAGCAGTCCGCCCATTGCACTACGTCCGTAGAGCGTGCCGGCGGGGCCTCGCAGGATGTCGATGCGCTCGGCGTCGAGGAGTTCGAAGTCGTAGAGGCTTTTGTCCATGACGGGGACGTCGTCGATATACATTCCCACGGCGGGTGCTCCGGAGCGCGAGCCTACGCCGCGGATGTAGGCGGCGGATGTCAGGCGCGAGCCGTAGGTAGGCATGTAGAGGTTCGGGGCGAGTGCGGAGATGTCCTTCGGTGCTGCGATGCGCCGGCGCTCGATGTCGGAGCTGCCGACGGAGGTGAAGGAAATGGGCTGCTGTAGCAGGGCGACGTGGTCCTTTGCGGAGCCCATGACGACGGCTTCGTCGATGACGTAGCGCGGGTCGAGGGTGTCGGGCGGCGTCTGTGCCGCGAGCGTCGCCGTAGTCAACAGCAGGGCAAATATGTAGAAAATACGTTGTTTCACGGCTGCAAAGGTACGAGAATCGCGCGTCTTGGGCAATCCTCATTTATTGGTAAATGGTGCTGAACATACGCTGAAACGGCTAATGCCTGACGTCCGACGGGTATTGTTCAGCGAGTTGCGCAGCTCGAGATTTTTAGCAGGGAGGAAAAGGGTGAGTTCCTTGGGCGAAAATGTTTTTTCCTGCGTCGAAAAAACGTAAAGGTCCGTGCTCGAGATACGAAAATGCGCACCTCGACGAAGCAAGGTGCGCATATTATAGGTTAACGTCTATTGGCTATTGTTTAACGGTTGTTGTCTATTGGTGTTGCTCGCGGAAAAGGTCGTTGACGGTCTTTACGGGATTGAACGTTTCGAGGGGAACTTCCACGAAGATGGTGTTCCAGTCGCTCATTGCGCCGTTCCAAAGCCCGGGCAGCTCGAGCGCCTTCAGTTCGCGTCCGTCCTTGCTCTTGTGAGATATGAAGCCGGTTTGCGGATCTACGTAGTCGGGCAGGTTGAAGGCTTCGCCGCGGAAGTCGCGCAGGCCGCAAACGAGGTCAACGGGGTTGAAGTGCGTGCCGCCCTCGAACATCTGCTTCTTTTCTGGGTCGGACATGTCGATTTGCGAGCTTTCGAGGATTTGTAGCGACACGGTGCCGTCGGGGTTGTAGGCGCGGAAGGGACCGCCGCCGGGCTCGCCCACGTTCTTCACCATTCCGCACACGCGCAGCGGGCGGTTGAACTTTGTGAAGAGGTAGTCGGCAAGTTCGAGGTCGGCGAAGCTGCGGTCGGTGTGGCAGCAGAGCGTGTCCTCGAGGTAGCGCAGCATCTCGTCCATGTCCTCGCGCTCGGGCAGTCCGCCGTCGAGTTGCTCAAGATAGTCGAAGATGCGCTCCTGCTCGCTGACGAGTATGCCGGCGAGGAGCTTCTTGTAGAGTACGGTGCTGTCCTTCAGGCGGTCGGGCACGACGTTGTCGATGTTCTTGATGAAAACGACGTCGGCGCTGATGTCGTTGAGGTTTTCGATGAGGGCGCCGTGGCCTCCGGGGCGGAAGAGCAGTGTGCCGTCGTCGTTACGGAAGGGCGTGTTGTCGGGATTTGCAGCCACCGTGTCGGTGGATGGCTTCTGCTCAGAGAAGCTTACGTCGAACTTTGCGCCGTGCTTCTCGGCTATAGCAGCCTGCTTTTCCTCCACCAGCTTCTGGAAGAGCGGGCGGTGTTCGGGCGAAACGGTAAAGTGTACGCGCACGTTGCCTTCGGCGTCCTTGGCATAGAGTGCACCCTCGACGAGGTGCTCTTCTGCGGGCGTGCGTGCACCTTCGTCGTAGTTGTGGAACTTCAGGAGCCCCTTCGGCAGTTTTCCGTAGCCGAGTCCTTCGGTGCTGAGCAGTGTGCTGACGATGTCGCGGCGTCGGTTGGCTGCCAAGAGTGCTTCGATGCCGATGCCGTGTACCTTCTTGCATGCTGCATCAAGGTCGGCGTAGAATGCTGCCGTCTTGAGGTTCTGGAAGAAAGTCTTGAGGAATGGCGTGTCCTCGTGGCCCTGCGAGGCGTCGAGGTAGGCGAAGAGATCCTTGAACATGCGGCTTGCAGCACCGCTTGCGGGCACGAACTTCACGACCTCGTGATTGTCGGCGAGGTATGCGTCCCATGCCGCCAGCGCGCTCTGCGTCTCCTCCTCTGTGGGGCGAAGGATGCCGGCGCCGATGGTGGCTGCTCCGTCGAGCTCAAGAAATGGGAAACCTGTGGCGAACGCTGCAAGCTGAGCGTTGAGCTTTTCCTCGCTGATGCCTTTGGCAGCGAGGAGGGCTTTGTCTTTTTCGTTGATCATGGTATTGTTGTGTTTTTAATATACGGTAAAAAGTTCTTACCCCTCGGCAATGGGCTGTCCGGGGAAGAACGTCATGGCTTCCTCTGCATCGTTGACAGGGCAGGGGGGCATGGAGTGTGCGAAAAGTCGTAGCAGGGAAAGTGTTTCTTCGCGTGGCGAAGCTTTTGGAGGTAGAGATTTCTGCATAGGCTTCAAGGGAATTTGCTTTTGTTATATTATCATAACGCATTCGCGCGTGATTTATTATATAACATTGCACAAATTTTTTTCCTGAGTGCAGAAAAAGGGAGTTAAGGGCGTTAGGCGCATCGGTTTTGCTGGGCGAACCAGCTTACCGGTAGCAGCTAACTTCCTTAACTCCCCTGCTTTATATGACTGCGTGCTTAGTCTTCGTCCTTGCCGTAGTAGCCGTAGGCTTCCTTGCCGCTTCGGCCGTAGCCGTAGCCATAGCCGTAACCATAGCCGTAGTGGTAGCCGTAGCGATAGCTGCCGTAGCGGCTGCTGACGTAGTTCGTGCCGTTAAGCAGCAGGCTCATGTTCTGATATTTGTTCTCGGTGTAGAGTTCGTCGATGTCCTTCAGCAGACGGCGGTCCATCACGCCTACGCGCACCACGAAGAGTGTGGCATCGGCGTAGTCCTTGATGATGGTGGCGTCGGCGACGATTTCCACCGGCGGGCAGTCCACGAGCACATAGTCGTAGTTCTCGCGAGCGTAGTCGATGACGTCCTTCATCTGCTTTGTGAGCAGGAGCTCCGTCGGGTTGGGCGGAATGATGCCAACGGGGAGCACATCGACGACCTCGCCGAATGCTGCGGGCAGGATGTAGTCGCTGATATTCCCGGTGCCGGAGGCGAGATAGCTGGTGATGCCCGTCTTCGGCCGCTTGGGCAACATGTGGCTGAGGCTTGCGCGGCGGATATCGAGGTCGATACAGAGCACGCGCTTCTTCTTCAACGCTATTGATACGCCGAGGTTCGCTGTGATGAAGGTCTTACCGGAACCAGGGTTGAAGCTCGTGATCATGATGACCTTGCGGTCTGTGTTCTCCTTGCTGAGGAAGAAGTCGAGCTTCGTGCGCACGAGACGGAAGCTCTCGTTGATCATGTCGCGCTTGTTGGGCTGTATGACAATCTTGCGAGTGGCAGCCTTCTTGCGCTCCCAGAAGTGCTTCTTGCGCTCCATCGTGGGAATTTCGCCAAGCAGCGGCGCCTGCATGCCCTCGAGGTCTTTGCGTCCGCGGACGGTCTTGTTGAGGATTTCGCGCAGGTAGATGATAGCCGCGGGAATTGCCAAGCCCAGGAAGAGGCCGATGAGCAGAATCATCTTCTTGTTCGGCGCTGCGGGCGCAGAGCTTCCGATGGGCGGCTGTATGATGCGCGTGTTCCACGCCGTGTAGGCTTTGGAAAGCTCGTTCTCCTCGCGCTTCTGCAGTAGGTAGATGTAAAGCGACTCCTTCACCTTCTGCTGACGTTCTACGCCGAGCAGCTGTCGAGCTTGGCGCGGATTTGCTGCAATCTTCTCGTTGGTTTCTCCTTCCGAGCGCTCGAGGTTTGCGAGCTGCGCCTTCAGCTGTGCGATGACGTTGCTCAGCGAACGAAGGATGGCGGTGCGCTGTTCGCGCAGCTGCTCGTCCATAGCCTGGATGATGGGCGACGTCTCGGAGCTGTTGGCGAGGAGTTCGTTGCGGCGCAGTGTCGTCTGGTTGTACGACTGAATAACACTCTCGATACCTCCTGCAGAGATCGTGTTCGAGGGCAGCAAATGTCCGAGTTCGGAGTTCTGGCGCATGTGTTGCTCCAGATATTGTGCCATCGCGATCTGGTTGTTCAGGTCAAGTATCGTGCTATAGTTTTGCTGGCTGCGGTTCATGATCATCCCGCTGGCTGCCGTCACGTCGGGCAGGAGGTTCTGACTCTTGTAGTCGGCGATGTCGCGATCGACGTCGCCCAGTTCCTGCGCGAGTGTGTTAAGACGCTCGTTGATGAAGTCGGAGGTGCTTTCCGCCATGCGGTTCTTGTCCCTGAGCCAACTCTCGTTATAGACGTCGATGAGGGTGAGGATGACGTCGGAGGCGCGTGCGGGAACCTCGTCCTGCACCGTCAGCTGGAGGATTGAACTCTGCTTGTCGGTGATGGAGACGCCGAGTCGGCCAGCGTACATGCCGCCGATGGCCTTTACGGGAGATTTCGTGACGCTGATGTCCTCGTTGAACCACCCTTCGCCGTATTCCGTTGTAGGCGTGAGCGTGATTGTTCCGAAGGGAGCGCGTATGGCTTGTCCAAGCGTGGCGTTGATTTCCTTGCCCGTTTCCACACCAGCTACCGTAATGTCCTCAAGACGTACCTTCTTGTTCGGAGCGAGCTTCAGCGTGAAGCTGAAAGCATCCTGCGGGTCGATGTCGGTACCGAGGGTGATTGATACGGGGGCGTCGTTGTAGAGGGGATGGTCGTAGAGGCGCTGACGTACGGTCATCTCGACGTCGAGGTGCAGCCTCTGTGCTACTTCCTCCATCAGCACGGGTGCAGAAATGACGGTCTGCTCGTTGATGATGTTGGACTTTCCGGCTATGAGGCCAAGGTCGGCAAACTCCTGGTTTGTGGAGGTTGTTGTGCCGTCGTTTTCGTCCTTGACGAGTAGCATAGCCGAGCGGGTGTAGGTGGGCGTGGTGCTCAGAATCTTGAACACCGCTGCGCTAAGACAGATGATGAGTGCAAGCAGGAACCAGTACCATTTTCCAAGCATCATGAAGAATAGCTCTTCAAAGTTGAAGCTCTGGTCCTCTTGGTTTCTTGCGTTAAGTTCTTCTGTTGTCATCCGTAGATTCTTTTATATTTTCGGCACAAAGGTATATCTTTTTCAAAGATACTACACCAAATTCGTGTTTTATTTGCGTAAAAATGTGATAAATGGTTGTCGATGATACTTGCAGGTGCAATGTTGGGCTAACATTATCGCACTATTGTGTCGTTATGTAGCACTAATGAATTGTGACGTTGGTGATAGTGCTGCGGAACTCGCCCGACTGCAGGAGCGGGAAGCGCAGTGTGGGAACCCACGCCATGCGTGCTTTCGTGTCCTCGGCCTCTACCCAATGGCGGCGTAGCTCCTGCTGGAGTTTTCCATCGACGAAGAGGCGCGTGCTCTCGTTGTCGCCTTCGATAGTGAGGCGTATGCGGCCTTCTGTAGGCATGACGTAGTCGAAACGAATGAGGTAGCCGTCGCGCTCGAAGGCGAGGTGGCCTTCCTCGGGGTCGCAGAGGTAGAAGCGTGCGTCGAGGTCTTCGGTGAGTACCGTGCCGAGTTCTTCAAGCTGGCAGTCGATGGTCATGGAGATGGAGTATGGATATCCCAGCGACGTAGGTCCTGCCGGTGCGACGCGTTCTGTTTCGGGTTTCAGGGTCTCAATGTAGTAGGGGCGTCCCTTGAGTCCGAGTTGATCTACACCTGGTGCTTCGGAGATGTTTGTGCGCAGCGAGTCGAACACGGCGTATGGCACGCTTGTCGATGCTCCTGCCCACGTCTTCTGCGCTATCGTTTGCAGCGCGGGGAAGAGGCGGTGATGGATGTCGGCGGTGGAGATGCCGTTGCCTGGGTGGTCGTTCCAAACAGCAGCCATGCCACCTTCGATTTGTGGGTCGCCTTCGTCAAACTGTACGTTGCCGAAGTTTGCGGGCGTCCAGTTCTCGTAGAGATACTTGCAGTTGAGGTAGTCGTAGTAGTAGCCTGCTGCGGGCACGATGTACACGAGCCCGTCGGGGATGGAGAGCAGCTGGTAGCCCAGGTCGTGCATTTCCTTGGGGTTGGCGTAGTCGTTGGACCAGCAGTACATGAGTACGTCCTTCGTTCGCACGGGTGTTTCGCCCTTGGCGTGTGTGAGCGAGCCCCAGCATGCTGCACGTTTGCCGTATTGCTGGACGAAGCCGAGGTAGCGGTCGGTCATGGCGCGGAAGGCTTCGACTACTTCTGGCTTGCGGTTGTTGTACTCGTCGGTGCCGATGTGGAAGTATTTTCCTGTGAATACGGGGTCTGCGGGATCGACGTATTCAGCCAGCAGACTGTCGAGGAACGTGTAAGTGTTGGGGTGGAAGAGGTCGAGGTGGTCGTCGCCATATCCTTTGGAGGCCAGCTCGGGGCGCAGCCGCGTGAAAGACAGCGAGTGTGCAGGGAAGTCGATTTCCGGAATGATCTCGACGCAGTGCTGCCGTGCGAACTCCTGCAGCTGCTGGAACTCGAATTTTGTGTAGAAGCCGTCCTGCGCGGTGAGCTCGGGGAAGAGGTCGCTTTCGAGGCGGAATGCTTCGTACGTCTGCTTCCAGTCGTTGTGGTAGTACTTGGGGAATCCGTTGTCGTTCAGGTGAATGTGTAGAGTGTTGAGCTTGTGGTAGCTCATTGCACAGATGAGGTCCTCGAGGTAGTGTAGGGGGATGAACTTACGTCCCGCATCGACCATGAGTCCGCGCAGCGGGTATGCCGGCTTGTCCTCCATCGTTCCGCACGGCAGGCTTCTGTCTTGCGACTGCTCGCTGATTTGTATTAGCGTGCGTGTTGCCCAGTACATGCCCGTCGGTGTTGATGCGCATAGCGTGGCTCCCTTTGGCGTCACCTCGATGGTGTAGGCTTCGTCGGCAAGGCTCTTGTCGAGTCGTAGCTCGATGTCGCCCTTGCGCGCCTTGCCCTCGTGGGTTTTTAGGGCTTTGCCGAAGATTGTTTGGTAGTCGTCGGCAAGTTGCTGTGCGACGTGCTTGAATGCGCCGCCACGGAAGCTGACACGGCTGGGTTGCGGGCATCGTCCTTCTGCGGACTGGAATGTTCCTACTTCGGGAATCGTGAAGGGCTTCTGTGCGCCTGCGGCCGTACAGAGCAGGCAGATGATGGCGATGAGGGTTGTGTGTTTCATCTGTGTCGTGTGTTGTTAGGAAATACTGCAGGCGTACGGAAGAGTTTCCCGTGCGCCCGCAGATTAAACAAAGTCATATACAAATTGTTCGGGGTTGGAGAGTGTTACTCCTCCTCCTGCTGCTTTGCGAAGTCGTCGATGAGCTTCTTCTGCAGGTCTGTGGGCATGAGCTCGTAGCTTGCGAATTTCATGACGAAGCTTGCGCGTCCGCCGGTGAGGCTTGAGAGCGTCGTGCTGTAGGAGGCGAGTTCCTTGAGGGGCACCTTGGCGTTGAGCTTCTGGTAGCCTGCTTCGCTGTCCATGCCGATGATCATGCCGCGGCGGTTCTGGAGGTCGCTCATCACGTCGCCCATGGAGTCTGCGGGGCAGAAGACCTCGACGTCGTAGATGGGCTCGAGCACCTTAGGACCAGCCTCGCGGAATGCCTGGCTGAAGGCGTTGCGTCCTGCGAGCATGAAGGAGATTTCGTTGGAGTCAACGGGGTGCATCTTTCCGTCGTATACGACTACTCGTACGTCGCGGGCGTAGCTGCCTGTGAGGGGACCCTGCTCCATGCGGCTCATGATACCCTTGAGGATGGCGGGCATGAATCGTGCGTCGATGGCGCCGCCGACAACGCTGTTGATGAAAACGAGCTTGCCGCCCCATTCGAGGTCGATCTCCTCGCGTCCCTTCTGGTTGACGCGGATTTCCTGTCCTCCGAAGCGGTAAACCTGCGGGTCTTCCATGCCTTCCTGATACGGCTCCACGATGAGGTGTACTTCGCCGAACTGTCCTGCGCCGCCGGACTGCTTCTTGTGGCGGTAGTCGGCGCGTGCGGACTTCGTGATGGTCTCGCGATAGGGGATGCGCTGTTCCTGGAATTCTACGGGAATCTTGTCGAGGTTCTCAAGACGCCACTTGAGCGTGCGGAGGTGGAACTCGCCCTGTCCGTAAACGAGGATTTGGCGCAGTTCCTTGGACTGTTCGACAACCCACGTCGGGTCTTCCTGACGCATGCGCGAGAGTGCTGCCATCATCTTCTCGGTGTCGCTTTCGCTGACAGGCTTGATGGCGCGTATGTACTTGGCGTTGGGATACTTAATCCAGTTGAACTTGTTGTCGCAGCCGGCGCCGTTGAGGGTGTTGCCTGTGCGTACGTCCTTGAGCTTCACTGTGCAGCCGATGTCGCCTGCGCAGAGCTTCTCGACCTTATCGCGCTTTGCTCCGGAGCATACGAAGAGCTGTGCCATGCGCTCCTTTGAGCCGCGGTCGGCGTTGGCGAGGTCGTCGCCTTCCTTGACGGTACCGCTCATGACCTTGAAGTACTGCACTTCGCCGATGTGCGGCTCGATGCCGGTCTTGAAGAAGTAGAGGCTCGTGGGGCCGTTGGGGTCGAGGGGCACTTCCTCGCCGCGTGTGTTGTGGACTGCTGGCATTTCGTCGACGAAGGGCACGACGTTGCCGAGGAATTCCATCATGCGGTCAACGCCCATGTTCTTGGATGCGCATACGCAGAAAACGGGGAACACGCTGCGTGTCACCATGCCCTTGCGGAGTCCTTCGCGCATCTCGTCCTCGGTGAGTTGTTCTGTCTCGAAGAATTTTTCCATGAGCGTCTCGTCGTTTTCGGCTGCTGCCTCTACGAGTGCATGATGGAGCTCAGTTGCGCGGTCGAGTTCGTCGGCGGGGATGTCCTCAGCCGTGTACTTTCCTCCGTCGGCAGCCCATGTGAGCTTCTTCATCAGGATGACGTCGATGATGCTGTTGAAGTCCGGACCGGTCTTGACGGGATACTGTACGGGCACGGCTTTTGCGCCGTAGATGCTCTGGATTTGTTCGAGGATGTTGTGGTAGTCGCACTTCTCGTCGTCGAGCTGGTTGACGAGGAACATGACGGGCTTTCCGAGCTTCTCGGTGTAGCGGAAGTGGTTCTGCGTGCCTACTTCGGGGCCATACTGTCCGTTGATGAGTAGTACGGCGGTGTCTGTCACGTTGAGTGCTGTGATGGCTGCTCCTACGAAGTCGTCGCTACCCGGGCAGTCGATGATGTTTAGCTTCTTGCCGTTCCATTCTACGTGGAACACCGTGGAGAAGACGCTGTAGCCATAGTCCTGCTCCACGGGGAAATAGTCCGAGACGGTAGTTCCTTGACTGACGCGTCCGCGGCGCTGAATCTGTCCAGCTTGGAAAAGGAGGGTTTCGGTAAGTGTGGTCTTGCCTGCGCCGTCGTTTCCGAGCAGGGCGATGTTCTTAATACCGTGAGAATCGTAAACTTTCATGGTTGTGTTAAGGTTTATAAGATTGGTTTATGTGTTCGTTGTTTGCAAATCGGGGCGCAAGGTAGTTAAAAGTTTGGTTACTGCCAAACGATTCCCGCCACAAATGCATGTTTTGTGCCACAAATATCGTGATGCGGCTGTCGTCGCAGCGTTTCCGGGCGTAGAAATGTGCATTTGCGCTTGCCTCGTGTTTGTTTGGTGCGTAGGCTGTGATGTCTATTTGTTGATCATCTTCAGGAGCGAGTCGATGGTGTCTTGCAGGTGCACCTTGTCGGTCTGCAGGGCTTTGTTCTGCTCGCGCAGCATTTCGAGCTCGCGCTGCATTGCTGCCTTCTCCTCGGCGGCCGCTGCTGTCTGCCCGCTGTTGAGGGTGTTGCCTTGTCCGCCCTGCACGTTGCCTCCGCTCATGTTGCCCACGACCTGCCCAAAGTCAACGTTGAGGTTCAGCTGTTGCGTAGCACTCACGTTGGGTTCCTCTGTGCTGAGGTGGCACAATGGCACGCGGAGCAGTGTGCTCAGGCGCTCGACGGTTGCCCAGTTCGGGTTGCCTTCGGCGAAGAGCCTGTACCACGATGCGTGGTTCTGCCATCCCATGCGCTCCATGATTTGTTGTACAGACATCCCGCTGTCTTTTAAAGCCTTCTTGAGTGGTTCTGGATTAAACATGATTAGTTGACATATAATTTTGTTTTTCGGCAAAACTAAAAAATCTTTTGGGAAAATGCAAGCATCAGGCCAATTATTTTTGATTTGAATGTAAATTTCCTCGATTTCGTTGAGTTTTGCATAGTATTCGGCGAAGCCAATGAGGTCGAAATTGGACAGAAAAAGGTCCAGCGGGGATACGTCGGGGGCGTCGGGCTCCGTGTCGTCGGGCTCGGGCGCTTCGCTGTTGTTAAGGGCAGACTCAGGCTCCTCGGGCTCTGTGTTCTCGAGGTTCTCGTCGCCGTGGTTGTCGTTTTCGGGCTTGTGGTTCGGGGCGGGGTCGTCAGGTGGATATAGGGGGATTATGTTCTTCATCTCGGTAATGCTTTTAAGGTTGAAATGTGGTTCGCCGATAAGGGCTCCTTCCGCCCTCTCTGATGCAAACGTACGCTATCTGCTGCTTACTTCCAAGAGGAAGTGTCGGTTTTCCTACGGAAAAACCGAAAATTCTTTTCCAGTCCTCGTTTTTGCAAAGTCGAGTATAAAAATCGCGAACATTCCCGCTCGCCATCTTGGCCTTCGGGCGTGCCGCGTGCGAGGCTGTTCGGACGAGGGGAATGTATCGTGAAATGTTAATTAAAACGAAAAATGATATTTAGAAGGAAAATTTTTGCATCTTTTCTTTGCGTAATAACAAACAATGCGTATATTTGCAGCGCAAAAGCCATTCGTTAAATGTCATGCTGTGCGGAACAATCGTCGATCGGCGCACCTCGCAACTCTGAGCTGCATGCCCCTGAATCTCGAGCACGGATCTTTTCGTTTTTTCGACGCAGGAAAACTTGTCGAAGTCCGTGGAAGTGGTCAGCGAGCAGCGTGCTCAAAATCTCCGCCTGCGCAGCTCGATGATAGTCCGCCGCCGAACTCAAAAACACCTTCAGAACTATGAAACGTAAATCACCATTCACCATGCTTACTGCACAGCAGCTCAGGCAGTTGCGCGAGTTGTTCCGCTCCTTCGGCACCGACTTCTACCGTTCGGCGTGCCAGCTCCTCGATGTGCAGCCCGCAGACGCACCTTCGCTGGACCTCGAATTCTGCAACGACGAGGCTGAAAAAAGTGGAGAAAGAAAAGCAGAACAGAAAGAAGCCGAGGTTTCCCCCACAC
>JAEEGL013903346.1_pt1 | contig 23227 bp, 18 predicted proteins | sample 9134231 | NCBI WGS metagenome assembly JAEEGL01 (sample SAMN16246548, study PRJNA631951) | gut metagenome | biome: gut microbiome; feature: rumen; material: fiber-attached | host: Bos | place: Iran: Karaj | collected 2018-10
GAGAAGCAAAATCAGAAATGTATTCTGATTTTGCAAAGATATAACGTGAGGGGGGATTCCCGTCCCCCCTCACAGTCCCCCCATGCGGATCGAAACCCTGCATCATAGGTTTGTCTACAGTCTGAGGGCCTGCCAGACGGCAGGCCCTAATAGCTATTTGTCATTTGGAATACCAGCTCGGTATGATCCTTGACATTCCATCGTACCATACAAGGATTTCTTCTGCCTGTTCAAGGAATTTTCGGATTTCTTCTTCTCCGAACGGTATTGCCCAGGGGATCGACGAAAGCGTGTTGCTACTGATATACAGTGCCAGGAGATGCCAGAACTCCATAGGGACACGTCCGTCGAAATAGCCGTCTACCATCCCGGCGGCGAATCGGGGAGCTGATTGCGCGCACCAAACGATGCGGTTGAATTCCTCCCAAGGGTCTCCGTAATCAAAACGATCAAAATCGATGATCACCAGTTTCCCGTTCTCGAGCATCATATTGCCGAGATGATAATCCCCGTGCTGGAAGCATTGCGGTCTCCCGCGAAGCAAGGATCGGTTCTTTTCGAGGTATTCCAAAAACGCCTCTGCGCCGACAAATTTAATCGGGCAATCGTAATAACCTTTTATTTTCCGGTCGATCTTCGCGTTGAAACGATTCTCCCAATCCGGCGCACCGTCAGGTGCCGGGATCGAGTGGATCCTCTTCAGGATCATGCCGGATTCAAATCCGATTTTGTATTGCTCATCTTCTGTCATGATCGGAACGCAATCCTCTGCGTTTTCACCTTCCACCCAGCTTTGCAGCGTGTAGAAACCGCCTTCGGTGCTGCCGCATTCGAGCGGGACACACATCGGTACGCCCAAAGCATGCATTCTCTTTTGTAATTCAAACGACTCTTTTGCTCTTTCCGCTTTTTCAGGTGTTGTAATACGAAGAAAATGCTTTTGGCCTTGCTCATCGATCGCGCAGTACTTTCTGTCGCCTGACCATCCTGCCAGTACCGGGCTCAATGAAAGAAACTTCACCTTTTCATGATCCTTTCTCCACAGAATTAGTGCGCCTTTATCAAAAACACGGATCTCGGCTTGTCAGATCCGAAATGGATGGAAGCAGCGGCACGGGGAATGAGCGGAATACTTGAAAAAAAGAAAACGCCGTCGCGAACGATCCTGCTGTCCGCGACGGCGTGGTCGGAGTGGCGGGACTTGAACCCGCGGCCTCATGGTCCCGAACCATGCGCGATACCAAACTTCGCCACACCCCGATAAACCGGCAAGCGTCATTGTAACACAGCTGCTTCCCTGCCGTCAAGCCCTAATTTGGCCTTTGGTGAAAAGCCTTTTGGGGACAAAAATCGCCGCCGCGAACGATACGAAGTCCGCGACGACGCTGTAGCAATCGGTGAAAACTCCTACTCCCACCGAAGGCAATACAAAACCGAATCCCAGCGGAGCGGGTTCGGTTTTGAGAGGAGGAGCGACGGAGCGAGGGAGAGACGACGATTCAAAAGAATCGTCGTCGCGAACGATACGAAGTCCGCGACGACGATGGAGCGGATAATGGGAATCGAACCCACCTATCCGGCTTGGGAAGCCGGTGTTCTACCAATGAACTATATCCGCATCACGCTATGCAGTATAGCATAGCGGTTTTCAGATTGCAAGTCGATTTTTGCATGAAGATCAAAAAGTCTAATTCTCTGCGGCGGCAGTATCTGCGCTCCCCTCTTCATCGGCAATTTGCCGGGCAAGAATGACGTCCATCACCCGCTGAATGGTGAGCTCACCGCTGCAGGCAGGATACTTGTCCACGTCCCACCAGTATTTTTGGACCATCTGGCTGTCGCTGAAAAGAAAACCGGAACTGACAGGATTCCCGATACAGGCAGAACAATCCACATGATAATAATCGCCATCCAGGAGAATCATATTCCAGTAATGGACGCTGCCATCCATCCGGCCCTCCACGACACGGCAGTCGACCCCGCAGCGATTGCACAGATACTGGTAAGCCATGGCACAGCCCTCGGAATCTGCGTTTCCCAGAATGAGCGTATCGTAAGCAGTGCCGCCCCTGGCGGTATTCAGCACGCTGGAGGCTACGGCGGTGCAGCAATAAAGCGCCTGCTCGTCCATCGTAAGCCCTTCCAGGGAAGCGGCCAGCGCGTCCGCCACGGGCTCCAGCTCCGCCAAATGCTCCAACGCGATCTCATGATCCTCTCTGTAGGAGAATTCAAAGTCTACGATCTTGGTGATGGAATCCTCAGAAGGATAGAAAGTGATCACGGCCCTGGGTTCCGAAGTGAGGAGCTCGGGGTGGGCGCGATACAGGTTGTGAAGATAGGTCAGCAGGATCTGCTCCTTGACGGAAAGCGAAGAAGTCTGTATGGTGGCGTGGGAGATGCCGTTTACAACGGAGTTTTCAATGCATGAATACACGTCTGTCAGGGTGGTCGCTGAGCGGACAGCGCTCATTTCCTCCTGGCTGAGGCGATAGCTGATGCGCAGCTTGATTTCATCGTAGCCCAGGATGCTGCTGACGGAATGGCTGATATACTCCACCGCATAAGCGCCCATGGGATAATCCCTGGTCGCGTCCAGGCAGACACGGGCAACATCGTCCTCCACGGAGCTGGAATAATCCTTGACGCGGATGATTCCGGTTTCCGCCCGGGAGGAGATCAGGCTTTGTACGGCGTTCTTCATACCCACGTAGGTGCGCACCTCGTAGTACGGCTCGGGATCATCCACAAGCGCGCCGGGCTCCTCATGGCGGGTGACATAGCTGTATTCGCCGTCGTAAAAGCTGCTGCATCCGGCGGAGAGCGCCAGAAGCAAGGCTGCTGCGAGAAAACAGACGATACGGGATCTAGACACGTTATTCCCCTTCCATAGAGATCTGCGTTTCGCCTGTATCCTCCGGCTTCAACAGCGCACCGGCAGCCGGAAGGGTGCGGGCAGTGTATCGGGCGCGATTGACGATCGCGGAATCCTCCAGAAGCTCCGCAGTTTTCAGCTGGTATTTGCTCTTCAAGGTCATGACCTGCACACCCTGGCTGTCCCGCGTGGTCTTTTCCGCCAGCTGTGCGGTATTGAGGATCAGGGCGCGGCCCTCGGTGGAGTAAACGACGGCCATGGTCTCCCCCACGAAAGGCAGGATGGCCCGGAGTGGGGAGCGGTCAGAATAGGCGCCGGTGAGCTTGCGGCGGTTCGTCTTCGTCACATAGGCTGCGAGGCCGACCCTCGCTACCTTTCCGTTTTCAAAAGCAAAGAGGATGCTGCCGTTGTAATCGCCGGGATCCATTGCAAGGAAAACACTCTCACCGTCGTCCATCTGAAGCTTGGTGGGCAGGAATACGCCCAATGTGGAAGCACGTCCGTCTTCAAATTCGCTGAGCCTTGTTTTATAAACCTGGCAGCGATCCGTAAATACCAGCAGCTCCGCTTTGTTCGTGGATTCAAAGCTGAGCAGCAGCCCGTCGTCTTCCTTGTATTTCTGTTCGCCGCTCATCCGCAGGGATTGGGCGGTGATTTTCTTCAGATAACCGTGGCGGCTGAGAAATACCGTCACCGGATAGTCGGGAGTGGTATCCTCCTCCGGTTCCTCCACCAGTTCATCCTTGTAAATCAGGGCGGTCCGCCGGGGAGTTCCATATTGCTTGACGACCTTTTCCAGTTCCTGCCGGATGATGGCATGGATGCGGCTGCGCTTTTTCAGCGTGTCCTCCAGGTCGGCGATCTCCTTCTCCAGCGTCTCCGTATCCTTGATCTGACGGAGGATATACTCCTTATTGATATTGCGCAGCTTGATCTCCGCGACGTATTCTGCCTGAACCTCGTCGATGCCGAAGCCGATCATCAGATTGGGGACTACTTCCGCATCGGATTCCGTGTTGCGGATGATGGCGATGGCTTTGTCGATGTCCAGCAGGATCTTTCCCAGGCCCTTGAGCAGATGGAGCCTCTCCTGTTTTTTCGTCAGTTCGAAATGGACCCTTCTGCGGACGGATTCCGAACGCCAGGCGACCCATTCCTCCAGAATCTCCTGCACGCCCATGACACGGGGCATGCCGGCGATGAGAATATTGAAATTGCAGGAGAAAGGATCCTCCAGGGGCGTCAGCTTAAAGAGCCTCTGCATAACGCGGTCCGGGTCAGTGCCGCGCTTGAGGTCGATCGCCAGCTTGAGCCCGCCCAGGTCCGTCTCATCCCGCATATCTGCGATCTCTTTCAGCTTGCCGGCCTTGACCAGCTCCGCTACCTTGTCGATGATTGCCTCGGAGGTGGTGGTATATGGGATCTCATATATTTCGATGATGTTGCCGGCTTTGTCGTAGCGCCATTTCGCACGAACGCGGAAGCTGCCGCGCCCGGTTCGATAGATCTCTTCCATTTCCCCGCGGTCATAGAGGATCTCGCCGCCGGTGGGAAAGTCCGGAGCGGGCATGATGCTGAGAAGGTCCGCCTCGGGATCGCGCATATACTCGATGGTGGCCTGGCAGACCTCTGCCAGATTGAAGCCGCAAAGATTGCTGGCCATGCCCACGGCAATGCCGAGATTGGCAGACACGAGCACATTGGGGAAGGTCGTGGGCAAAAGGGACGGCTCCTTCATGCCGCCGTCATAGGAATCCACCAGATCCACGGTGTCTTTATCAATGTCCCTGAAAAGCTCGCTGCAGATGGGAGCGAGCTTGGCCTCCGTATAGCGGGAGGCAGCATAGGCCATGTCACGGGAAAACACCTTGCCGAAATTGCCCTTGGAGTCCACAAAGGGGGTCAGCAGAGCGCCATAGCCCTTGCTGAGACGAACCATGGTGTCATAGATGGCAGCGTCGCCGTGGGGATTCAGCTTCATGGTGGAGCCGACAATGTTGGCGGATTTGGTCCGTGAACCGCTGAGAAGCCCCATCTTGTACATGGTATACAGCAGCTTCCTGTGGGAGGGCTTGAAGCCGTCGATCTCCGGGATGGCACGGGAAACGATGACGCTCATGGCGTAGGGCATATAGTTGACTTCAAGGGTGTCTACGATGGGCTGCTCTGTGATTTCCGCTTTCAGCCCCATGACGTTTTCGGCGCCGGGGAGCTTCTTTGTTTTATCTTCAGGCTGTTTTTTTCTGGCCAAGCTTCCTCACCCCCTCAGCTCACGTCGATCAGGTCGATATATCGCCAGCCGTTTTCCGCAATGTGGCTCTTTCGCCCGCTTAGGTTATCTCCCAAAAGCAGGTCGAAGGTCTCCACTGTCTGCTGCATATCCGACGGCAGGACTTTGATGAGACGCCGCGTTTCCGGATTCATGGTGGTCAGCCACATCATTTCCGGGTCATTCTCACCCAGGCCCTTGGACCGCTGGATCACCGGGCGCGCATTTTCACCCAGCTCAGCCAGGATATCCGCCTTGTCTTTTTCCGTGTAGGCAAACCAGGTCTTCCCTTTCCAGCTGATTTCATACAGAGGAGATTCGGCAATATAGACATAGCCGAGCTGGATCAGAGAAGGAACCAGGCGGTAGATCATGGTGAGGATCAGCGTTCGAATCTGATAGCCGTCCACGTCCGCATCGGTGCAGATGATGATTTTGCTCCAGCGGAGGTTTTCCAGATCGAAGGTGTTGATGTCCTTGTTGTGCTTGTCCTGCACCTCAACGCCGCAGCCCAGGACCTTGAGGAGATCCGTGATGATCTCGCTCTTGAAAATGCGGGCATAGTCAGCTTTCAGACAGTTCAGGATCTTGCCACGCACCGGCATGATGCCCTGGAATTCCGCATCCCTGCTCTGCTTGCAGGCGCCAAGCGCGCTGTCGCCCTCGACGATATAGATCTCCCGGCGGCCCACGTCTTTGGTGCGGCAGTCCACGAATTTCTCGATCCGGCTGGTGAGGTCAACAGAACCGGTGAGCTTTTTCTTCATGTTCTGCCGCGTCCGCTCTGCGGTTTCACGGCTGCGCTTGTTCACCAGGACCTGCTCCATGATCTTCTCCGCATCCTTCGGATTCTCAATGAAGTAGATCTCCAGCTTGGATTTGAAGAATTCCGTCATGGCTTCCTGGATAAAGCGATTGGTGATCGCCTTTTTGGTCTGGTTCTCATAAGAGGTGCGGGTGGAGAAACAGTTGGTCACCAGGATCAGACAGTCCTGGATATCGGTGAAGGTGACAAGAGATTCGTTCTTCTGGAATTTCCCCTGCTTTCGGAGCAAAGCGTTGATGGCGGATACGAAGGCGCTGCGGGTGGCTTTTTCCGGCGCACCGCCGTATTCCAGCCAGGAAGAATTATGGTAATACTCGATGCGATTGGTTTTATTCGAGAAGCAGAAAGCCGCAGAGAGCTTTACCTTATAATCCGGCATATCTTCACGGTCACGGCCGCGACGCTCTGCCTCGATATATTCCGGCAGCGTGAGGGAGTCCTCCCCTGCCAGCTCTGCCACATAATCCCGGATCCCGTTTTCGTAGAGATAAACGGTTTCCCGGAAGCCCTTCTCCTCTTCGATGCGCAGACGGAAACTGATGCCGCTGTTCACAACGGCCTGCTTTTTCATCACGTCCTCAAAATACGCAACGGGGATGCTGATATCGGTGAAAACCTCCAGATCGGGCTTCCAGTGGATACGGGAACCGGTGCGCTTTTTTGTATACTCCTCGGACCGGAGGCCGCCGATGTTTTCGCCCTTCTCAAAATGCAGGTCGTATTTCCGGCCGTCGCGCCAGACGGTCACATCCATGTATTCCGAGGAATACTGCGTGGCGCAGGAGCCGAGCCCGTTGAGGCCCAGGGAATACTCGTAGTTATCCCCGCCCTCATTGTCGTATTTGCCGCCGGCGTAAAGCTCGCAGAACACAAGCTCCCAGTTGTATCTCTGTTCCGCGCTGTTATAGTCCACAGGGCAGCCCCGGCCGAAATCCTCTACCTCAATGGAGCCATCCCGATAACTGGTGAGGATGATCTCCTTGCCATAACCCTCTCTGGCTTCGTCGATGGAGTTGGAGAGGATCTCGAACACCGCATGCTCGCAGCCCTCCAGACCGTCAGAACCAAAGATGACCCCCGGGCGTTTCCGGACGCGGTCAGCGCCCTTCAGTGAGGAAATACTTTCGTTTCCGTATTCTTTCGTTGTTTTCTTTGCCATATCCTGTCCGCCCGGCGGCGCCGGGCTCTCCTTTTCCGGGTATTATTGTAGAAGGAAGCCGACTCCGTCCTGGCTGAAAAGCCTGGCCTGCATGGGAAAGGGCGGATCCTGCGCTTCCAGTTTCCCCGCCAGGGCCGCTTCGCAGCAGTCCATGAGGCGTGTGATGATTTCGGGCTCCAATGGCATTGGGCCGTGGGCCGGATAGATCCGATCGAAGTATTCCGACTGCCTGACCAGCCGCTGCAGGCTGGCAAAATAGGCAAGCATGCTCCGCTGGCGGCCGAACATGAAGATGGGCGACTCGGACACCGTATCGCCGGAGAAGAGATACCGCCGTTCCTCATCCAGAAGGGCGATGCTGCCGCAGGTATGGCCGGGGATCAGCAGGACCTCGACCCAGCGGTCCCCCAGATAAACCTTGGCGTTGTCCGGAAGGGGAAGATGATCCTTTCCGGGATTCTGCTCTTCAAAATACGCGAACTCCGAAGGATGAAGATAGGGCGTTTCAAACTGGTCGTTGCATCCGGTGTGGTCACCATCGGCATGAGTGTTCACCAGCATCACCGGCCTGTCCGTCAGAGAACGCACCACTTCCTTCAGGTTTCCGGCACCGCTGCCGGAATCGATCAGCAATGCCCGCTCCTTCCCGGCCAGCAGATAGCATTTGACCATCCCCTCGTCGATGGCCCAGGTGCTGTCGTCGATAGAGATCACGTTATATGCGCTCATTTTCTCTCCTTTATTCCCTTACCAGGAACGGCAGGCAGCAGCTCTTTTTGTCGCCGCCGCGTTCGAAAGACATCTTCACCAGGCACAGCCCCGGCCGGAGTGCGACAGCCATTCCGTTTTCCACCTTGAGGATGCTCTCGTCGGAGCTTTCGATCACAGCACCATCCGGGTCGATGCGGACGGCATCCATGAGGGTGACCGTCGGACACAGCTCAGCGGATTCACCGGGCGCCAGGATGCGCTTGCCGCAGCGGAGCGTGACAGCGCTCAGCGGAGCGTTCCATATTCCGCTGACGGTGATCTTCTCCCCGGCGATTTCAGCATCCGCGCCGGCGGAACGGCCAAGCCAGAGATACCATTCCCCTTCCGGCACGACGTACTTCCTGCCGGGCGTATGCCAGACCTTCAGCTCGCAGATGGGCAGGCGAAGGGTCAGCCGTTTCGCCTCCCCCGGTTTCAGAGTGAGCTTTTCAAAGGCAAGAAGCTTCCGATAAGCCTGGTTGTGCCAAAGACCCAGCTTTTTGCCGTAAAGCTGCACTACCTCGCAAGCATCTATGTTTCCGCTATTGCGGACCGTGACGGAAACCTCCAGCGTATCGTCCGGACTGAGCTCCTTGCTGCTCAGCCGGAGATCGGAATAATCGAAGCTGGAATAGCTCAGGCCATGACCGAAGGGAAACAGCGGTTTTCCGAGCCAATACTGATATGTCCTGCCCATCTGATTCGGCGTATCAAGGGGGCGGATGCCGTAATCGGAAATGTGGGGCAGCTCTTCATCGCTGTTGTACCAGGTTTCACAGCTGCGGCCGGAGGGGCTGATGAGGCCGAATATCGCCCTTGCGATGGCGGTCCCCTGGCTCTCCCCGGCGTAAGCCGCCCAGAGGACGGCGGGGACTTCTGAGAGGAATTGACCGGTCACCGGGCCGGAGGTGACGAGAACAACGGCGGTATTGGGGTTCAGCTCCTTCAACCGAAGGATCTTCTCATCCTGCTCATAAGGCAGCGCAAGGGTCCCCCTGTCCCGCCCCTCGCTGGTGACGCTTGGGTCCGTCCCGGCGACGACGATCACCGCGTCGGCTTCTTTTGCTTTGACAAGCGCTTCCGCACACAGCGCTTCAGCGCTCTTGCCCAGATCCGGATCCTCCACCGGATGACGGGGAACGGGCGGCGGCAGCTGCGCCCGCTGGGCTCTGCGGGCTGCCAGCTGACGGTTGAGCTCCTTCACAGGCTCCGGTGTACGCGCGTCGAAATACTCGTCCATTCCGAGCCCGTTTTCCTCCGCGGCCCGCTCCAGGACGGGAAAACGGTTCCCGCCGTTTTCGATGGGCTTGTCCAGAATATGCCAGCCCTTGGCGTATTCCACGGTGAATCCCAGGCTTTCGCCCAGCTCGCGGATGCCTGCCAGCGGAGGCACGGAGAAGCGCGTATCGGCATAACCACCGATGGAATAGCTGCCCAACTGCCTGTAGATCGCATTGGGGCCGATCACCAGAAGCTTTTTCCCCTTTTCTTTTTTCAGCGGAAGCAGCTCCCCTTCATTACGCAGCAGCGTCAGGGAAGCCTCCGCAGCTTTCAGCGCAGTGGCGGCATGGGCATCGCTGCACATGGTCTCCGCACCGTAGCCATGCCAGGGAAGCTGTTCTGCCGGGTCGAATTCACCCAGGCGGAAGCGGGCAGTGAAGGCGTGGACCAGAGCCCGGTCCAGGGCATCCTCTGTGGTGAGCCCCTTCTCCAGGGCAGTCATGAGCCAGACCTTATAATCGTTGCCGCAGCAGATATCCGTCCCTGCGTTCAGCGCAAGAGCAGAGCCTTCTTCCATGGTGGAAGCATAGAAATGACCGCGGGGCTGCCCCCACATGAGGTTGTAGTTGGGACCCACATCCCCGACCGCTCCATCGTCGGAAACCACATATCCGTCAAAGCCCCATTCATCCCGCAGGATATCCTGCAGCAGATGCTCGTTGACGCTGCAGGGGATCCCGGATATGCGATTATAGGCGGTCATGACGGACTGTGCCTTCCCTTCCCGGAAACAGCGTTCAAATACTGGCAGGAAGTATTCCCGCAGGGTGGCCTCGTCAACGTTTGAGGAGGCGGAATTGCGGTTGTATTCCGAGTTGTTCGCGGCAAAATGCTTAGGCGTGGAGACTGCCTTCAGATAGCGACCGTCTTCTCCCTGGATGCCCCGGACATAGGCGGCTGCCAAAGAGCCCGCCAGGAGCGGGTCCTCTCCGAAGGCTTCGTCATTTCTGCCCCAGCGGGGATCGCGCCCCATGTTGACCGTCGGGCACCAATAGTCCAACTCCTTGCCGTTCATATTATACAGCGCCCGCATCTCGTCCGAGATGGCGGCGGCTGTTTCCTTGACCAGAGCCGGATCCCAGCTGTTGGCCAGGGCCAGGCACACGGGAAAGGAGCTCGCCTCCGCAAAGCTCTGGAACACAGGGATCACCCCGTGGGATGCTTCGTTCCACCAGGTCCAGGCGCGGATACCCAGCCGGGGGATCTCCGGTGCGTCAAAGCTCAGTTGGCTGATCTTTTCCTCCAGCGTCATGCGGGAAATCAGATCCAGAGCCCTTTCTTCAAAGGAGCGGGAAGTATCACGATAAGCATCCATAATAATTCATCCTTTCGGTACAATTTTCCGATGGAATATGTTATATTGAAAGAAACCGAGTCATTCAGACAGGAGGGCTAGTATGGAACAGATTCTGAAGTATCTGGGGCTGCCGGAGCTGATGACCCATGCGGACGGCACAAAGGTCACCAAGGAGAGCTGGCAGCGCCGCCGGGGAGAGATCCTGTATGATTTGCAGCGCTATGCCTATGGTTTCCTGCCGCCTGAGCCGCTTACCGTGCGCGAAAAGGCCCGGGTGGGCTACGACTCCGGCTGGGGCATGGACGGAAAGCCGCATACCCGCGTGGAACTGATCGAGCTGGAGCTGATCTACCCCAACGGTATCTTTACCTTCCCCTTCAAGCTCATTCGTCCTCTGGATGTGGAAACGCCGCCGCTGCTGGTTACCATCGGTATGTCGCTGGAGGGCATATTCGCTGCGCTGCCGCCGGAGGGTTTCGTACAGAAAGGGATCGCGGTAGCCGCCCTGGCGACAAACGACATCACTGCGGACGCATGGCCCTTTGACGACGGCATCTGCCGGATCCTGTGGCCGGAAGGCCACGGCGAGGCAGACGCAGGCAAGCTCCTCATCTGGGGCCGCTGCATGGGATATGTGATGCAGGACCTGCTGGCCTCCGGAGAATTCGACGAAAACCGCGTAGGCTGTGCCGGCTGCTCCCGCTTCGGAAAGACGGCCATGGTCGCCGGCGCCTTCGAAGATGGTTTTACCCATGTGATCTCCGTTTGCTCCGGCTGCGGCGGCGCAAGCCTGCTTCGGGGCAAGATCGGAGAGACGGTGGCGGACATCACTGGAAATTATGGCTACTGGTTCAACGAAGCGTATAAGTCCTACGGAGAAGATGTGGATTCGCTGCCCATAGACGCGCACTTCCTGGCGGCGGCTGTGGCGCCCAGAAAGCTGCTCATCTGCTCCGCCTACGAGGATTTTTGGTGCGATCCCTTCCACGAACAGCTCACCTGCATCGCAGCCTCACCCGCCTGGGAGATCCAGGGACTGCGTGGATTTGTTTATCCGGAACCGAAGGGGCAGAATCCCGGCCCCCGTTATGCCAAGATCAACGAAGTGTTCTGCGAGGGCGACGTATGGTATTCCCTGCGGGAAGGCGGGCATGGGATGCCGCAGGCCGATTGGGATACGATCGCGAGATTCCTGACCGGAGATTCATCCGTCTGACCGGAAATCCTCCAGAGCCTGCAGCATTGCCAGCAGGTTTTCCTTAGGCATACCCGGGGATGCGCCGCCTCCTGCAGACAGCATCAGGCGGCAGCCCTCCGGCCTGGCAGACAGGAGCTCTCTTGTTGCCTGGGTAATGTCGCCCGGAGCGCCCCTGGTCAGCAGATCCAGCGGAGGGAGGCTGCCGAGAATCGCGACCTTGGGCCCGAGCTGTTTCCATGCCTCCCGGAGATCGGCCTGATAGGAATAATTGAACAGGTTGACGCCCAGGTCGGCAATGTGGGGAAAGGTCGTATACCGGTTGCCGAAGTTGTCGTTATGGAACATCTTAACGGGAACGCTGAAATGATCGAAGATGCTTTTGAGACGGGGATGGGCAAATTCCAAGTATTCCTCTTCGCTGAAAAAACCGCAGATGTCATCCAGAAGAAGGATGCCGCCGACCTCCCCCACTGCCTCCGCCTGGGCTTCCAGCCAGCGAATGACCAGCTCCGTGGTCTTATCCAGCAGGCGGTGGACCCTGTCAGGATCCGTTTTGACCGCTACGCAAAGCTCCGGGATCGACATGAGAAAGCCTGCCACGTTCAGCGGACCCCGTGCGGCGATGATGCGGATCCGCCGGCCCCGCTCAAGCAAAGGGCCGTGCAGCCTGCGGAGCTTTGACAGGACAAGGGGCATCAGCCCATCGCGCCCGGGATCGGGCACTTTCAGATCGTCAAGGGCATCCAGATCCTCGGCGGAGGTGATGAGATGCCCGATGCCCACGGACTGGTCACGGTAAAAATGGACGCTGCAGCCGAAGGAAGAGGGCTCCGAGGCCATGCCGAACTCCACCCAATCCCCGGGGAGGAACAGCAGTCCGGGAAAGTCGGACCGCAGCTGATCCTGGCAGGACAGCCACAGCTCCTGATCGTCATAGTAATCCACCGTGTTAACATGACAGTAGCCAGGGATCCACGGGCTGTCCACAATGAGCCCGGCCGGGGTGCGCTGCGATGGCGGCCCTTCCAGAAAAGCAAGCAGATCCGTCCATTCCCGATCGGTCATGATATCCCCTCAAAAACACAAGATATGGTAGAGTTATTTTACTTGCTTCCTGCATATTTTGCAACCGAAAGTAGTGATTTTTGTGGATTATTCCCTTCTTTGGCTGGATTGGAGGAAAAAAAGCGAGCTTCCGGAATATACAAAACGCATTGTCGGCAGGCCGGCGACCCGGCAGGGTAAGGCGGCGCTCAGAGAACTGCTCTCCGGCTTAAAGGCCATGGGCAGCGAACCGGAGGAATGCGGCAAAGGTGAAACGAGGCCGGCCATCCATCTGACCGAGCATCCCGGAAGCGATGAAAAAGCGACCATTCGCCGCTGCTGCGACGGATTGGAGATCCTGGGCAGCGGAAGGGGCCTGCTGTATGGCGCTTTCCATCTTTTGCGGCGATTGGCCTTGGGGGATTCCTTTCCGGAATGGGAATCGTCCCCGGCTTATCCGATCCGGATGCTGGATCATTGGGATAATGCCGACGGCAGTATCGAACGCGGTTATGCCGGACATTCTTTCTTCTTCAATGGGAAACCGGTATGTTCGGAACGCACAAGGGATTATGCGCGGCTCCTGGCCTCCTGCGGTCTCAACGGCTGCTGCATCAATAACGTGAATGTTCACGGGAGCGCTCTGATGCTGCTGACGGGCGGATATCAGCGGGAACTGAAACGCATTTCTTCCACCCTTGCGGAATACGGCGTCTCTCTGTGGATATCGGTCAGCTTCTCTTCGCCCATAGAGCTGGGCGGCCTGCAAACGGCGGATCCCCTGGATCCGGCCGTGCAGCAGTGGTGGAAGGATACATCAGCCAGATTGTTTGCGGAGATCCCGAATCTGGCCGGTTTCCTGGTCAAGGCCGATTCGGAGGGCCGCCCGGGACCACATACCTACGGACGGACCCAGGCGGAAGGCGCGAATATGCTGGCCGAGGCGATAGAGCCTTTCGGCGGAAAGCTCCTCTGGCGATGCTTCGTGTATAACTGCACACAGGACTGGCGGGATACGAAGACCGACCGTGCCAGAGCCCAGTGTGATCATTTTGCGCCCTTGGATGGGAAGTTCCGCGAGAATGTGTACCTGCAGATCAAAAACGGGCCCGTTGATTTCCAGATTCGCGAACCGGTGTCTCCCCTGCTGGGACATCTGGAGCATACGAACAGCATGATCGAATTCCAGATCGCGCAGGAATATACGGGACAGCAGAGGCACGTCTGCTATCTCGTGCCCATGTTTAAGGAAATCCTGGATTTCCACCTGGAGCACAAACCTGAGCGGGATAAGGTTTCGGAAAACATCTCTGCCGCCTGCGCCGTGAGCAATACCGGTGATGACTTCAACTGGACGGGACATGACCTGGCTGCTGCGAACCTCTTCGGCTTCGGACTTCTCAGCTGGGATCCGACGGCGGATCCGGCTGAAATCGCCGCAGAGTGGTCGGTCCTTACCTTCGGCGATGATCCGATGGTGACGGAAACGGTGACGGGTATCCTGATGCGGTCCCGCAACGTATACGAAAAGTACACCGTGCCGCTGGGCATCGGCTGGATGTGCGTTCCGGGGAATCATTACGGGCCCAGCCCGGAGGGCTACGAATACGACCGGTGGGGCACTTATCATCGGGCAACACACAAGGAAATCGGCGTGGAGCGCGGACCCGGCGGCACCGGCTTCACGGAGCAGTACTCGACCGGGCTTGCGGCAAAGTATGCCTCCATAGAAGACTGCCCGGAGGAACTGCTCTTATTCTTCCACAGGCTCCCTTACGACCATCCCATGAAGGACGGCAGGACGCTGCTGCAGCGCATTTATGATGATCATTTTGAGGGCTATGAGGAAGCGAAGGGCTTGTCCGACGCCTGGGATCGTCTTGGGGGCAGGCTGGACCCGGCGGTTTATGACCGTGTGAGAGACAGATTCCGGGAACAGCTGCGATGCGCGGCGGAATGGCGGGATGTGATCAACACCTGGCTGTATCGGCTGACGCTGATCCCCGATGAAAAAGGACGCAGGATCTATCCGTAGTTATAAAGCTTTGACCGGGAAGAGCGAACCGCTCCTCCCGGTCATTGTTATGCTTCCAGGCCCTGATAGATCAGATCTCGCAAACGCGGATGGATCTCGTCAAAAACCGGACCCATATTCAGAACATGCTGCACATAGAAAGCGCTGACTGTGTTCTTTGGATCGATGATGCAGTAAGCGCCTGCCGCCCCGTCCCAGCCGAATTCCCCGACCGGGCTTTTGCCGCCGTCCCTATGGTCGATGCGCGTCCGCACGCCGAGACCATAGCCATAGCTGCGCATCCGTTCCCACCGAAGATTAAAGCCGTCCCGACGGGAACCGTAAATATGGTCCGAGCGCATGGCTTCGATGGTTTCCGGTTTCAGCAGCGGATAACCGTCCCGGCCAGAGCCGCCGTTGGCAAGGGCTTCCGGCAGCAGGATATAGTCCTCCAGCGTGCTGCATAAGCCGGCGCCTCCGGAATCGTATTCCGGAGAAAACTCGAATTTATTGTCTCCGCCGCAGGGAATCGCCCCTTTTTTCCTGCCCTGCCATTCGTATTGCGGGGCAAAGCCCGCCTTCAGCGCGTCGTCCGGATGGAAGCAGGTGCTGCGCATGCCCAGCGGTTCGGTGATTTCCCGCCGGATCAGCTCCTCATAGCGCAGTCCGGTGACGGTTTCCATGACGGCCGCCAATACGTCGTGGCAGAGGCTGTAAAGATAAGTGTTCCCCGGCTCGTCCACCAGCGGCATTTTGGAGATTTCCCGCACGATGCCGCGGGTGCTGCGGTCAACTGCGCCTGTGATGCAGGGGTGCATGATATCGTAAGTCAGCCCGCCGCACATCGTGATCAAGTGCTCCAGAAGCAGCGGCTGAGTGGCGGCTCTCAGATGCCCCTCCGCATCGGCGATCGTCAGAAGCGCGTATTCCGGCAGATAATCCGAAACACGATCCTCCAGCTTCAGCTTTCCCTGTTCCAGCAGGCGGCAGAACATCACGGCGGTGAAAAGCTTCGTTGCGGAATAGAGCCAGTATACATCCCGCTTCTCCGCTTTTACCAGCTGTTCAAATACCGTCTGCCTTCCCTGCCGGACAACAAGGGCGCATTGGGGGATCCCCCATTCCTCCGGCAGCTTCTCCAAATAATCCTTCAATGCGGAAAAATCCATAGGAACTCACCTCAGGATGCGTACATCATGCCCAGAATGCGATTGGAAATGGCCGCGGGCAGAAGCTTGAACAACAGGGCCAGGCACTGATAACCGAACCCGACCGTATAAAGAGGACGGAGCCTCTTTTTTTCAGCAAGACGGGAGACCAGGCGGCCGGCGTAATCCGGACTCATGCCACCCCGCTCATCCTTCTCCATTTTTTCGACGCTGCGGGAAATCGCACCCCCATAGACCTCGTCCCCTTCCGGGCATTTTCGGCGAACATCGGTAAACCCTGTTCGTGTGTCGCCGGGCATGACGGCGGCTGTGCGGATGCCGAAGGGGCGCAGCTCATTGGCCAGCGCCATGGTATAGCTGTTGATCCCTGCTTTGGAAACGGAATACCAGATCTGGAACGGAATGGGGGTCAGGGCAGCGAAAGAGCTGACGTTAAGGATGCGCCCTCCCCCCTGGCTGCGCATCTGAGGGATAACGGCCTTGCACATATTGGCCGTACCGAACAGATTGACCCTGACTTGGGCCTCCGCCTCTTCCTCCGGCGTGAATTCCACAGCTCCGGAAATGCCGAATCCGGCGCAGTTGACCAGCAGATCCACCCGCAGGCATCGGTCAAGCACGGCGTCGACCGCACGGCGGCAATCCTCTGCGCTGCTGACATCGGCGCGGATATGCTCGAATCCGGCGGGGCCATCTTCTCTGCGGGACAGCGTGAAAACCCGCCAGCCCCGGGCCTGGAGCGCTTTTGCGCAGCTGAGGCCGATGCCGCTGCTGCCCCCCGTGACCAATGCGACCCTGGGATCAGGCATTGTATTCCCCGATGACTTCCTTCATGATGTCCATGGCTTCGTCCAGGAGTTCCTTGGTATGGGTAGCCATGATGCTGCAGCGGAGCATGCAGCCGTCTGCCGGCGCGGCGGGAGGAAGCACGGTGTTGACGTAAACGCCCTTATCGTAAAGCTCGGTGGCGATTTTCAAAGTGTTGATCGCGTCATAGGTGAAGATGGGTACGATCGGGGTGATCCCCTCGCGGATGCGCAGGCCGCGGGCCTTTAGCCCATCGCGCATATAGTCACTCAGCTCACGCAGATGCCGGACCCGCTCAGGCTCAGCCTCCAGCTTCCGCAGGGCGGCAAGGGCCGTGGCACAGGAGGCCGGGGTGATGGAAGCGGCGAACATGAACGGACGGGAATTATGGCGGATATAATCGATGACCTTTTGAGGTCCCGCCGCATAGCCGCCGAGGCTGGCCAGGGACTTTGAGAAGGTGCCCATATAGATATCCACCTGGTCCTCCAGGCCGAAATAGCTGGCTGTGCCGCGGCCGCCTTCACCGATCACGCCCAGAGCGTGAGCGTCGTCCACCATGACCCGGGCGCCGAATTCTTTGGCAAGACGGCAAATCTCCGGCAGATTGCAGAGATCCGCGCCCATGCTGAATACACCGTCTGTAACGATCAGAATGCCCGCCGTATCCGGTACGCTTTTCAGCTTCTGTTCAAGATCGGCCATGTCATTGTGCCGATAGCGGAGCATTTTCCCATAGCTCAGCTTGCACCCGTCGTAAATGCTGGCATGGTTGTCCCGATCACAGATCACATAGTCGTTTCTGCCTACAAGGGCGCTGATAATGCCGAGATTGGTCTGAAAACCGGTCGGAAGCGTGGTTACGGCTTCTTTTCTGAGAAAGCCCTTCAGTTCATCCTCCAATTCGATGTGCAGCTGTAGAGTCCCGTTCAGGAGCCTGGAGCCGGAGCAGCCGGTGCCGTATTCCCTGAGGGCTTTTAAGCCGGCTTCCACAACGTCTGGATCGGTGGTAAGCCCCAGGTAGTTGTTTGAGCCCAGCATGATGCGCCGTTTGCCTTCCATAATGACTTCCGTATCCTGGCGGGATTGGAGCTCCCGGAAATACGGAAAAATCCCCATGGCCTTGTATTCGTCGGCCAGCTTGTAGTCCGCGCACTTCTGAAACAGATCCATCTTTTCCAGCCTTTCTGTATATTTAGATTCGATAAGTTTCCCAGATCATTTCTAATAGTATAGCGCAGTTCCCTTCACTTGTCAAATCACATTAAATCGCTGATTACCATTATATTTTGAGGTTTCATTCAGCAATGACCCCCATATAAGCCAAAAATACGACGCATTCGCACACATGCCGATGCTGAAGAAGGAAGTGACGATATAGGCGGTCATGGCACTGGTAAGCATGAGCCCGGCAGCGGTTCCGCATTTTGCCGCGCGCAGCAGGGTCAGAATGACCGCGGCAGTCAGAAACAGGAGAGCCGGGAAGCCCTGGTTTACAAGGATATGCAGCGGCTCACAGTGGGCGCAGTCGATGCCGCGCCGGAGCACGGTGCCGTCCGCTGCGGCCTTTACAAAAGCGAGCCCCCGCTGACCGAGAGTATCCGGTCCTCCGCCGAGAAGCGGCCGTTCCTTGACCAGCGGCCATACCTGCCGCCAGATATAGATTCGCCCGCTGCCGAAGGAATCCTCCGCGCGCCCATGGAGCAGCTCATGCAGTTCCCGGAGGGCGCCGGAAAGCGGAACAAGATAAATAAGCAACAATACACAGAGGCAGAACAGCCCGATGGAGATCCAAAGGCGCCGTTTCCCCTTTCCGGTCAGCGGCAGCACTGCCGGAAGGCACAGGATCACGCTTGCAATCGCTCCAAGCAAACCTGCCCGGATCCCGGAAAAGGCCAGCACAATAAGACAGAGAAGAGAAGAAAGAAGGCAAAACCATTTTCTTTTCCGGATGCCAATGGGCCAGAGAAAAGCAAAACCGACGGAAAGGACCGAGGCGGTCAGATCCGCATTGCCTGTCAGCGAAAGGAAGGCGCCGTTGTATTCCCGTTCCCTTCCGGACCAGCGCAAGCCGTCCGGGTATAACCAAAGAGGATTCAAATCAAAAAACTGAAGGATCGCAACGGCGCATAAGACAATCAATGCAGCGGAAGGAATCCAATATGGAAAACGACCGCATTCGCCGTATCTGCTGAGAATCAGGGCGACAGCGCAGTACAGCGTGATGGTGATCATCCCGTCCAGGCGATCTCCGCCCAAAAAGGAGGTCCTTTTCCAGGGGGAACAGAGTGCGCTGAGCAGGCTCCAGATCCAATAAGCAAGGATCAAAACGCTGACTACGTCGCACTTGCCGCCCCCAAGCTTTTTGCTGCAGCAAAGGAGAAGAAAGCACAGCAGGAACAAAGCCGTCAGAAGGCAAAAGACGGCATATTTTGTCTCCACGATGTTCAGGTAGCCCGCCGGGGAGAAGGCCAGCAGGAACAGGGAACTCATCGCAACGAGATAAAGGCCGCAAATACGGCCGGGATCCAACTTCTTCATGACCGCATCATAACATAGCCTGCAGCCCAGAAGCAAGACTGCCGGGCAGCCCCGGCAGTTAATTGAAGAAGGATCATCCGATTTCCTGAAGGATATCATGCCGCAGCCTGGCGATGATGCGCTTTTCCAGCCTCGATATGTAGCTCTGGGAGATCCCCATGGAATCTGCAACTTCCTTTTGCGTCTGTTCCTTGCCGCCTTCCAATCCGAATCGCAGCTTCACGATCTTTCTTTCCCTCCCGGGCAGCCGATCGACCGCCCGGCGGAGGATGACCCGGTCCGTCTCCTCCTCCAGCGGCTGCATCACGATGTCGGCGTCTGTGCCCAAAACTTCACTGAGAAGCAGCTCATTTCCGTCGTAATCCGTGTTGATCGGTTCATCCAGGCTGATTTCGCTCTTTTGATTCGTCAGCTTTCTGAGATACATCAGGATCTCGTTTTCTATGCAGCGGGAGGCATACGTGGCCAGCTTGATTTGTTTGTCAGGGTCGAAGCTGTCTACCGCTTTGATCAGACCGATCGTCCCGATACTGATCAGGTCTTCCAGGCCCACGCCTGTATTCTCAAAACGCTTGGACACATAGACCACCAGCCGGAGATTCCGCTCGATCAGCGTGGCCTTCACGGATTCGTCCGCTGCGCGGAGCCTGGCCAGGCATTCTTCTGTTTCTGCCCGGCTCAACGGCGGCGGAAGCCCTTCCGGGCCGCCCACATAGTAAACCTGGCGGCCAAATACTCTGCTGAGCCATTTCTTCAGTAACTGCTTCCAGCTTCCCATACTGTCCCTCCTTTTCAGATGCTGTCCCCGCCTATAAGGGCGCTGCAGTTTCCGCTTTGGATAGGCAGACGACTGAATACGACCCTGCACGGCCCCAGCGCCTGACCGTCCAGATAGACCATGGGCACAGTTCCGGAGAGCTCCAGCCCGGTGCCGTTGACGGTGCGCAGCGGTATGAGGCAGAATCCTTTTCCCAGCATCGCCAGCCGCTCTTCCGGCGGCATCCCGGCAGACGATGCCAGGGCCTGCCGGATCTCCGGGGAAAAGAGCGGCGTCAGCGATGCTTCCGACGCGATCACCACAGGCTTACCGCTGAAGGGGTCCACCAGGCGGTTCCCGGTATCCCGCAGTGCTGTCATCCGCATCTCTCCGCCCTCCCCTACCAATCGCAAGTCACTGCTTCCGCCGCGTGCCTCCGAATAGCGGAAAGGAATGGCACAGACGCCCAGGCTGATCCCGGCAGAGAACAGCAGAGCTCTTGCGGTCGCTTTCCCGGCAGCCAGGGTGACGGCTTCCGCGACGCCGCCGTAAACGGCGCAAAGCAGCAGATATGCCAGCGCCGGACGCCAGAGCCTCTTTTCTCCTCCATAGGCCGCGAGCAGCATCAGCAGCAAAGAAACGGCCTTCCCCGCTAAGGATGCGGCAGGAGGAAATAACAGCGAAAGGACCGTATACGCGCTCCCGATCAATCCGGCGGCAGCCAACCGCAGAATGCTTCTCCGAACACAGCAAAGCTTACCGGACGCCCAAAGAAGGACGGTGTCCGCCGTCAGCTCCATCCAAAAGAGACTGTCCAAATAAAGCACCCTCATACCCGTATTCTAGGAGTATGAGGGTGCTTTGTCCGTCGAAAGGAAGCCGGAGGGATCAATCATCCGAAGGTTTTTCCACCCCCTTGATCGCCTTTTCCAGCTTGGCCCTGGACATCTCCCATATATGACCGCAGCCAAGGCATCGCAGCCGGAAGTCCATACCGGCCCGAAGCACCTCGCAGCGGTCGCTGCCGCAGGGATGGTTCTTTTTCATAATAAGATGATCACCGGAAGATAGTACCATGGTAATCCCCTCTCTTTTGGACAGGATAAGATCAAGCGGTTTTGGGAGGAATGGAAATGGAGACGAAAATCACCGCATGTTTTGATTCCGTGGACGAAGCAGATCGCGCGGTCGCTCGCCTGCAGAGCAGGATCCCGCATATGTGGGCAGAGATCGACGCAGGAAAAGAAGCTGCGTCTCTTTCGCCGTTTTCGGCATCGGTATATTATCCCTGGCGGATCAATATGTCGGCCAATACGCCCGGTCTCGATCCACAGGCAATGGGAAGCCGGGTGCTCTATACCGCAGATCGGATGGGACTACCAGTATATCACAACGGGAAAACGGAAGTGGTGTTGACATTGGATGCATCCGAATCCGAGCGGGCCAGGGCGATGCTTCTGAACCTGGGAGGCAGCCGGATCCGGATCCTCTGACGGCAGGCGTCGGGGAAGCTTGTCCGGGCGCTGCTGTGAAATCATTATATCAGCATTGACGCTTGCAGGAAAGCGCCGTCCGCGGTAAAATATCACCAGATAGCAATTCCGTCGGAGGTGCTGCGCCGTGCTGCTCCTGTTTGCCGTTATTTTCCTGGTCCTGCTGATGTTCCTTTTCGCATGGGTCTTCTTCCGCAAAGCATTTCATCGACCGCCAACAAAGGATCTGACTGACAAGGATATTTTGATCACATCGGAGTGGTTTTCCTATGCGCCGGTGCTGGAACCGGCCCTGGACTGGTTCAAAAAGCAGTCATGGGAACAGATCCAGTGTCAGGCTTCGGACGGCTGCACGCTTGAGGCCCTGTGGCTGGCCGGAAACAACCCCAGAGCATGCATGGTGCTGTTCCATGGATACGGCGGCTTGCCGCAGGATCTGTGCGTGACTGCGCGATGGGCTGCAAAGCAGGGGTGGGCCGTTCTGCTTCCTTATTCCCGGGCTCACGGGAAGAGCGGAGGGGAGTATTGCACCCTTGGCCTGGTGGAAGCGGATGACTGCCGCATCTGGAGTGAGAAGGCCGCGCAATTGTGCGGAAACGAAGCAAGGCTTGTCCTTCTTGGCAGCGGGATGGGCGGCTTTACGGTGCTTCACGCGACTTCAAAGGGGCTGCCCGATACCGTGTGCGCAGCGGTTTCCGATGGAGCCTATGCCAGCGCAAAGGAGATCCTCCGCAGAGTCATGAAGGTGGAATTGCGGATGCGGGTGTTTCCCCTTCTGCAGATCCTTTGCCTGTATGCCCGCATCGTCTGGAAGCGGTGGCCCGGCAGCGTGGATCTGCGGGAATCGCTGAAAGAGGTCAAAAGCGTCCCTTTGCTTTTCATCCACGGAAAAAAGGATCTGCGTGTTCCTTATGCTATGACGGAGGAAATGAGCAAAACCTATCCTGCCCGGAAAGCTGTATGGTTTTCCGAGAATGCAGGACACGGCGCATCCAGCCTAGCGGACAGCGACGGCTATTACAAACAACTGCGGCAATTCCTTCAGCCCCTCATTTCCCGCGCAAATTCTTCTCAAATGCCTTGACATCTGTTATGAGCTGTGCTATTTTATAACAGCTGCGGCATTTGGAGAAGTACCCAAGAGGCCGAAGGGGCTCCCCTGCTAAGGGAGTAGGGCGTGTTGAGCGCCGCTCGGGTTCAAATCCCGACTTCTCCGCCAAATCCCGGAATCCTTTATCAAGGGTTCCGGGGATTTTTTATTTAATAGCTGATTCCCCATTATAGCGAACACGGCAGCATAAATGCGATGCCTTTGGACTCCGATTCGCCCAGTCCGCCGACCGCAATGCCGCCTGTCTGTTCTGCAGCACCAGAGAGCCGACTCTGATCGTCCCGGCAAACAAGATCATCGTATGCGGGGCCATTCGAGAAGAGCATTCGCTGAGTGTCGGCGGCGCGGTCGGCGGACTGGGCTGGCTGCCGGAGACGCGGGGAGATCCCCGGGGTTTTAGATGCTCTGGAGACAGGCACTCTGCATTTCGCTGATTCCCGATTGGTTTTTCATAAAGGAGCATAAGGATGCATTGACTTTCCGGCTGAAAGCGGTTACTATAAAGAAAATAATATAATCTGGGAGGTATCCGTATGAATCTTTTCGAAAAGTACGATCGCATTGCAGCCCGCAATTCCATTTCCCAGTTCTGCCCGCCCCGCTGTTTTGAGCTGGCCGGTCAGCAGTTTGATTTCGTCA
>JAEEGL011178047.1_pt1 | contig 23225 bp, 11 predicted proteins | sample 9134231 | NCBI WGS metagenome assembly JAEEGL01 (sample SAMN16246548, study PRJNA631951) | gut metagenome | biome: gut microbiome; feature: rumen; material: fiber-attached | host: Bos | place: Iran: Karaj | collected 2018-10
GATTGGGCCCAATCCCCAATCCCCATTACTTGTCTTTAAAATAAAAAAGAAATACAATAAAGTAAATTAAAAAAACAAAAAAAATTCAATAATTATTTTTATTATTTAAAAATTAATTATAAAAAATAAAAAAAAAATATTTAACAAAACTTAATTAAATTTCATATTAAAAAAACATCATAAAAAAAAATTAAAAAAAAAATTTTCATTCCTAAAAAATAAAAAATAAAAATAAATATATAAAAATTCAAAAAATGAATGTTTCATTAAAATCAAATCCACTAAATTTTAAAACAATAAAATCAAAAAAGATAAAACCACTTCAAGCATCACCTTTAAATACAATAGAAAGAGAATCTTTAGGATCATTAGTATCAACTTTTAGACAAGGAATCAATTCAAATAAAATAAAAAAATCAAAATATAAAACATCAAAAAATTCTCCTGAAAAAATTTATATAGAAAGAAAAAATTCAAAACCAAAAATAAATCCTTCAAATATTAATAATAACTTTAATAAAATAAATATAAATTCGCATTATATTATAAATACAAAGCAAAATGAAAAAAATAATATAGATAATATATTAAAAAAAAAAATAATTAAAATAAAAGAAAAAAAAATATCAAATAATACTTTAAATAATAATAGTAATAATACTTTAAATAATAATAATAATAATACATCAATAAGTTTAAATAATTATATTAATAAATCAAATTATATAAAAAAAAAAAGTAAAATGACAATTGAAACTTCAAATAAAAATTCAATATATACAAAATTCCAAAAAAGAAGTAATTCAAGTTTAGAAGATGAAGAAAAAAATTCTATTTATTCTAATTCTGGAAAAGATTCTTATTATTTATATACTAAAAATAAAAATTTATCTTCTTCTTCAAGTAAACATTATGTTAATATTAAAAATAATTTTAATACTATTCAAAATAAAAGTAATAATTTAATTTTACAAAGTCATTTAAAAAATTCTTCTGTTTTTACTTCTAATTATAATACTCTTTATAAACCAAAATATCAAAATAAATCTCCTAAATATAAATATATTAATAATAATAATAAATGTAATTTTAATACTGAAAATACTTCTAGAAAAAATTCTAATGAAAAAGATTTTATTGTTAATAATATTAGTAATAGTAATATTCATTTAAAAATTAATAATAATATTAATAATTTTTTTCATAATAGTAATAGTCCTTTAAATAGAATTGAAAAAAAAAATGATATTATTTTTGAAAAAAAATTTAAACCAAATAAACAAAAAAGTTTTATTAATGTTAATTTTAATAAATTAGTTAAAACTAAAATTAATTCTCAAAATAATTCTAAAGAACAATCGAAAAATAATTCTAAAGATAATATTATAAATAAATTTAAATTTCCTGATAATAAAAAATTTACTTTGTTAGAAACTTTAATTAATTCTCATCATAAAATCACAAAAAAAAAAGAAAAAATATGTCATACTGAAAATAATTCAAAAAAAAATTCAAAAAATAAAATAAAAGAAAATTCAGAAAAAAATAAAAATGATAATAAAAATATATTAGAAAATTTTTTCATAAATTATAATTCTCAAAAAATCAAAAAAACAAAAGAAAAAATAAAATTTGACAATTTTCAAAAAAAATCAAAATCAAAAGAAAAATCAAAATCAAAAGAAAAGATATTAAACATAGAAATAAATTTAGAAAACAAAAAATCAAAAAATAACACAAAAAATTCTCATTCAAAAAATACATTAAAAAATTCTCAAAAATCGAAAATTTCTCGAAAAAATTCAAAAAATTCTGAAAAAGGAAAAATATTAAAAATTCCAGATAAAGATTTATCAACAATATCAAATAAAAATGATTCATTATTAAATTATATAAATCAAACAATAGATATTCAAAACAATAATTTAAATGAATCAACAGAATCATCAATAAGTATTACAAATAAAAATTATATTCAATATTCAAAAGATAAAGAATTAATATCTCAATATATAAAAAAGTACTATAATAAAAATTTAAAATATCCATTAACAAAAATGAAATTTTATAAATATGGTAAATTATTAGGAAAAGGAGCATTTGGAAAAGTGAATTTATGTCTTCATACATTAACAGGAAGATTAGTAGCAATCAAATCAATAAATAAAACAAAAATAATAAGTGAAAGACAGAAGAAAAAAATAAAAATAGAAACTAATATAATGAAAACATTATCAAATTCAAATTACATAGTTAAATTTTATGAAACATATGAAACAAAAAAACATATATGTATTGTAATGGAATATATATGTGCAGGAGATTTATTATCATATATAAGAAAAAGAAGTAAATTAAATGAAAATATAGCAAAATATATTTTTAAACAAATAATATTAGCATTACAATATATTCACAATAATAACATAGTACACAGAGATATAAAATTAGATAATATATTAATAGATTTAGATAATAAAATTAAAATTTGTGATTTTGGAGTTTCTAAAATAATAAATAGTAATGATAAAATGTTTGAACAATGTGGAACTCCAACTTATATAGCACCTGAAATTTTAAGAAATAAAGGTTATGAAGGTTTTAAAGTTGATGTTTGGTCTTCTGGCGTTGTTTTATATGCTATGTTATCTGGAACTGTTCCTTTTAAAGGAAATGATTTAAATGAATTAAATAATCTTATTTTAAAAGGAAAATTTAATGATATTAATGATATTAGTGTTGAAGCTAAAAATTTAATTAAAAATATTTTAGAAGTTGATCCTAAAAAAAGATTAAGTATTAATGAAATTTTATGCCATCCTTGGTTAATTAATGTTGATTGTGATAATAATATTAATTATAATTTATTTACTAATGCTGAAAGAATTTTATTAGCTAAAAGTAATGTTGATTATTCTAATATTAATAATAAAGATGATATGATTGAAAATTTCGATATTAGAAATTTAGATACTGAAGAAGAATTTGAAAGTAAAAATATTAATACAAAAAGTTTTATTTTAGCTCCTTTTAATTCTTCTATTATTTTAGTTGAAGAAGATGATTATTTTGTTTATAATAATAGTGATAAAAGTTTAATTGATAATTATAATAATGAAATACTTATTAAAAATAATATTATTAAATTTTCTGTTAAAGTAAAAGAATTAAATAGAATATATGAATTAAATAATAATGGAGAAATTGACAACGGTGTTGTTATTTCAATGGATTCTATGGAAAAAAAATTATATAATAATATTTCTCCTTATAATAATAATAGTTTTTATTCTAAAGGAATTTCTCCTAATAATGAAATTGATGATAATAATAAAGATAAAGATAAAAATAAATTTCTTTTGAAAAATAATAAAAATGATATTAATGAAAATATCCTTAATCAAATATATAAATTAGGATATTCTAAAAATTATGTTAGAGATTGCTTAAATAATCATGAAAAAAATTATGCTACTACTTCTTATTTTTTGATGGTTAAATATAACAATTGATTTAAATTATTATATTTATATTTAAAAATTATTTTTTTTTTTGTTTGTTTTGTTTTGTTTGTTAGTGATTATTTTTGGTGAATAAAATATAAAATAATTTATTTTGAAAAAATTCATTATTTTTATTTTTATATATTTATAAATCTTGTAAACATAATTTTTTTATTATTCTTTAACGGTTATTTTTATAAAAATAATAAATTAAAATTTTATAGCTAAGTAAAAAGTATTTTTTTATCAATGATTAATTATTACACATATTTAAATTTTAACATAAAAGTTAAATAATATATCTCCTAAAAAAATTTTTAATTAAAATAAAAAATGAGACTTCGTCATTCTTTAAATAAATCAAATTATCGTAATCAAAGCAATGAATTAGAAAAACCAATTTCTCATGAAAAAGTATATCTAAAAAAAAAGGAAAAAAATTTAGATAATTTAACAGATAAAATAAAAGAAATTTTTAACTCAACATATGAAGAAAATTTCAGTGAAATATTAATAAAAAGAAAAGATATTTTTTTAAATGAAATAATAAATGAATCTGAAAAAATGATATATAATTTTTTTCCCAAAGAAAAAAAAGAAAAAATTAAAGAAAAAATAGATTTATCAAAAGAAAATTTAGAAATAAAATATAATTCAAATTATACTTTTTTAAAAAGTGAATGGCAAAATTTTCAAAAAAATTCAGACAAATATAATTTTTTAGTAAAATTTCGAAAACATTGTATTAACACTGAAAAATTTGCATATCATAATTGTATAAATGAAAAAAGTAAATTAATAGAAATAAAAGAGAATAATAAATCAGAAAAGATAAATTATTTAATATGTATAGAATGTAAAAAAGTTTATTTATCAAAAGAAATATTATTATATTGTACATATTGTAATTTAGAATATTATTCTTGTGTTCTTTCAAAAGATGAAAATATAAATTTATTACCTTCAACATGGGAAAAATATCATTGTGGTAATTTAATAAATAATACAATGAAATGTATAAAATGTCAAAATATACTTTATTTAGATTTAATAGAAAATTATTTAGTTTGTTTAAATAAAAAATGTAATTTTAAAGCAAAACCAGAAAGTATAATTTGGAATTGTTTAATTTGTAAAAAAGATTTTATAAGCAAAGCTAAAATTTATAATCCTTTAGAAATGGAAATAATAAAAAGAAGTATTAATAAAGCTTTATTATTTAAAGAAAAATGTTTTCCTACTGAAATTCCTTGTTGTAAAAAATATAATATTAAAGAATTAAATTTTTTTCATAAAGAAGATTGTAATGGAATTTTATATAAAGGAAAATTAAGTAACAAAACTATTATTGTTTGTAATAAATGTCATGCTATGAATTTCTATGATAAATTTATTTGGACTTGTCCTATTTGTAATAAAAAATTCAGAAATTATAAAAGTGTTTGGGGCAATTTTTTTAAAAAAAAAGAATATTTAATTCCTCAATTAAATTCTAACAATGTTTCTAGAAGAAATTTTGAGGACAATAATATAAATAATATTAATTATTATCATAATAAATTTGGAAGAAGTGTTGAAGATAAAAAATATCAAATTAAAAAAAATTTAACTGAATTAAATTCTTTTAATGAAAATAATAATAGAAAAACTATAAGTAATTTAAATTCTTCTAATAGAGAAAAAAATAAAAATATTAACTTATTAACTGAATATCCTGTTAATCAATCTGTTAAAAAAAAAAATTCTTATAGAATTATGTATTTAATGGATATTTTAGAACAGAGAAATAATTCCAAAAATAAAAATGAAATAAATAATAGTCAAAATCATATTAGTAGTTTAAATAAAAACATCAAAAAATTACATTTAAGTGCCCAATTAAATAGTCAACATTTACTTTCAAATGAAAATGAAATAAATTATCACAAAAATAAAAATTTAAGTAGTAATAATTTAAATAATAATAACTTAAATAATAATAATAACTTAAATAATAATATTATAGAACAAGAAAATAATAATTATTTTTCTACAAATGATAATTCTTCTTTAGGAACAAGAAGTAATGAACGTTCAAATAAAATAAAGAAAATAAAAATAAATTTAAATGAAACTTTTGATAAAATAAAAGGAAATGAAGAAGAAGAGACTTTATCTTATAATGAAAAAACCCAAAAAACAATAAAAACATTAAGTAAAAAAAGTTCAAAAAATTTAGATGATTCAAAAGAAGAAATAGAAAAAGAAGAAATGGATACAATAAAAGATTTAGAAGAAGATAATAATTATTATTTAAATTTAGGAAGAACAAGAAAATTGAATTTTAATTATCCGAGAAAGAGATCAATAGAAAATAAATTAGATAATATGATAAGTTTTGAAAGAAAAGAAAGTACAAATTCAAATAACACAGATTTAACATTAAAATCAGAATCAAATTTAAATTTAGGAAATATATTAACAAATCCAGAAAAATTAAATTTTATAGCAAAAGAAGGTTTAATTCCAGAATTTGAAACAGAAGATTATGAATATTTAGATCCAATTGGAGATGGAAGTTTTGGTAAAATATATTTAGTTCAGAATAAATATAATAATGAAAAATATGCTTTAAAAAAAATAATATGTCATGATTTAAAAGAAGTGAAAAATTTTCAAAAAGAATTAGAATTAGTATATTCAAAATCACATGATAATATAATGAAAATAATATCAATTCAATATAAATGTTTAGATATAACAACATATTCTATATATATATTAATGGAAGTAGCTTTATCAGATTGGAATAATGAAATAAAAAGAAGACAAAAATTAAAATTATATTATTCAGAAAAAGAAATAATAAATATATTAAATCAATTAAACAATGCATTATTATATTTAGAAAATGAAGGAATAGCACATAGAGATATAAAGCCTCAAAATATATTAATATTTGAAAATAATATATTTAAAGTTACTGATTTTGGAGAAGCAAAAACTTTTAAAGATACTTCTCAAGAAGCAACTTTAAGAGGAAGTGAATTATATATGAGTCCTATGTTATATAATGGATTAAAATTTAATAAAAAAGATATTTATCATAATCCTTATAAAAGTGATGTATTTTCATTAGGTTTTTGCTTTTTATATGCTTTAACTTTTAATATTAATTTGTTAAATGATTTAAGAGAAATTATCAGTGTTAAAGTCTTTAAAAATATGATTAGTAGATATTTAAAAAAAAAATATTCTGAAAAAATTATTTTTTTAATCTCTAAAATGCTTGAATTAAATGAAAAAGAAAGATTTTCTTTTGAAGATATTGAGAAATATTTAAAAGAAAATTATATATAGGTTTTTGTCTTCTTTTTTTTTGAGGGTTTAAATTGATAAAGGTTTTTTTAGAGTGGAATTTATTTTATTTTTAATATTTTTGTCTTTTTTTTGAAGTGAATTTTGATTTTTTTTTTCTGTGATAAAATAGTTTTATATAAGTTTAATTTTTTATTAATTTTTGAAATTCTTAAAATATCTTTTTTAATTTTATATATATTTATAATTTAAATAATAGGTTTTTAAATGTATATTTGTTTATACATTTTATAATATAAAAAAAATTTTTTTAGAGTTTTTCAAATTAAAACCAAAAAAAAATATTTACAATAAATAATCATTTTTATAATTAAAAAATATTACAAAGTTTGCATTTTCCCAATTCTTCTCTTTCAACATTTAATAACAAGTTTATATTTTCATTGAAAGGAATATTTAATTCATCACAAATTTTTTTTTTTTCCCAAATAAAAATATTTAAAACTTTATTTCTATCATTTTGATTATAAATATGTAAATATTCAATTAAACTTTCATTATCAAAATTAAATTGACTAAAAATTTGAAGAAGTAAAAAATCAAGATATTCAAAACCATTATGAATAAAATTTTCTTTTAAATAACTAATTTTTTTACTTTCTAAAAAAGAATAAATATCTTTATAATTAGAATAATAATTTTCATTTATATTACAACAAGAGCAATTAATATTATTTTCAGTGATTTCAATATTATTATTTTTATTACAAATATTATTTATAAAATTAATAATTTTAAAATCAATTTTTTCACTATCAATATTTAATTTTAATAAAAATCTAAAAATATGTCCTGGCTTTCTTATTCCAATATTTTCAACATCTTTATAATTAACTTCTAAAATTCCTTTTTTAATATTATTTATATATTTATCAATATCATAAATATTATTACTAATTAACAAATTTAAATAAGATATTAAATTACATGAAATTAACCAATTTCTTAAATTTGATATTTTCTTTTTTGAAGATGTGTTTTCAATACTATCATTTAAATTATTATTTTCTTCTTTATTATTATATGAATATTCTGTTAATAAAGAACTTTTTTTTTTATGAATATTATACAAAGGAGTATTAAAAGAATTATAAGTAATATTTCCATTTATTTGATTTGAAGTAAATAAAGAACTATGATTATTTTCAATATTATTTTGAGTATTATTTATTTTGAAATTTATATTATTATTAATTAATTTATTATTATTATTATTTGGAATATTTCTGTTTAATTTATTGTTGTTGTTATTAATGTTATTTAAATTATTATTATTTATAAAACTTAAATTTCTTTGAGTTTCTCTACCTGTTGAATTTGAAGTACATAAATTGCTATAATTTGGGTTTAAATTTAACATTTTTATTTCTTTATTTATATTATTTCCTGTATTATTATTAGATTCAATATTACTTGAAGAAAAATTATTTTTTGATAAAATATAATTATTTGAATAATTACTATTTTTATAAGTATTATTATAACAATCATTTTCTTCAATATGTATTAAATTAGGATTTAAATTTTCTTTATTTCCAAAATCACTATTTTCTAATTTATGAGAAATAATACTAATATTATTTAAATCAATTTCATTTTTTTTATTTGAATTATTATTATTAATTAAAATCAAAGATTTACTTTTTGAATATTCCATATCATTAGTTTCAAATGTTGGAATATATTCATTAATTTTATTTTCTGAATATTCATTCAAATTTTCACTTTGAGTTTTTAATTTTAATTCACTAAATATATTTGAATTATTTGGAGTTGTATTAACTTGATTAATTAAATCTAAAGGATAAATTTCTTTTTTAAATTCTTTATGATTTTCTTTTGTGTTTTTGTGTTTACTTTTTTTTTTCTCACTTAAAAAAGGAGAAATACAATCTAAATTAAACATATTTGTTTCAATATAATTCTTATTATTAGTATTATTCTTTTTCTTATTATAATTAATTATATTTTTAGGATTTGTAAAATTAAAATTTGAATTATAATAATTTTCAACTTTAATTTTTTTAACAGTTTCATTTATAACACTTTTAATAATTTCCTTATTACTATTATCACTTTTATTATTACTTTTACTTTTAATAATAATAGATTTAGATTTAGAAGAATCAAAATCACCTCCTTTAGCAATTAATTCACTGGAAGAAAATTTATCAGGAAATTGAATAGTACTATGATTTTTTTTTTTTGGTGTTTCTTCCTTATAAAAATTCCCATTAAGAAAATCACTAGTATTAATATTGTTATTATTTAAATTAGTATTATCATTAAAAATTTGGATAACCATTTTTTCATAATTTTCTCCATTATTTTTACAATAATCAAAAGGACTTTTATTAAATATATCTTTAATATTAAATAAATCTGCATGAAATAATTTGAATAAAATAATAATATCTTGATTTAATTGTTCAATAATTGCAATATGAAAAGGAGTTTGATTAAATAACTTATTACATAAATTTGGATTTGAACCATGTCTTAATAAAGCAGAAATAAAATTTATTTTTTTTTTTTTACATGCAATATGAAGAGCTGAATTTCCATTTTTTTCTGTTAAATTTATATCACAATTATAATTTAATAATATTATCATTGCATCATAATTTTCTTTTTCTATACTTTTTATTAAAGGTGTTTTTTTCTTTTTATTTTGTATATTTATATTTATTCCTTTTTCTAATAAATCTTTCAATAATTTTAAATTATTTGTTTTTATTGAGGAAAATAATTCTTTTCTTATTCTTTTTTCTTCTAATGAATTATTTATTAATGAATTTATAAAATTATTTTCTTTGTTTGTCATTTTTATATTTTTTTTTTGTTTCTTTTTTCTTTTGTATTAATCGTTAAAAGTTTTTTTTAAATTTAAATAAATTATTTTTTTTCTTATTTTAAATCATTAAATAGAAAAATAAAATAAATTCCAAAAAATAAATATTATAATATAAAAGTAAATAATAATAAACAAAAAAAAAGTATAAAATAAAACAAAAAAAATTAAAAAATGGAAAAAAAAAATATATTAAAATATTAATTACTTAAAGTAATATAACAAGCGAAATTTTTATCAATCATAACAGAACTAATTCCAATGTATTTATAATCAGGATTTAAAATATCTTTTCTTTTCATTCCACTTTTTTTTTGATTATCATCAACAATCATTAAAATAAAACTAGTTTCAGGATCTTTAATATTATCTTTCCAAAAACTATTAATATTAATATTTTTATTATTATTTAATAATTCTCTAACTTTAATTTTCATATAAGTTTTATCTTTTATTTCTTCAATTGTATTAGGAATTTTAATTGTTATTTCAGGTTTAAATTTTAATTTTTTCATTGGACTTATTTCTTCTAAAAAATGTATTGCTTCATTAAAAATTATTTCTCCTTTTGTTAAAGCAACTTTTACTTTTGATTTATATATTAATCTATTATTTTTATCATATTGAATATTTTTTTTTTTTTCTTCAATAATTGAAATATATTGTTTTGGATTTTCTCTTATTAAATTAATATGATTAAATATATATTTACTAAAGTCATCATTAGGTAATAATTCTTCTTCTTCATTTTCATTTTCTTCTATATTATTTATAAAATTATTATTTTCATATGACGTCAATTTATTATTATTTTCACTTGATGATAAAAATTCTAATGGAGGATCTATTTTTATTTCTTGATTTTTTTCTATATTATTTTTCTTTCCTCTTAATAAATATTTTTCTTCTATTACATTGTCTTTTTCTGGCTTAGTTAAATTATTTTCATAATTTAGTTCTTCTTTTAATTCTTCTTCTTTTTGTGGGTTTCCACATTTACATCCCATTTTTTTCTTTTTTTTATTTTTGAAAATAAATGCAATTTAAAATTCAAAAAATTAAAATGAAAAATAATAATAAATTTCCTTTAAATTACATATTAGTTTAATTAAATTTTAAGTTAAAAAGAAAATAAATATAAATTAAAATTATTTTGTAATTATATTATTATTTGATAAAAAATATTATATTTGTTCGATCATTATAATTCTTTTATATTATATTTGAATTAATTAAGTTTCAGGAAATCTCATATAAGGATTACTATAATTATTATTATTATTAATATTTAAATTATTTTTCAAATTTTTCATTGCAGTCACAGGTCTTTTTAAAAAAGAACTTTTATTTTCATTAATATTCGGATTACTTAAAGTATTATTAGAAAGAGTTGGAATATTATTTAAAAAAGAAATAACATTTCCAGAAGATAAATTAGATCTTTTTCTTAAATTATTTTTCCAATTTGTATTTGTAGTAAAATTACTGATAAAATCATTTTTATTTCTTCCAAAAGATATTTTATCATTTAAATTTTTTTCATTTAATTTCTTCTTTAATAATATATTTTCCATATTTAATTTTTCAATCATTTTTTTATGAGTAGAAATAATATTTTGTAGATTAATTAATTTATTTGAATATTCATCAATTTGATTTTTACATTTTTCAATTTTATTTTCTAAATCTAATACATTTTCTTCATTTGATTGAAACATATTTTTATCATATTTTTTATTATAATCAATATATTTACTATTAAATTCTTCTATTTCATATAATTTATTTTTTATTTTTCTATAATAATTCATTAAATCTATTTTATCATATTTATTAAATGCTTCATTTTCTTTTATTATATCATGAAAAATATTATATTTATTTTCTTGAATAATATTAATTGGAATATTTAAATTATTTAATTTATTTTTTAAACAAAGATGATTTTCTCTTTTTTCTTTTTCTTTATTTTTATAAACAATAATTTTACTTTTTTTTCTTTCAATTCCTTTTTCATCTAATTTACTAAATAAAATAGGAAATTTAAATCTGTTTACAGTTAATTCATATTTTTCTATAATTTTATCAAATTCTTCTTTTAAATTTAAATATACTTTAAAATTTTTTATATCATTTATATTTGAAGTAAAGATTTTTTTTTGTTCAAAACAATTTTTATAATTTGTTACTAAATTATCTATTGTTATATATAATTCCATTATTTCATTTATAAAATTTCCATGATCCATTTTTGTTTTTTTATTTATTTCATTTATTTCTATTTCTTTTTTTTTCATTTCATTTTCTTTTTGTTTTATTAAATTTTCATATTTTTTTATTATAATTTTATTTTCTTTTATATTATTTTTTTCAATATCATTAATTTCTTTTTTAAAATATTTTTTTAATTCATTTGTTATTTTTTTTTCATCAATTTCAATGTTTTGAATATCTAAATTTTCTTGAAAAGCATTTGGTAAATTTTTAATAATATTATCTTTAATAATATTTTCTTCTTTAAATCTAATTAATAATTGATTTAAAAGTTTATTTTTTTCTTTTAAAATTTCAATTTTTTTAGTATATTCATTTTTTATTTTTACTTGTTTCTCAAAAGCTAATTTTTCTTCTTTTATTTCAGTATAAATTTTAACTAAAGCATCATCAGTATTTTTTATTCCTTCAATAGTTAAAATTTTTTTTGTTTCTTCTTTAATATTATTTATTTTATTTTCAAATTCAATGATTTTATTTTCATTTATGTGATTTTTTTCTACCGCTTCTCTTATTTCTCTTGTAAATTTTTTTTCTTTTGAATTTTTAGTTTTTAATAAATTTTCTATATCACCATTAAAATTAAATGTTTCTTTTAAAGTTTCTATTTGCTTTTTATAATTTGCTTTTAACATATCTGATTTAATTTGTTTATAATCAACTAAATTATTTAATTCTTCTATTTTTTTCTCTTGAACTTTAATCTTACTTTCTAAATCTTTTATTACATCATCTTTTTTTTCACTTTCACTTTTTGATTTCTTCCTTTTTGGAGATTTAAATTTTGTTTTTTTTTTACTTAATATTTTTTTACAATTTAATAAAAAATTTAATGTTTCTTTTACATTCATATAATAATCATCTTCTGGATAAATTGTTCCTATAACTCTATATTTAATATTATCACCAAAAGAAACTTTTTCTAAAACAGAAATTAATTTTGATTTATTAATTATTGTTTGATTATTAATATTATTAATATAATTAATGATATCTTCTTTAGTATTATTTAATTCTTCTTTATAATTTGTAAATTTATCATTATTTGAATCTAAAGAATATATATCATTACAACTTAAAATAATAAAGGAAATTGTACTTATTATATTTCCATTATTGTCATTAATATATATTATAAAAGAAAAATGAGAATATAAAAATAAATTACTCCCTTCAATTTGTAAATTATTTAAATTGTCAAAAAATTTAATTAAAAAAAATAAAACATCTTTAATATCTTCACAAGGAACTTTTTTAACTTTATGAATTAAAGAACTATTATTATTATTATTAATTTTAATAGAAAATTTATTTAATAAATCATCTTCATTTAGATTTAATATTTCTTTACTTTCCATTCCAATAAAATTACTAATATCAATTAAATTATTTCCATTAATCATAATATAAGAAACATTTAAAGCTAAATTTTCATTTAAATTTTTGTCTCCTGAAATTTTTAATGTATAATTTTCTAAAAAACGAGGAAAAATTCCTCTTGAATTAATATTTTCATAACAGTCACTTTTTCCAAAAATAATTTCTTTATTTTCACTCATTGAATCTCCATATGAAATAAAAGTAAAATTTATATTTGATAAACTTTCTTTTACACAATTTAACATTATTTCTTCATATATATATGAATTTTCATTATTATCTGTAAATATTTTGTCTAAATTATATTTTTCATTCTTTTCTTCTATCTCATTTTTTTCTTTTGGATTTTCTAATAAAAACGATTTTTTATCTTTTGATAGTTGATAATAAGGATTTTTGTCATTTTTTGGAGATTTTATTTTTAAAAATATTTTTACTCTTTCATCTTTTTCATTCTGCGGTTCCATTTTATTTTTTAAATTAATTTAAAAAGAGAAATAATGTCAATTAATAAAATATATATTTAGAATAAAAAAATTAAAATATTATTCTGAGGGAAATATATTTTTTATATTGAAGAACATAATTCTTTACCTCTTAAAATTTATGAAAAATCTTATTATAAAAGCGAATTCAATAAAATAAAAAAAGTTTCAAATTTTGAGATTAATGTTGAAGTGTTTGAAAAAATTATAAATATTTGAAAATAAAAATTTATGAAATAATTGAACAAAATAAAATTTAATTAATATGTAAAAGTGATTTTACTGGATTAGGATATTATTTTATTGGTAAATAATTCACACAAACAGTAAAATTACTTTCAAAGTGGGTGAAAGAATATAAAGAAATAAAAAGTTAAATTATTAATTATTAAAAGATGTAATAAAAGCAACAAAATAATATATTTAGAGTATATAATCCTTTTTCATGGGATTCTTCAAATAATTGGAAAAATATTATTTATCTTTTTTATTTTCTTTAAATAATAAAAAAAATAACCATTAAAAAAGAAGAGGAATTATATACTATTTTTGGAAGTTAAAATTGTTTAAAAAATAAGATAATCTCATTTCTGTTCCTTCTAATAATATTAATAAAAAATTTTAATTAAATGAAGGAAAAAAATATTTCACTATAAGTGATTATTAAGTTTATTCTATTGAATCTTAAATATATATAATTTAAACTTTGTTTTATTTTAAATCATAGATCTAAATATTATGAAATGTAAATGATATTTTCGATTATAATTCAAATAGTATCTTATAAAAATTAAAGAAAATTTTTAGATTATAAATTCAATTTTTATTAAAATAACAATAAATATAAAGTATTTTACAAATAAATAAATATAATAAAAAATATATGTGTCATAAAAAAGAAAATTATTTTTATCTACTTTTAAAAATAATACCAAATAAAAATTTATAAACAATAATAAAAAATATAATGAAAAATTATGATATGAAAGAAATAGAAAGATTAAATTATGAATATTTAAAATTAAAAGAAGACTTTGAAGAATATAAAGAAAAAACAATAGATAAAATGAAAGATTTAGAATTTTTAAATATACAATATGAAAAAGTAAAAAAAGAAAATGAAGAATTAAAAAGAAAAAATAATTCAATTCAAAATGAAAAATATATAATGCAAAAAGAAATAGATCAATTAAGAAATGAATTAGAATCAAAAAGTAAATTAATAGACCAAATAACAAAAAACAGAATTTCATTATTAACAAAAATATATTCTAACAATTATAATAATAATGATTTAAATGAAATTAAAAGAAATATATCTTTAAATTTTTTTTCAAATGAAGAAAATGAATTTGAACAAAGAAGAAAAGAATATATTTTAAGTGTTTTATCTTTTGAAAATTTTTCTATAGATTTTTATCCTAATAATAATTTAAATACACATATTAAAAATGGAAATAGTAATAATATTAATAATAAAAGTTTTTCTAATTATGATAATTATGAACAACAAAATCAACAAGATTTTTTTAATAGAGAAAAAGATTTAATTAAAAAAATTGATGAAGTTTTATTAAAAATTCAAATGAAAAAAGAAAAACTATTAAGTGATAAAATTAATGCTAATTCAAGATATGATAAATAAATTAAAATTTATTATTTATTTATATATTTTATTTTTTTATTCTAATTTTTTCTTTTATAATACATAAAAATAACATTGTTTAATTTATATTTTTCTTTTTTATAAAGATTATTAAGTTTCATTTTTATAAAAGAGGGAATATAAATGTTAATAAAGTGATTTAATTAATTAAAACAAAATAAAAATATTTTTGGAAAAAATTATAACATAAATGCATGGATGTTATTTAAACTGAAAGATAATTGAAATATTATGATTTTTACTAATGAACTAAAAATTAAATAAATATTCTAAATATTATTATTTTTTTATTAATTTACAAAAGAAAATTAAACTTTTATTTTTAAATAATTTTATAAATTAAATTTAATATATAGTTTAATGTCACTAAAGGAATTAAATTATGAAATTTCAAATACAAAAAGAATAATAGTTAATATAATACTTAATAAAGAAAAAAATAAATTTATTTATTTAGGAGCTTCATTTTGTAAATTATTTACTTCAAGTTATAATTCTCCAAATTTTGTTTATTCAGGATTAAAAGGAGGTTTATTTTTTTATTTAAATTCAGAAGATAAAAGTTATAATTTCATAATGTTTGATTTATTAGACTTTAAAATTATTTATCAACAAAAATTAAAAATTGAATCTTTTAAATTTTATAGAAAATTAAAAAAAAATTTCTATTATTTAGAAATTATAGATGGATTTATAGGTTTTTATTTTTATAATATAAAAGATTCAGAAGAAATATATAAAATTTGTAATGAATTAAATGAAAAATTCACAAATGAAAGAATAGAAAAATTTAAAGAAAAAAAGAACAAAGAAGAAAAAGACTTAAATTTAATATATATTAATTTAAAAAATCAATTAAAAAAAAATATTAATCCTACAAAAAACCTAACAAATGAAAAAAAAGAAAATTTAAATTTCAATTTAACAAAAATAAAAATATTATCAAATAATGTAGATTACAATTTTTATAATAACAAATTAGAATTTATAGGATATAAAAAGGATTATGAAAAATTATTAGAAGATGAAAAAATAAAAAAAGAAAAAATAAATTTTGTTGAATCTTCTTTAAAAATAAAAGAAAAAAAAGATTATGTAAACATATTAATAAATCATATGTTGAATACTCAAATAATAGTAAATTATCTTCAAGATATAAAATTAGAATTTAAAAGTTATATTTTAAGAAATGAATTAGAAAAATCAAATAATTATAGTTCATCAATTAAATTTAGTGTAAATCCAATAATGAAAGCTTCTACAAATAAAATATTAAGAAGAACAATGGTAATTAAAAGTAACAGTAAAGTTTTAGAAAATATCCAAAATCAAAATAGAAATAATAGTAGATTATTTAGAAAACAAAGTTCTAATTCTCAAAATAAAAATAATAATAATAATATTAAAAATAATAATAATGAGCTTAATAAATCTTTCGAAGTTATTGAATATAATACTGTTAAAACTGAAGGAAATATTATTAGGAATAATTATAATACTTTTGGTGGCTTTAATGATGATAAAAATGATAATGAAAATATAAATAATGAAAAAAAAGAAAATTTAAATGAAGAAAAGAAAAAAGAAAATTTAAATAAAGATAATATAAAAAGAGAAATAATGAGACAAATAACAAATGTAAATAATGAAAGAAAAATTAATAACCAGTTAGATGAAAATGAAATAAAACAACATTCAAAGATTGAATCTCAAACTATTGGTTTTGATTTTAGAGAAAGTTTAACTCAAGAAAAAATTATGAATATAAGAAGTAGCTTACAACCAATTTTTCAGAAAAAAGAAGAAAAAAATGAAAATAATAATAATAATAAAAATTTTGGATTTCAAAGAACTTTTGATTTTTCTAAATTTGAAAATAATAATCCTATTAAAAAACAAGAAGAAAATACTGATTTTCGTTATTTATTAGGAAAGAAAAAATAATATTGGTTTTATTTAATTATATATTAATATAAGCAAAAATTATTTAATTAATTTTTGAAATTCATTTTCTTATATGAAAAGAAAATTAGAATATCGAATATAATAATATATTAAATAGTTTACTAAAACTAATTTAATTAATATTTGTTTTTGTTAAATATAATCTATAATATCTTCATATTAATTCTATTTAATTTAAAAGAAAACATTAATATCTAAAATAACATTTCCACTTTTTAATTAAACAATGATATTATTTTAATGTCTAACATAAAAAATGAATATCAATATTTAATAAAATTTAATAAAAAAATAATTTAATAAAAAAGAGAAAAATAAAAGATTCTGTTTTTTTAATACATTATCTAAAAATCAATTAAAAATTTAAAAATGATTTTAAAAAAATCCTTATTTTCCAGGAGTATTAGCATATCTTCCTTCTTCTCCATAAATTTTAGATTCAGTAATCAATGATTTACATAAAGGACAAGTATTATTACTATTAAACCATTCTTTAATACACTTAGTATGGTAAATATGTAAACAAGGTAAAATTAAAACATATTCTCCATTATTAAAATCTTCTAAACAAATATTACATCTTTTTTTATCGTTTTCTAACTTATTAACATTTTTAATTGGAATTTCAGGTAAATCATCTAATAATTTCTTATTAACAGGATGATCCCTTTGTCCATTAAGTAAATCTAATATAGCAACTAACATAGCTAATTCACCTAAACCTTGTAAATGAATAATTCTTGGATTTTGACTTATTTCATTTTCTGATATTTCATCTTCATTATCATCATCATTATTATTATTATTATTATTATTACGATTGGGGATAAAACGAGATGAGTTAATTGAATTTAATAATACTCGAGAAGATTCAGAAAACTGGCTGTTAGAAGAGATATTACGATTCTCCGAAAAATCAATGTTTGAGAAATTAGGGTTTGGGAAGTGATCTTGATTATTTCTATTGCTTAATGGAATTCTACTCATGATTATATTATTACTATTTCTATTATTGTTATTATTATTATTATTAATATTTCCATTATTTTCATTATTATTATTATTATTTCTATTATTGTTATTATTATTATTATTATTATTTCTATTATTATTATTATTTCTATTATTATTGTTATTATTATTATTATTATTATTATTATTTCTATTATTATTATTATTATTATTATTATTATTATTATTATTATTATTATTATTTCTATTATTATTGTTATTATTATTATTATTAATATTTCTATTATTTTCATTATTATTATTATTATTTCTATGATTATTATTATTATTATTATTTCTATTATTATTATTATTATTAGAAGGAATATATGAAGCTCCAAATACAAAATTAGAATCTATATCTTCATTATTATATTGTTCCTGTAAATTTCTTGCAAAAACAGAATCACTGATTGGAATTCTTTCATTGTTGTATTTTTCTTGTAATTGTTTTGCGAATTCTTCATCGCTTTTAATTATTGTTAATTCTTCCTTTTTTTCTTGATTAAATAAATCTTGAGCATATATTGTATCTTCTCCTGGAGCATCTAATCCACTATATCCTCTACATTCTTGAAATTCATGATATATTTTTCTAGATTTTGGATATTGAATTCCACATATTTTACATTTGATCATTTTTTTTATAATTTTTTGAATAATTTCTATTTTTAAAATTGATTATATTAAATAATTATAAAAATCAAAATTTTAAATTTTTAAATTTAATAATGATTAAAATCAAATAGAGAATAATATCAAATTATTATATAAAGGAATAATAATAAGAATTAAAAATGAGAAAACTCTATATTATAAAATCTATATTATTAAATAAAGTAAATAATAATATATTCATATAAAATAAATATTAATTATTTAAATCATTATATTATAATTAAAAAGTTAAGGTGTTCAAAAACTTATTAAACAATCAATTATGGATTAAACAAATGTTATTAAAAACATTCATTTTATTGTTCTTTCTGAAACTTTAGTTAAAAATAAAATTCTATATAAATCTTCAATATATTCAAATAATTCTTTATTTATTATTTTAAGTATTTGACAAAATTTATTAATTAAATTATTAAAGTAAATAATAAATTCATCACTTAATAATTTTTTTAAAGTTGAAATTTCAATTAAAAAAGATTTATAAATTTATTTAATTCATTTAGATGAGCTTATTTTTAACTTTCTTAAAATCTTGAAACTTTAAGACAAAATTTTTTTGAGAATATTTTTCGTATAAATCAAAATCATTAATTATTAATATTATTATACTAAAAATAAAAGAAAAATCTTATTTGGGTATTTTTTCAAAATTTAATGTTTTTTTATTAAATTATCTTTTTACAAATATAAACAGTTTTCATTACATATGATATTCTCTCATTTTCTTTTAAATCATCTGAAATATAATTATTTTTTTAATTTCTTCTAATTTATAAATATGTTAATTTTTACTTTTGTCCCATCTAATACTATTATTTATTAATAAAAAAATTAAAATTCATTTTTATTTTATTCAATCAATATTTTAAAATTAGATTTTTTTATATTAAAATAAAAATTGTCTTATTTTAAAGTTGGAAATAAAAAATTTTTTATTGGAAAAATAAATAAATACCTGAAAGTTATAACATAAAATACAATAATTTAAGAATAAAACAACCAAAAATAAATAATAATATTTTTTATCTCTTATAAAAAGTTTATTTTATCAAGTAAAATTCAATGGAGAAATATTTAAAAATAAAAAATATTTAAATTATATCTTAACATTTTATTCAGAAACTTTTATAGTTTTTAAAAAGATTTTCTTTATATTTTTATTATTTTTTTATTCATTTGGTTTTATTTTATTTTTTATCACTTCTGATTTTCTAGAATATAAATTTTGAGTTCTATCAGAAATATTAGTTAAATCTTTTTCGTCTTTATTATAATCTTTAGAATTAAAATTTTTTTTAATTTTCATTCTTAAATTAATTAATTCATCATTAATATCATTTTCACATTTTTCTATTTTATTTTTCAAATCTAAAGAATTTAATTGTTCAAAAGAATCAAATTCCTCTTTTTCTAATTGATTTATGTTTTCTTCAAATTCATTTAATAATCGTGTTAAATTATTAAAGATTGGGTTATGTTTAATAATTATTTCTTTTTCTTTATTTGTTATTCCACCCATTAGATAATTTTGACATCATAAATAATAATTTAAAAAAAAAATTAAAAAATAAACAATTATTTTAATTTTAAATTATACCATTTATGTGAAAATATTCTTGATTTAAAATTTAATAAAACAATATAAAATAATATCACATAACAAAATATTTTATAATCTAAATATTTTTTAGGATTATATAAAAATTTTCTATAAGTTACAACTTTATGTTTGATTTCATCAAATTTTTTTATTTTAAAATTTTTGTGTAAAATTTTTTTTTCCTTAGAACACTTAATATAAACATTTTTAATATTTCTTGGAATCCCTAAATTTGATAAAAATAAAATTTAGTTGATTATAATTTCTTAAAATATTTTTTAAATAAAATTGTTATGTTTTTTGAAAAAGGTTTTCATATTTTTGAAGATTAAATTCATTTAAAATTTCCTTATAATAAATAAATAAAATTAATATTAGAGAATTTATTCTTTTTATTTTTAATAAAAACGTGTGATAAATATATATTATTTCTTTGAAATATTCATATTCAATCATCTAACATTATTTTAAACTTATTTTATTCTGAATTAGAGATTGTGTTAAAATATTTTTTAGAAATATACATTAAATTTTCTTTTTGAATTAAATATTGTTTTTTTCAACATTCTGATTATTAATGATTTATATATTATATTTTTGAAAGTTTTTATACGGAGATAATATTTTATGAAAACTTCTTTGATTAAAAAATTACATTCTGTTTTTCCTATTTATTAATTCAAATATTAATTTTAATGTATTTTGATTAAAACATTTAATATAAGGTAATTATATTTTTATCATTTTGAGTTATTATAAAAAATAAAAATTATAAAAAATGAATGAAAGGCCATCAATAAGAAAGAAAACCAGAAAAAAAACAAATAAATATCATAAATCAAATTTTATAAAATTAAGAAAAAAAATATATGAAATGACAATAAGAAAGAAATATGGTAATCCATATATAATAAAAGAAATTCCAAAAGAGAATAATGAAGTAATTGATAAAGAAGAAATTCCAAAATATTATGATTTATATAAAATAAATAAATTATTAAATAAAGCTAAATGTAGATTATATTCAAATTATATAGACATGAAATTATTTTTTTCTCCAAATGAATATTTAAATGATTTTTATAATAAATTTTTAAGTAATATATTAATAAAATATAATATATATAATATTTGTACATTTAATCCTAATTATTTTCCTTTAGAAGAAGATTTTCAAAGTCATTTATTTTTATATTTATCAAAAATAAAATCAATAAATGAAAAAAAAATAAAAGGTGCTTTAGGACAAAAAGAAGAAAAAAAACAAACTTTTAAAATATTTAATAACCCATATGAATATAGTAATATTCTTAAATCTATGATTCAAGAAGAAACTCCAAGCGAAAATCATTCAAATCATTTAGAATTAAATTTAAATGTTAATCAAGAAAAGAAAAAAAAGAAAAAAAATGAAAATAATGAAATAAATGATATGCAAAATATTATTGTTAAAATATCGAAATTAGAAATTGAAAAAGCAAAAAAAGAAAAAGAAAAAAGAGAAAAAGAAAGAAAAAAAAAAAAGAGAAGAAGAGATACTTTTAAGAAAAAAATTTAAAGAAACTCAAAAAGAAATAAAAAGGCAAAAAATAAAAAAATTAGAATCAGATCAATCTCCTAGTTCAATATTATTAAAAAATTTTAGAAGAAAATCAACAATTCAAATTTACTCAAAAAAAAAAAATATTCAATTAGAAATTAAACCAAAATTTAAACAAACAATAGATTTTATAGGAGGAAAAAGAGAAAAAGAAAAATTACAAATGAAAAAACATTATTTAATAGAAAAAATGGTTGAAGTTTCAAAATTTAAAAAAAAAAATATTTCTGGAATAAATTATTTAAAAAAAATTCAAAGTGGTTCTTATAAAAATATTCCAGATAGTTTAATCGGAATTAATGATTTTAGTGAAAGTCAAAAAACTATTAGTGTTTTAAAAGATACTCAAAAATATTTAAAAAAAGTTCATAGTACTCTTTCTAATGAACGTAATCATATGAGAAAAAGTTATACTTTACAAAAAATTATTAAATGTCCTAATATTTATACTGAAAATTATGAAAATAATAAATCTTTTAATATTAAAAGGTATTATTTGAATATTAAAAAAATTAATATTAATAAAATATAATTATATATTTGTTTAATATATTTTATTCTTAACAAATTCATTTCTAATTTTCAATAAATTTATCATGTCGTTAAGTTATTTTCAATTTTTTTCTTATTACATTTTATTTTTGTTCATTAATTTTTTAATAATAAGAAATTAATGTTTGATTACATTTTTTATAATATATATTTGTTTTGAGAAATATTTAATTGCTATTTAATTTTTTATGAGTGACAACAATTAAAAAATTTTTTTATTTATAATAATTATCTATATAAAAATTATCTATATAAAATATTTTTAAATTTATTTTTTACAATATGAAGAATTCTTTTTCTTCA
>JAEEGL012696346.1_pt1 | contig 23225 bp, 20 predicted proteins | sample 9134231 | NCBI WGS metagenome assembly JAEEGL01 (sample SAMN16246548, study PRJNA631951) | gut metagenome | biome: gut microbiome; feature: rumen; material: fiber-attached | host: Bos | place: Iran: Karaj | collected 2018-10
ATCATGGCGCTCCGTGTATAGTTGTCTGCGATTTCGGTGATAATTTCATTGATCGGCTTCCCCACGCCCATGGTCAGCAGGTTGCTGTCATAGCGGTATCCGTCCTGCTGGTCGCCGATCGTATAGAAGAGAGTTTTCCCGCCGTCCGGAAGGGAAACCAGCCAGAACTTATCGTAATCCTGCACCAGGATGCTGTCCGCCCCTTCCCAGAACGCTGCGTTTGCGATCATGGCCTCCTGGTCCCGATCACTGGTATATCTGTAGACCTCTGATCCATCCTCTGTGTTCCATACAGCCGCGCAGCCATAGCCGCTGCATATGGCAAGGAAACGTGAACCGTCCCGGGAAAAGCAGATAGACGATATGTCTTCAGAATCCACGGACACGGTGTACAGCACCTGATTCTTGTCAAGATCGATCACAGCGACCGCGTTTCCGTTGGCGATGCAGGCAGCCCTGGTCCTGTCGGGGGAAACGACAGCGTTATTCAGCCGCATGTTCTGCATATCCAGTTTTGCCACGATACTGAAAGGCTCAATATACATGGTCCTGCGCAGTTCGGCGATGATCTCCTCCCGCCGCATGCCCCCGTTCAGTTCGCTGACATCAAGCGCTTCCAGAAGCATGGTGGCGGACCGCTGACGTTCCTCACCGTTTCGCAGGGACACTGCTTTCTGCAGGGATTCACCGATGCTGTTGGAAACGGCGTTCAGCCGTTCTTCTTCTGCCTTTCGCTGCTCTTCCTCCGCGCGATTGCGTTCTTCTTCCGCTTTGCGCTGTTCCTCCTCCGCGCGTTTGCGCTCTTCCTCCGCTTTCCGCTGCTCTTCCTCCGCCCGCTGCCTCTGTTCCTCTGCGATCCTTTGCTGCTTCTCCGCTTCTTCCCGCAGTCTGGCGTTCCGGATCAGTACGCCGGCCAGGATGCCTCCGATCATGGCAGCGGCAACGGCAATGGCGGCAATGCGCTTTTTACGCCGCTGCTTTTCGCGTAGCCGCAGGTCGTCATAGGTCACGGAAAGGATCGGCGCCAGAAGCCGCAGCTTTTCACGCCGAAGTTTCTTCAGGCTGTTCTTCAGGGAACTGCTCCTGACATCCGCGGCCAGCGGTTCCACCGGCTGCATTTCTCCATGCTCATCTTTCCGGAAACTCAGGATTTCGGGGAATACATCCCCCGGTTCTCCTTCGGTTACGATTGTCAGGACACGGTCAATGCCCTTCTTCTCAATAAAGTATTCCATCTCCCGCATGCACCAGCGGCTTTGCTGGTACCTGGGAGAACAGACAGCGATAAACCACTCGCTGTGATCCAGCGCGTCCTCGATGTCCTGTCCGAGATCGCTGGAGAGCGGCAGCTCCTCCTGGTCACGGAACACGCGGCCGGTCTTTGTCCTTCCGGTCTTTTTCCGGATGTTGGCCGGAATACGGTATGTCTCGATGGCCGTATGCAGTTTTTTGGCAACTTCCATGTCCGGCAGCTGGTGCCGGTAGCTGATAAAAGCTACATATCCTTTTTCACTCATGCCATTTTCTCCCCGTATTCCGGCCTGCAGGATGCTGCGGGCATTTTATGTATGAATGGTTTATCCCCCGATCATTTCAGTGCGGAAAGGACCTCCCCGACCTTGTCGTGGATGACCAGGTCGCACTGTCCGTCCATGGGGGTCGCGTCACGGTTGATCAGGACCAAATGCTTTCCGCGGAAATACCGGACCAGCCCGGCGGCCGGATAAACGGTCAGGCTGGTGCCGGCGATGATCAGAAGATCCGCCTTCGCGATCGCGTTGACCGCGCCGGAGATGACATCGTTATCCAGGCCTTCCTCATACAGGACGACGTCCGGCTTGATCCGTCCGCCGCAGGTACAGACCGGGATTTCATCCTTGCTGTCCCGGATATATTCCGGCGGATAGAACTTGCCGCATTTCATACAGTAGTTCCGGTGCACGCTGCCGTGGAGCTCGTAGACCTTTTTGCTGCCCGCGGCCTGGTGAAGGCCGTCGATATTCTGTGTCACCACGGCCAGCAGTTTGCCTTCCTTCTCCCACTCGGCCAGCTTCAGGTGTGCCTTGTTGGGCCTGGCGTCCAGGGGCAGCATCTTGTCCCGGTAAAACCGGAAGAACGCTTCCGGCTTTTTCATGAAAAAGGTATGGGAAAGAATGGTCTCCGGCGGCCAGTCGTACTTCTGGTTATACAGGCCGTCCACACTGCGGAAATCCGGGATGCCGCTCTCTGTGGATACGCCGGCGCCGCCGAAAAAGACGATGCGTTCGTTCTCGTCCACCATACGCTGCAGTTCTTCGTATGCCATCGGGATATCCTCCTTATGCTTCGGTTTCCGGCAGGGACTCTTCAGCGGCCTGCGGTGCTGCGGCGTCCTGCTTCGGTTCGTGCTGGATTTCAGCTTTGTGCGGTGCTTCACTGCGTTTACGGATCTTTCGTTTGAGCAGCAGGAATACCGTAATGTCCAGAACCGCCTCAGACAGCAGCATGATACCGATGACCAGTTCTCTGTTGTCGCCCAGGAAAGCGGGATTCAGCAGGGAGATCACACCGATAATGAGGGAAAAAGCAGCCAGGATCAACAGAATCCACCATTTCTCTGCCCCTAACGATTTCCGGTCAAACGCGTACTGGATTTTCAGGAAACCGCCAAAGAGCAGCGCCAGGCCCCATGCATACGGCAGAAGTCCGCCAAGCGATTCAGGGCTGAAGGCAAGCATTGAACCGGTAACAAGCAGGATCAGGCCGATCGCGAGCTTTGCCTCGATGATTCGCACGATCGGTTCTGACCGGATGTATTCGATCAGCATCCATATTCCCAGGATGATCAGGCCGGCGGCGAGCGCGAACCCGGTAATCATCAGGGCCAGGTTTTTCAGCAGAATCAGCAGGACCCCGCTGACCAGGCAGAAAAAGATAGGCATCAGCATCGGGCGGCCGATCTGTTCTTTTCCCCTGCCAAACCTCTGATTGTCAGGAACAGGCTCATATTCATTGCGTCTCTTCAGTTTCATATGTCTTTATCCTCCGTTTTCCATGTGTATTTCATTTCAACATTCGTGTCATCGTTTCCTGCCTTGTTCTTCGCGTGTTCCCGCGTCCCAAATCGGTTGACATACAGGGGGACGCATGGTAATATGCTTTGTAATCACGGGCAGCGCCCGGTTTTTTGCTACATGGAGGGCATCGCAATGAATCAGTATCGCGTCGGAATCATCGGAGCCACCGGCATGGTGGGACAGCGTTTCATCTCCCTGCTGAAGGATCATCCCTGGTTCAAAGTGACCTGCCTGGCAGCTTCTGCCCGCAGCGCCGGAAAAACCTACCGTGAAGCGGTCGGCGAGCGCTGGGCCTTTGACTGGCCGATCCCGGATTATGCCGCGGATATGACCATTGTTGACGCTGCTGATATCGAAGCGGTCGGCGAAAAGGTGGATTTCTGCTTCTGTGCCGTGGATATGAAAAAGGACGAGATCCGTGCGCTTGAGGAAAACTACGCGAAGCACGAGATCCCGATCGTCAGCAACAACAGCGCCTGCCGCGGCATTGAAGACGTGCCCATGGTGGTGCCGGAGATCAACGCTTCCCACCTGGAAGTGATCGATACCCAGCGGAAACGCCTGGGCAGCAAGTACGGTTTCATCGCCGTGAAACCCAACTGCTCCATCCAGAGCTATGTGCCCGCCCTGACGCCCCTGCTGGACTTCGAGCCCACACAGGTCAGCGTATGCACCTACCAGGCGATCAGCGGCGCCGGCAAGACCTTTAAGTCCTGGCCCGAGATGGTGGACAATGTGATCCCCTACATCGGCGGCGAAGACGAAAAGAGTGAGAACGAGCCCCTGAAACTGTGGGGCCATCTGGAAGACAGGGGCAACGGTCCGGTGATCGTGAACGCCGCGGAGCCCGTGATCAGCGCCCAGTGCCTGCGTGTTGCCTGCAGCGACGGCCATATGGCCGCGGTGTCCGTGAACTTCCGCAGGAAGGTCACAAAGGAACAGATCCTGGAGCGCTGGGCCAACTACGAGACCGAAGCCCAGCGTCTGGAACTGCCGAGTGCCCCGAAGCCCTTCCTGCAGTATTTTGAGGATCCGTCCCGCCCCCAGACCCGCCTGGACCGGGATTTCCAGAACGGCTTCGGCGTGAGCATCGGCCGGCTGCGTGAAGACAGGATCTTCGACTGGCGGTTTGTGTGCCTGAGCCATAACACGATCCGCGGCGCCGCCGGCGGCGGCATCCTGACCGCCGAACTCCTTTGCCGCAAAGGATATATCATTGCAAAATAATTCATACTCATAATCATGAATTATGAATTGTGAATTATAAATTGAATAGGATTCGCTGGGCAGAGTAGCGTTTTCCGCGTAAAGTGTTCATGAACGGGGAGTTGTCATGAAACGAAACGGCAAAAGCCGTGCGGTGGAGGATGCGCATCCCGCTGCTATTTACAGCAAGAGCCTCTGCGAATCACAAGAACTGTTCCTGTGAATCGAAAGGAGGCTTTTTCTGTGCGGACAACCGAAAACAAGAAACTGTTCAAAACGCCCTTCAGCGCGGAATACTGGAAACTGGCGTTCGCCGAGCTGAAGAACCCGCGGGCGCTGGTGTTTGCCGCGCTGATCCTGGCGCTGCGCATCGCCGCGAAACCGCTGTCGATCACCATTGCCGGGGATCTGACCGAAGGGATCGGCTTCATCATCAACGCCTTCGGATCCATGGTATACGGCCCGGTGGTGGCGCTGCTCAGCGGCGCGCTTTCCGATACGCTCGGTTTCCTGGTGTTCCCGAGCGGCGTCTACTTCCCTGCCTATATGATCACGGAGATGGCGGGCAGTTTTGTCTTCGCGCTCTTCCTGTACAGGGCGGAGATCTCCATCCCGCGGCTGATCCTCTGCCGCTTCTGCATCTGCTTCTTTGTGAATGTGCTGCTGGCCTATCCGATCCATGTGGCGTATTACAGCATCATGCTCGGGAAGGATTATTCCCTGACCTGGATCCGCATCGTGAAGAACATCGTGCTCTTCCCGATCGAAGCAGTGCTGCTGGCTGTGATCTTCCGCAGCCTGCTACCTCCCTTCCGGAAGCTGGGGTATATCCTCTCCGGCACGGAAAAACTGGAGTTCACCAAAAAGCATGTCCTGCTGCTGGTCGCCCTGTTCGTGATCGGCGCCGGATGTGTGTTTGCCTACGGAGTAAACAGCTATAACACGACGTCCCTGAGCAAGGATTACACAGCCGCGCAGCGGCTTGCCCGCAACCGGGCGATCGGGGAATATGTGATCGAAAAGCATCCGGACCTGAAAGCGGAAGAGACAGTCTGCATCATCGAATCCGCCTATCCGAAAGCTTTCAGCCCGGAAGTCACCTATCTGGTGGCGGTTTACAAAGCGGATGTATCCGGCGCGGAGAACGCGGAAGAGCTGATGACCGAACTCGAAGGGCTCAGCAAATCCAAGGCTGCCGCCCGCGCGGAACTGGAAAAACTGTTCACGGAAGAGATTGTCCTGACCGAAAACGCGAAAGAACCGGAAAAAGGAAGGATAAACAAGTGACCCGCGCTCAGAAACTGCAGATCCTGGACAAACTGGAGGAAATGTACCCTGACGCGAAAGCGGAGCTGGTCTTTTCCAATCCCTATGAGATGCTGGTCGCGACCATGCTCTCCGCCCAGTGCACTGACAAGCAGGTGAACAAGGTCACGCCGGCCGTGTTCAGCCGTTGGCCGGACGCGAACGCCATGGCCGGCGCGGAAGTGGAAGAACTCTTTCCGCTGGTGAAAAGCTGCGGCTTCAAAAGCAAGGCGGGAAACATCATCGCGGCCTGCCGGATCATCAAAGAGCAGCACGGCGGACAGGTGCCGGACACGATGGATGCCCTGACCTCGCTGCCCGGCGTTGGCCGGAAAACCGCGAATGTGGTGCTGTCCAACGCCTTCGGTATTCCCGCTTTCGCGGTGGATACGCATGTGTTCCGGGTCAGCAACCGCCTCGGGCTTTGCAAAGCCGATACGGTGGAAGAAACAGAAAAACAGATGACAAAGCTGATCCCGCGGGAAAAATGGGGGCTGGCGCATCACTGGCTGATCTGGCATGGGCGCAGGCTCTGCAAGGCGCAGCGGCCGCTGTGCGATCAGTGCGCGCTGCAACCCCTGTGCCCTTACGCGAAGCACTGATGACATACTGTTGATTTCCCCTGTTCTTGCAAAAGAACAGGGCTTTTCTTTTGATCCGGAACGAGAATTGTTAATCAATCGTTTCATTATTGTGTCAATTATGATATAATCACTCTATCCTTTGTCAAAGGGAGGCGAACACATTGCCTGATCTGTCTAAAGTTACGGCGATTCTTCCGGATCTTGCCGATTATGTTGTATACGGTGCCATCGCGATTGTCACGCTGATCGGTCTGTTCAAGTGCCTGATCCCCCTGTGGCGGACCACCGCTTCCCTTCGCCGGGCCATCGTCCGCCTGCAGCAGAATGCCGGCAAACAGCTTGATAAGCCCGTCTGGCAGGAAGCCCGTTTCGTCGGCCGACGCCTGAAAGGCAGCTGGCTCCGTTTCCTGCAGAACGCGGAGCAGCTGGACCGCCGCGGCCTGCCCACCAATGTGGAAGATTACATCAATGACGATACCGTGACCCACGGGCCCGGTAACGCCGGCCTGGCCGAACTGATCCCGAACCTGCTGACATCCCTTGGTATCCTGGGTACTTTTATGGGCCTTTCCCGCGGTCTCTCCTCCCTGGACTTCGCCGATTCCACCCGCCTGATCCAGGGCATCCCGGATCTGCTGAGCGGTATGCGCTTCGCTTTCGGCACCTCTGTGGCAGGTATCAGCTGCAGCCTGGTCTTCAATATGCTTAACCGCATTTCCCAGGGCTCCAGCTACCGCGCGATTGATGACTTTGTTACCTCCTTCACGCAGCTGGCCATGTCCCGCCCGCTGGATAACGATGTCCAGATGATCATCCAGAACCAGGACCGCAACTTCATGCTCCAGGGCATTAACGAGACCCTGGTGGACCGCCTGGCGGACAGCGTCAGCCGCTCCATTTCCATGACGATGACTCCTGTGGCGGAATCCATGGACCGGTTCATCGTCGGGACCACCCGCAACCAGATCGAGGGCGTCAATCACATTGTCAGCCGCTTCCTGGCTGAAATGGACCGGAGTCTGGGAAACCAGTTTTCCTCCCTTTCAAAAACCATGGGCGTTCTGGAACAGAGCCAGATCCGCGCGGCCCAGGCCACCGGGGAGAACCTCTCCGCCGCGGAAGGGATCGTCCGAAACGCCCGTTCCCTGCAGGAGATTACTTCCCATGCGCTGGATCAGTTTGACAGCTATATGACCCGGATCGACGAGGTCCGGGACCGGGATGAAAGCTTTGAGAAGAACGCCTCTGAACTGCTCCGCGATATGCGGCAGGAAAGCAAGGAAATGTCTTCCCTCCTGTCCGGCCTGACGGACAAAATGCAGGGGCTTTCCGTCCCGGATGATTCCGCGGCAGATAAAAAGCTGGAAGAGATCCGTGCCCTGATGTCCACATTGAACGATCATGTGCTGACCGTCTCTGATACCCTGACCCGTCTGTCAGAGGAGGCTTGATCATGGCGCGCCAACGCATCCATAACCGGCGTGCCGGCCGGGGTTCTTCCGGCACCGGCGCCAGCTGGATCAGCTATTCGGATATGATGGCCGCCCTGCTGCTGATCTTTGTCCTGATCCTGACCTACAGCCTGTATCAGTACTTTTCCATGCTGGAGATCAAGACGAAGGAACTGAACGACCAGCAGCTCATACTGGACCAGAAGACCATCGCCCTGCAGCTGGCCAATGAAGAGCTGGACGCGGAAAAAGCCCGCCTGGTGATCGTCCAGGGCGACCTGGACCAGATGAAAGTCAAGCTGGATGAGAAGGAAGTGCAGCTGGCTGACCTGCAGATCGTGCTTTCCTCAAAGGAAGCGGACCTGGAAGCCGCCACCATCAAGCTGCAGGAACAGAAAGACCTGCTGGCCGTACAGGCGGAACGGATCGACAAACTGATCGGTATCCGCTCCACCATGATCCAGGATCTGTCCAACACCCTCTCGGCGGCGAAACTGAAGGCCGCCGTGGATCCGAACAGCGGCGACATCAAGCTGGACAGCTCCGTCCTGTTTGAAACCGGCAGTTCCACCATCCGTCAGGAAGGTAAAGAGCTGCTGGACAGCTTCATCCCCGTTTACCTGGATGTGCTGCTGCGGCCGGAATATGCGGATTACCTCGGAGAGATCATTATCGAGGGGCATACGGACACCGACGGTTCCTATGAGTCCAACCTGAAGCTGAGCCAGAACCGTGCCCTGCAGGTTGCGCTGTACTGCCTGAATATGCCGTCCCTGTCCTACGCCCAGAAAACCAAGCTGCAGGAGATCATGACAGCGACCGGGCGCAGCGAATCCGATCCGATTTATGTGAACGGCATAGAAGACAAAGACGCTTCCCGCCGCGTGGAATTCAAATTCAGCCTGAAGGATTCGGAAATGATCGAAGAAATGAACCGCATCCTCTCCAACGGAGAATAATATCCTTCCTTGTCGTCTTCGTCCCGAATGATTTGAACGATTCATTATGAATTTATCTCTGAGGTGTCTGCATGAAACCCTTAGGAATCATATTGATCCTCCTGGTGCTGGCCGCGGTCGTCGGGGTGGGATACCTGTACCTGAACGCGAATCTGGATATTCGCTTTGAGGCCTGCATCGCCACCGACGGCATGACCCAGGTTGACTTTTTCAACACCCTGAAGTCAAAGGTCGCGTCATCCGAATTTGTCGGCACACGCTATACGAACAAGGATCTGGGCTCGGCGGACCAGTACCAGTTCCTGACCTATACAATCCGCCTGGACAACCACACTTTCCTGAAAGCGGAAGTGATTGAGATCCGGATCACCCCGATGCAGGGCGACATCCTCCAGATCGGCGAAGAGAGCGTTCACGACCTGCCCTCCGGGCAGCAGATGGACCTGTCCGCCACCATTCTCACCGACCGGACAATGCACTCCGTCCGGGAAGCCACCGTGTCCTATTATTTCTGGGGCATCCCCTTCACAACGAAGCTTACCCTGGGAAAATAGAGGATTTTATCGTCTGCGGTAAAAAACCGCATGAAAAAAGTCCGGTTCGTGACGAACCGGGCTTTTGTGTTTCCGTCAGGTGCTGCAGTCTGTATTCATCGGATAGAGGCGCTCAGGGATATTGACATACGGCACGACCTTATGGGGCGGCAGCGCGGTGGCCATGTCCGTGATCGCGTCCATCATCAGGCCGCGGATCCGTTTTTTCTCCTCATTATACGGTTTATCCGGATCATAAAGTACCGGATCCCCGAACCAGATCCCCTTCAGCTTCGGCGCGATATACATCGGGACGAAATGAACGGAGGAGCCTGTCTTCTTATGATACATCCTGGCCAGATCGGGAAAGTGTTCATGAAACTGCCAGAGGATTCCGTTATAAGGCTCGTGCTTTTCCGGAAAGATGGCCAGGTCCATACCGTTCTGCAGGCAGGCGATGGATTGGCGGATCGTCGTCGTGATCCGCATATCGTGATAAACCGGGATCGTGTGCGCGTGATTCAGGACAAACGAAGCAAGCGGCGCGATCAGAAAGCATAGAAAGCGGTAGAACCGTCTCGTCATCCCGGGTTTTTCGGGCCAGAAATCCTGATAAGCATAGTCCGGAAGTTCCTTCCGGTTCATCATTTCCCCGACGCACCATACATAATGCGGCCGCGGCATGTATATCTCTCCCGCGATCGGTCCGTACATCAGGCAATGGTTGCCGATGAACACGCAGGGTGCTTCCGGCAGTTTTTCCGTTCCGTAAAGCGTATATTCCGGCGTCAGTTTCCTGACTGTTCCGTATACCAGCCTGTACAGCCAGGGACCCTGTCCGTTCCTGAATTCACGCCTGTCAATGATCCGCATCTTTCAGTCTTTCCCTTTTGCCTTCGCCCTGCTGTTCGTATCAATGGATTTTCCGAATACGACAAACCGGTCGTAAAGATATTCCGTCACAAAGTTCAGAAGCATGTTCAGGCCCGTGACAAGCATGCCGTTCCACCCGCATGTGCCTTCCAGGTAATTCCCGAGGAGTGTGGTCAGCGGGGTGAACACCGCGTAATAAGCCGCCACTTTCAGCATGGCCACCGGCACATTGTTTGCTGAGCGAAAAGTGAATTCCCTGTTTAGCGTGAAATTCCACAGGACGGACAAAACCAGCGCAACGAGATAAGCCGCCCAGTATTCCCAGTGCAGCAGTTCATACAGTACTGTAAAGGCCCCGATCTCAATCGCGCCGGCGGAAACGGAAAAAAGAACGAACTTGATGGTACGGATCAGTTCGGTCCGGTTGCTTTGTTTCTTTTCGTCCATGGTTTTTCCTTTCCGGACAGGGATCATGTCACCGCCCTGCCGCGCGGCGGATATCCGTATTGTAGCATTTTCCGCTGTTCCGCTCAATCTGTATGCCCGATTTTTCCCGGTCCGGATGATTATTCCCTTCCCTTAATATTTTCCACCAGGTCCCACTTCTTCATGCTGCGTGTGGAGATCAGGTGTCCCAGCAGCAGGAATACAAACGTGCAGACCGCCGTCCATGCGTACTGGAACAAAGCCGGAACATATTCCAGATGCCGGGTGGAATTGCTTAACAGTTCGAGGCTCCGGACTGCGGTGATCCTGCCGCCCGCGAATCCGAGCGCAAGCGAGCACAGCAGGTACAGCAGTGACTGCAGGAACCATCGCGCGGAGATCTGCCCGCGTTGGAATCCGATGGTGCGCAGTACGCTCAGGGACAGCTGCTGTTCCTGCAGGTTGTTCCGGTCCGTCGTTCCGACGATAAAAACAGCCACGACGCAGCACAGGATGACGAGCATCCAGGCATACAGGTCAAAAGTAGCGAACAGCTCACTGTAGCCTTCATGCATCAGCGACCGCCAGAAGATGGTCACATAACCGTCCTCCCCGTTGAGCCGTTCAGTGATCTCAGTCTTCTCCGCGCCTTCCTTCAGGCAGATCAGCCATCCGGTCTGCTCAGCCTTGCGGAATCTGTCCGCTTCCGCCAATGGCAGGAACTGGCATTCCATCGCCTGCTGATGCGAAATGCCTGTCACCTTCACTTCAATCTCCCCCGCGGTTACGGTATCGCCTGTTTTTACGCCGAGCGCTTCTGCCGTACGGTCTGAGAGCACGATACCTTCCGTCGGATAACTCATGGGTTTTCCCTGCATATCCGTCAGCGAGAACATCTTCGTTCCCGGTTCCAGGAACATCAGGGTTGCGCGCGCCGTTTTCTCTCCGAACGTGATTTCTTCCTCTCTGACCCGGAATCTCTCCGCCGCGGAAACCGATTCCATCCGGCGAAGATCCTGCTCGATCCGTTCATCCGGTTCCTCCGTGAACACGATCTGCCCGTCGTACCGGATCTGCTGGCTGAAAACCCCGTTCAGCACTTCATTTTTTGCCGTGATAAATGACAGCGACGCGAAGATCATGCTCACCGCGCCTGAAATGCAGATGACGGAAGTGACAAACCTGAACGGATTCCGTTTCAGGCTCAGCAGGCTGAATTTGGAAAGCGGATCCGCTTTTTTCAGCATGGCGCGTGAAAACCGGCCGATCCCGGGCGGTGCGGCAACAGGGCGCGAAACGGCTTCCGCAGGCTGGATCCGGCTGAGCGTGCCGGATGTCATTGCCACAACAGCCAGTGACAGCAGAAGGAATGCCGCGATGCTCAGCAGATAGACATATCCGTTAAAAGTCTGCGTATATGACGGCAAAAAGAAAAAATTCTGATAATAGTAATTGAAGATCCGGGTGATCACCAGGCTGAACGCGCCACCCAGCACGGAGGAGATTCCCATCACGATGATGCATGTGACACTGAATATCCTTCGAACCTGCTTTCTTTCAAAGCCGAGCGCGCGCAGGATACCGATACTCTGCCTGCTCTGCCGGATCATGATCGACAGGAACAGGAACAGCACCACCAGCATGATCGCGACAAAAAGCAGCGGAACCAGCACGGACATCGCCCACATGGGCGTCAGGTTGTCGTCAATAATCTGCGCCACCTGGGAATCGTCGTACAGGATACTGTTCTGCACCGGAACGTCCAGCGCTTCTTCAACCGCCTTCAGTGCTTCCCTCCGGTCCGGCACCTCCGCGTCAAACCAGATCAGGAGTTCGTTCCTCAGGGGTGTATAGCCTTCCCAGGCCGTCAGTTCATTCCACGCCTCCTGCAGGCTCCTGGATCCTTCTTCCAGTTCGGCCAGGGCGTCAGAATGGGCTTCTTCGGCTTCCGCGCTTTTCTGCTCCAGCTGCTCCCTGCCTTCAGCCAGGGCGGTCTCCCCCTCCGCCAGGCCGCTGTAGATGGCCTGCAGTCCTTCCTCCACTTCCCGGAGTCTCCGGCTGATCTCCTCCCGGTTGTCCGGCGCGTCCCGTTCAAACTCGGCAATGGATTTCAGGCCCGCCTCCATCTCCGCGATCCCGTTCTGCAGCGTGGCGTGAACACTCCCGATCATTTCAAGCGCCTGTTCGGTTTCATCCAGATAGGAGCGGATCATCGGCAGATAATCCCGGTTGATCCGGGCAATCCCGTTCTGTATGCTGCTCTTGCCGCTTTCCAGTTGCGAAATCCCGGACTCCGCCTGGTCGATCCAATCATTCAGGGAATCCGGTGTGATCCCTTTTGCCGCCAGTGTTGATTCAATTTCGGCAATGGACGCTTTTTCGTCTCCGCCCGTTACACCGGGCAGCCCGATCTCTGTTCCGGAAGCGCCCGCCTGCTCCCAGAGGAAGCGCGCGCTCTTCATGGCCCGCAGCGTCGTCCGCAGTTCTCCCTGTTTGCCGGTAATCTGATCCCTCGCGGTCCCGAGCCTGCCCTTGGCTTCCTCCATCCGGACCTGCAGGCTGTTCAGGTCGTTCCTGACCTCTGTCAGTTCCGCCTGCCTGTCCTCCAGTTCAAGCAGCTGGCCGGCGGAGCGCTCCAGCAGCTCTTCCAGCTGGGTCTTCCGTTCTTCTGCCGTCGCTTCGGCATCGTTCAGTTCTTTTTGTCCGAGGACAAGCTGGACGCGCCCCTCCGTCAGCTGGCGGATCTGTTCCCTCAGTTCCTGCCGTTTTTCCTCAAATTCCTGTTCCTGCTTTTCAAGTTCTTCCCGGACGCCTGACAGTTCCGCCTGCCCTTCATCCCATGCTTCCTGAAGATCCTGTTCCGCCTTCCGTAATTCCGCTTCTTTTTCTTTCCACTCTGTGATCATCCGGAGGCTTTCTTTCTCCGTTTCTGTTTCCAGGAGGGATACAGGAGCGTACACAAAGCCGAAATCAGGATAATACCTTCCGCCGATATCCAGTTTTGTCCTGGCCAGGGTTTCGGGGGAAGACACGATTCCGGCCAGGTAAAATTCGCGCCATTCATCCTTCCCTGTCCTGATTTTCAGGGTTTCGCCGGCTGAAATCCCGGTTTTTTCCGCAAACCAGCGGTCCGCCAGCACATAGCTGTCGGACAGGCTTTCCTGCTCCTCCCAGTGAAACAGCCGGAGGATATCATTTTTGTCCATGGATATGATTTGCGCCGTCAGCTGCGTTCCTGAGGAAGTGATCATCTGGCTACTGCCCGTCAGGCGGGCGACCACGCGGGTAACGCCATCCTGCCGTCGGATCACCGACGCGGTGTCTTCGGCGGTAATATCGGTTGAAATAACGGCGTCGGCAATCCCGTATGTATCCAGGTAATCTTTCATGGACACATCCAGCGACTGCCACGCGTTATACATGCCGTTAATCAGGGCAATGGCCAGTGCGGCGATCACAACAAGCGGGATCATGATCTTCCGGTACCGTCTGAAGACCATTTTAATCAGGCTGAGCTTCATGGCCTACCACACGATTTCCCGGGCGGATACGATCTGCCCGTTTTTTTCATCTGATATGATCTTCCCGTTCCGGAGCACGATCGTCCTGTCCGCCATCCGCCCGACTTCCCGGGTATGCGTCACGATCACGACCGTCTTTCCGTGCACCCTGACAAGTTCCTCCAACTGGATCAGGATCTGGCGCCCCGTGTCTGAGTCCAGCGCGCCGGTCGGTTCGTCGCACAGCATCAGTTCTGATCTTTTTGCCAGCGCCCGGGCAATCGAAACACGCTGCTGCTGTCCGCCCGACATCTGGGACGGATAGGATTCTTTTTTGTCAGAAAGGCCAACCAGTTCAAGCATATGTGCCGCGATCAGCGGATCTTCTGTTTTGTCCGCTGTCAGGTCCACGTTCTCCAGGGCGGTCAGTTCCGGAATCAGGTTAAAATTCTGGAAAATGAAACCGACATGGCGTTTCCTGTAATTTGTCAGTTCCCTGTCGCTGATCCCGGACAGTTCTTTATTGCCGAACAGGATGCTTCCGCTGTCAGGCTGGTCCATCCCCCCGAGCATGTTCAGCAGGGTGGATTTCCCGCTTCCGCTGGAACCGAGGATGGCCAGCAGTTCACCTTCCCGGATCTCAAGGCTGACGCCGTCCAGCGCGCGGACCAGGTTCTGTCCCTTGCCGTAGGTTTTCACCAGCCGGCTGGCTTTCAGGATTTCCTGTCCCCTTTCAGCCGGTTTGCTTTCTTCCTGCATATTAATCCATGTCTCCGAGAAGCTGAAGAAGGGCGGAAACGGAATTGACGCCCTCTGTAAAACCATCTTCCCTGAATTTCTCACCGATCGCGCTCAGCCCGCCCTGGACGATCCCTTTATCCAGCAGTTCCTGCGCCTTGCCCACCAGTTCGTTGATCTTGTCAAGCGCGTCTCCCGTGTCTTTTCCGAAGTTTTTGTCCAGTGTGTCAAGCTTTTCCTGAACGTCTTTTTCAATTTCCGCGTATTTCTCTTCGGCGTCTTTCTGCAGGGAATCCAGGCTGTCCGAGACTTCGTCCAGCAGTTTGTCCAGGTCTTCCTCCATGGTTCCGCCCTGAACATAATCCAGTGCGTCTGAAATGCCGTCTTTCAGGGCGTCAAGCGCCTTTTCCGCTTCAGGAAGCTTATCCTCCAGCTCTTCTCCGGCCTTTTCCAGGAGATCCGCCGTGCCTTCAGCGACGGCGTCAAGCAGTTGGTTCCCCACGTCCTGCGCGAATTCTGCGGCCGCTTCTGTTACTTCTGATATTTTCTCAAGTTCTGACGCCACATCCATGCTGAAAAGTTTCGCCAGTTCGTCCATGGCTTTGTTATACAGGTCCTCAAGCCCGGATTTGGAAGAACCTTTCCCCCCCTGGTTACCGGTTTCGTCCTGCGCAACGTCCTCCTGGCCAGCGCCGGCATAATCGTTCAGCGCATCAACCAGGTCAAGCAGTTTGTTGATCTGGTCGGAATCGTTCATCAGTTCGCTCAGCTGGTCCCGGCTCAGCTTCTCCGCGTCTTCCGCTTTGATATATCCGGTTGCGCCTTCTTTCCGGCTGTTCAGGTAAAAGACACAGTACCAGGCAGCTCCGGCCGCTTCGGTTTCCGTAACCAGAATGCAGAGGGATCCCCCCTCCAGCGCGTCTGCCACTTCCGGATCTCCCGGGGTTGCATACACGGATGCCGTAGTGTTTTCACGGATCCTCAGGAAAGTGACGGCGTCTTCCGTTCCTTCAGCGAAGCAGCTGACTCCGGCCGCTGCCATCATGACCGCCAGGATCATGCAGATCAGTTTTTTCATGTTGTTATGCCTCCTTGATTTTCAGGGTTTAGTTTTGTATCGTCTGTTTGTTTTATACGCCTGCGTCTTCCAGGATGCCGGATTCCGGCGGAATCGCGTCCTCAAGCTCACGGATCATATCCGCCGCGTCTGTTCTTCCGTAAAAAAGCGTCACCGTTTCGCTCGTATCCATATTCAGCATGATTCCTGTGCTGTTATTCCCGTAAATCGTACAGATGGCGTATTCCTCAAGGTATCCGTCGTATCCCTCTTCCCGGATTGAATACTGCGCCGCGCCGTCCATGGCCGTTTTTAATTCCTCGTACAGGTCCTTGTAATACCGCGGAATGTCCGCGCACAGATAACGGTTGAATTCCCCGTATTGCTCCTCAAGGCGTTTCAGCAGTTCAAGGAAAATCACCGATCCTTTTTCCTGTGTGCTGTCATACCTGAAATACACGCCGACCAGCCGGTCTTTCTCCTCATCAGCGCTTCCGTCGTCGTTCTTTTCTTTCAGGAAGATCAGTGTGGATGTCTGCGGAAGATAACCGCCGACTGTCTTCTGCGGGATCAGGGGACTTCTCGCGCCCGCGTTGACCTTCTTCCTCCACAGGCTGATCCGGCTGAACAGGAGGTCGTTTTCCGGCCAGAACCATATGGCCTCTGTCTGATATGCGGCGGATGACGCTTCCGGGGACACAAATCCTTTTTCCTTCAGCAGGCTGATACATGTTTCGCAGTCGCTTTCCCAGGGAATTCCCAGGAACGTCAGCTCCCTGTCCGCCTTCCCGACCCGCTTTGTCACCGTCACGGTGATCCTGGCTTTTTTGTTCGGGTTGTCTTCTGACGCGGCGGTCAGGAAAGTTTTTCCTTCTTTCAGCGCTGTTACCTGTCCGTCCGGCCCCGCGCTGAGGATCTGTTCATTCGCGGGAGAAAAAACGATCCGTTGGTTTGTCGCGTCCTTAGGGGTTACTTTTATCTCCGGAACAAAGGTATCCCCGGCCATAACCGTGATCGCCTGTGACAGGTAACTGATTTCGGAGACCGGTACCGTAACCGTGATCGTACATACTGCCGACAGCTTCGTTCCGTCTGTCAGCGTAGCGGTACAGGTCAGTGTGGTCTGTCCTCCGCCGGTTCCCCGCACCTCTCCGCCCCTGCATTCAGCCACCTGCGGATCGGAAATGGTCCATTCGTACTTCCCGGCCCTGACATCCTTGGGCAGATTGTCAAATGCCGGTGAGATCTTTACGGACTGTCCTTTTTTCAGGCTCAGTCCGTCCGGTTTCAGGCGTAAAACAGGCAATTGCGCCGCCTGTTCATCCTCCGCAAGGGAACAGCAGAACAGACTGGCCACCAAAACAGCCAGGAAAATCGCCGCTGCTATTTTTCTCGTTTGTTTTTTCCCCTTTCAGTATCACCGTATAATTGTATTATATCATATGTACTGATTTGTCAACCGTTTTTCCGGCTCCGGACCATAACCCTTTCCGGATGGGTCTTCCGGGCATCCGCTCCGGAGCTCCCGGTTTACCTGATGATCCTATCATCTCCTGTCCACCCAATGTCCCAGGCAAAAAAGAGATCCGGCCTCAGGCTGAATCTCCGTTTCTTCAGTTCAATTCGATCTCTTCAGGATCCGGATCATAACCCCTTCCGGGATATCTTCCGCCGTGGCATACAGGTCCGCGTCCTCCCATCCGGAAAGCAGCGGGCTGTCCGTCACAATGGAGGGAGTTAATCCTGTATCCCGGCCGCCCTGGTTTTCCACAAAGATGCGGCAGGCATTCCCCGCGGCGTCTGTGCCCTCCAGCATATACCGGGCGGACAGGACGACCTTTCCGTCCGGATCGATCTTCTGGGTATCCACCCCGGTGCCAATCACTTTTCCATGAAAGAATTCGCCGGACGCTTCCCCGCCGAACGGGATCATCACGATCTTTTGATGCTTCCCTTCCACAGCGGCCGGTTCATAACAGGTGACTTTGATCTCCATCAGCAATTCGTCCTTCATATGATAAACCGCCTCTGTGATTGGTCTTGAAAAGGGCTGTGATTCTCCACAGCCCTTTATGCGAACCCCGGGGAGCCGATGCCCTCGTTTTTTCACCCGCTCTGTAAAGCAGGCTGGTGCCCTGCCGAACGCTTCTGCCGTCCCCTGGCGTTAAAAACGGGGGCATGGCATATCGTTCACTGGACCCGGGCTCCATTTTGTGAAATGTGGGGAAAACCGAAAAGCTGTCGCGAACCCCAGGATGTCTGTCATTATTATACAAATTGCAGTATTTTTCGTCAAGTACAACTGATAGTCGTCTTTCCTCCTTTCTGCCACAAAAAAAAGGAACAAGGAACGAACCCCCGAGGGAACGGGGGGACGGTCCTCCTGCGTTCCGTATACATATCGGAACGGAAGGACTGTCCCCGACGTTCCGAAAAACCGCGTTCCGAAGCCCCGGAACGCGGTTTATTCTGAATTGAATTATGAATTCTGAATTCGTTTTTTGATCTCCGCCAGGAATTCCCTGCTGTTCACAGCCTTTGCCTCGCCTTCATACAGCAGGGCCAGATCCTTTGTCATGATGCCTTCGTTGATCGTGTCCAGCGTGGCCTTCTCCAGCCTGTCTGCAAACGCCTGCAGGTCCGGCAGGTTATCCATCTCGCCGCGCTTGCGCAGCGCACCGCTCCAGGCAAAGATGGTCGCCACGGGATTGGTGCTGGTCTCCTCACCCTTCAGGTAACGGTAATAATGCCGGGTCACGGTGCCGTGGGCCGCCTCATATTCAAACTGCCCGTTCGGACTGACCAGCACAGAGGTCATCATCGCCAGGGAGCCGAACGCCGTGGCCAGCATATCGCTCATCACGTCGCCGTCATAGTTCTTGCACGCCCAGATAAATCCGCCTTCGGAACGGACCACACGGGCCACCGCGTCGTCGATCAGCGTATAGAAATAGGTGATACCCGCTTTCTCAAACGCTTCTTTGTAATCCTTCTCATATATCTCCGCAAAGATATCCTTGAACCGGTGGTCGTATGTCTTGCTGATCGTGTCCTTGGTGGAGAACCACAGGTCCTGACGGATGCTCAGCGCGTAGCGGAAACAGCTGTGGGCAAAGCTGGTAATGGATTTGTCCAGGTTATGTATGCCCTGCACCACGCCGGGGCCCTTGAAATCAAAGATCGTCTGGCGGATCTCCTTCCCGTCCTCTCCGGTAAAGACGATCTCCGCCTTTCCGGCGCCGGGAATCCGGATCTCTGAATTCTTGTATACGTCGCCATAAGCGTGGCGGGCGATCGTAATTGGCTTTTTCCAGGTCCTGACCGTGGGATGAACGCCGTTCACCTGGATCGGCGCGCGGAACACGGTACCGTCCAGGATCGCGCGGATCGTACCGTTCGGACTCTTCCACATCTCTTTCAGGTTATATTCCTCAACCCGCTGGGCGTTGGGCGTGATCGTGGCGCATTTGACCGCCACGCCGTATTTCAGCGTGGCGTTCGCGCTGTCCACGGTCACCTGATCGTTCGTTTCGTCCCGGTGTTTCAGCCCCAGGTCGTAATATTCGGTCTTCAGGTCCACAAAGGGCTCCAGCAGTTCTTTTTTGATCTCCGCCCAGAGGATCCGGGTCATCTCGTCCCCGTCCATCTCCACCAGCGGCGTTTTCATCTGAATCTTGCTCATTGCTCTTTCCTCACGGTGATTTATATGATGAATGATGAATTGCGGAGCTTGTCCGCAATCCTCAATTATGAATTATGAATTATGAATTATGAATTTTGCAATAGTACCGGCGAAAAACAACACAGAAACAACTATCTGAAGAAATCGTCATATTCCGCCGCGGCGGAATCCGGTTCCGGCGTCGGGGTCGAGGTAATGCTCAGGTGCTCGTATTCGTCCGTGGAATAGTATCCGTCGTATTCTTTCGCCTGGTCGCTTTCACGGTCCGGTATCTTCGGCTGGGCTTCGTTGTCTGTGATGCCCGTCTCCTCATTCCAGAGCCCTTCCTGCGGGAAGATAATCAGCAGCTGGATCCAGTTTGCCTGGTCATGGTACTGGTTCGGATAGTAGGCGTAGAACTCACGGAAGTTGACGCCGTTCAGTTTTTCTTCTTCGACTTTGTCTTCAAAGGAGTCTGTGGGATTCCGGACCGCGTTCCTCGTGCGGTCCGCCGGCGTTTTCAGGGCTTCTTCCTGCGTCATGCCCTGCGGATTCAGCGCCCGGCGGAAGGCCGCCGCGATCTTTGGAAAACGGTTTGCGTCGTTCACCCGAAGCAGCAGGTAGTTGATGCTTCCGTAATACAGGTAAACGGTAACGGTCACATCTTCGGGTTCATACGCGTCTTCCGAAGACGTGACGCCCAGTTCGACAACGGTCTTCTGCTGGTCAAAGATGTGATTGATCTCCCGTTCGCCGCTTTCCGCCAGGAAAGCGTTCACGTTATCCAGGTAGGTCTTCAGTGATTTCTGCGCCGGGGTGCTTTCATCCAGTTTCAGGTCAGCGAGACTGCTTCCGGTCGTCAGCAGGAGCAGCGCCAGAAGCAGCGCGCATATCCGTTTTACCATTCTTTTTCTTCTTCCTCAGTCATTTTCTGTTTGATTTCCACGCACTTGCAGATCAGGTCCACGCAGCCTTCAATCCCCAGCGTGCCGGTATCCACGCACAGGTCGTAGTTGCTCACATCGCCCCAGGTGCCTGTGGCGTAATAGTTGTAATAGGCAGCCCGCTGCTTGTCCGCTTTGCGCAGGATCTCTTCCGCCTTCACAGGATCCGCGCCGTTATATTTGATCACACGCTGAATCCTGTCCTCTGTCTTTGCTTTGACGAAGACGTTGATCACATTCTCATGGTCCCGCAGCACATAGTCCGCGCAGCGTCCGACGATCACGCAGGGGCCTTCGTCCGCGATCCGGCGGATGGTGTCAAACTGGGCCAGGAAGATCTTATGGTTAAGGGGCATATCCATATACATTGTCCCTGTCTCGCCCCGGGTCTGCGCGCCGCTGATCAGGGAAAAGAGCAGGTTCTTCCCCTGTTTTTCATCGTAGCTTTCCAGCAGTTCCTGGCAGATGCCGCTGTCACGCGATGCCTCTGCCAGAAGTTCCTTGTCATAGAAAGGGATATCCAGTTTCTCCGCCAGCAGCCTGGCCACATAACGGCCGCCGGAACCATACTGTCTCCCTACGGTGATGATCGGCTGATACTTCATGAAAACTCCCTTCCTTTCCTGATCATTAAAGAATGTACAAATGAGATGCTTCCGCTTTTGTTCTGTTTGTATTAATTCTCTTTTCCGGTTGTGTTTTCCTGCTTTTCCGTATGGGTTGCCTTGTTTTTCGACCTGTTCCGTGATATGCTTCATATGCAGTTATGAATTGTTGAGCAACTGTCCAAATCTTGATTTGGGTAACAGTTGCCATGTTACAGCCGTCAAAGGCATAGAGCCGAAGGCGAATATGGCTTTGTTTACGGCGATCACAGAATTATGAATTCTGAATTGATTGGAACGAGTTCTGTATGAAAACGCCCTTCACAGCCGGCAGGCTGAAACAGCACCTCACCTATCACTGGTGGCTGTATCTCCTGATCATCGCGATCGGTATCGGCCTGGTGGACATCCTGTATTCCGTCACAGCCTATCGTGCGCCGAGGGAAAAAACCGTCGGCTTTTATGTGTATGGATATATAGACGAGCCGGGACTGACAGAATATATGGATCATGTCCGGGAGACGGAAATGTCCGATATGGAAGAACTCCGTCCCCAGATGCTTATGAATGACGATACCTATGGGCCGATGCAGCTGTCGACTTATCTTGCTGCCCATGAAGGCGATGTATATCTTCTCCCGCGGGAAGAGTTCATCAGTTATGCCTACAACGGCGCCCTGGTCCCCCTCGAGGGGGATTCAGAGCTGATCTCCCTGTTCGACAGTGCCGGTGCAAACCTGCAGAATGGCTGGCGCAGGGAAACATCAACCGGGGAGACCCATCTCTACGGAATCCCGCAGGACAAGCTCCCCGGCCTCATGAAATATGCTTATGCCCAGGATGGTTATCTCTGTCTGGTTGTCACAAGTGACAACCGGGAAAACGCGGCGAAGTTCATGCGGATCCTTTGCAGGGACATGATTGAGCAGTCATCCGTGCCTCAGCCCGGTGAATGACTGCCATGCTGCAAGAGCCCGCGATTGACAAACGATAGCGATGTCAGAGCGGTTGCGATGATTGCAGTTACTCATCACTCCCCGCGCAATCCCTTGGTCAGTTTATCGGAAAGTTCCTTTTCCTGTTCACTGAAGCGGCGTGTCGGATCGTAGCTGACGGGAGCCGCAACCTTGAACAGATGTGTTTTATAATCCACATGGACAGGATACATTTTCAGCGCCCTGCCGCTGGACTTGTACCACAGCTGGCCCAGACGCAGCCACCCGGTGTTGATCCGCCGGTGGCTGTTTTTTCCGGGAGCGGGAATCTCAGGGAAGATCAGCAGGTAATGATCCTTCTGCAGGACCCTTACACTCTGGCGCAGGGTCAGCATGATCCGCTGATCCCGGTATACCGGGATATTCGGGGCGCTGCGCAGGAAGGGCGGCATCAGCACCGCTGCGATATAAGGTACGGTTGCCTTAAGGAACGGCGCGAAGAAACTGTCAGGCTTCCACCAGTAGCTCTTCTTGACATAGGCGGGTACTTCCTTCGCGGACAGCATCTCGCTGTTGACCCAGGGATGGATCTTTTCCCGCAGCGGGAATTTCGCGCACATGTCCACAGGGCCGCTGGATCCGGCATGGTTCACGACAAATACGCAGGGGCCGTCCTCGAAAGGCACTTCCCATTCCGTTTTCATCTTGTGGCTGAAGAGCCTGACCACAGCTCCCGCAAGTTTATAAAACGTACCCATCTCAGTTCTCCTGACATCGTTAATTCTGAATTCTGAATTCTGAATTCTGAATTGCTATTCAAGAAATTCTCAGGAATTTCTTGAATAGTTGGGTGCTTCCTTGGTGATGGAGATATCGTGCGGATGGCTTTCGGCCAGTCCTGCGCCGGTGATCCGGACAAACTCGCTGTTCTTGCGCAGGTCGTCGATGTTCTTTGCGCCGCAGTATCCCATACCGGCACGCAGGCCGCCCACCATCTGGAAGACAGTGTCCGCCAGCGTTCCCTTGTAGGGCACACGGCCTTCCACGCCTTCGGGTACCAGTTTCTTCTGGCCTTCCTGGAAATAACGGTCCTTGGAGCCCACGGACATCGCCGCGAGGCTGCCCATGCCGCGGTATACCTTGAAGGAACGGCCCTGGTAGATCTCCATCGCGCCGGGGCTCTCTTCCGTACCGGCCAGCAGGCTGCCCAGCATAACGCAGCTTCCGCCGGCTGCCAGAGCCTTGGTGATGTCGCCGGAATACTTGATGCCGCCGTCCGCGATGACGCGGACGCCGTATTTGTCAGCTTCTTCCGCGCAGTCAGAAATAGCGGTGATCTGCGGAACGCCGATGCCGGCCACCACGCGGGTGGTGCAGATGGAGCCGGGGCCG
>JAEEGL016545060.1_pt1 | contig 23225 bp, 19 predicted proteins | sample 9134231 | NCBI WGS metagenome assembly JAEEGL01 (sample SAMN16246548, study PRJNA631951) | gut metagenome | biome: gut microbiome; feature: rumen; material: fiber-attached | host: Bos | place: Iran: Karaj | collected 2018-10
GGAGTTTTTTTCAAAAGGCTTTCGTCGACTCGGTTTTTAAGGACGTCTTTTATATATTCTTCATCGCAGTCTATATACTGTATCAGACCCTTTTTCACGAAGGTATCGAAGTTCGCGGGCTTTTCGGAAAGGATCGGGAAGCGCCCGAAAAGCGAGAAGAGAGCCGCGGTCTCGTCCTTGTCCATCTGCGCGCCGATGCCCGAATAGAACTTGCAGCCGTTGTATTCGGGAGGGTTGTGGCTCGCCGTGACGTTTATGCCGGCGGCGCCGTATCTCGAAACGGCGAAGGAAAGCTCGGGCGTGGGTCGCGGGTCCTTGAAATAAAGGACCTTTATCCCCGCACCCGCAAGGACCGAGGCCGCCGCCTCGGCGAGCTCGGAGCTTTTGAGACGGGCGTCCCGGCAGACGACGGCGGGACCTTTTCCGTCAAGATAGGCCGCAAGGGCGCGCACCGCCTGACACAAGGTGAAAACGTTCATGCGGTTAAGACCGGTGCCGGTTATCCCGCGCAGTCCGGAGGTCCCGAAGGACAGAGGCGCGCAGAAGCGCTCGTATATTTCATCCTGCGAAAGAGAACGGAGTTCGTTTTTCTCTTCGCCCGACAAAAAGGGGCTTGCGAGCCATTTTTCGTATTCGCGTATATGATCCATCAAATCACCCATTTAATTATATAACACCGCGCGCTAAAGCGCACGGTTTTTTTGAATAAAAAAAGCGGCCGGAAGCATCCGACCGCTTTGATTATTTTTGCCGGGATAAAAATCAGATAATGCCTTGGGACATCATCGCGTCTGCGACCTTCTTGAAGCCTGCGATGTTGGCGCCGGCGACGAGGTCATAGCCGAGGCCGTATTCGGCGGCTGCTTCGGCGCTTGCCTTGTGGATGTTGACCATGATGGTGTGGAGCTGCTTGTCGACGTCCTCGGCACTCCATGCGAGACGCTCGGAGTTCTGGCTCATTTCGAGACCGGAGACTGCGACGCCGCCCGCGTTGACCGCCTTGCTCGGCGCAACGATGAGACCCTTTTCCTGCAGGAAAGCGAGCGCGTCGTTGGTCGTCGGCATGTTGGCGACTTCGATATAATACTTGGAGCCGGAAGCGGCGATCTTCTCCGCCTGCTTCATATCGATCTCGTTCTGGTATGCGCAGGGCATGTATATGTCCGCCTTCTGGCCCCAGGGCTTCTCACCCGGGAAGAAAGCGACGCCGAACTTATCGGCATAATCCTTGACCTTGTTCCTGCCGCTGAGACGCATCTCGAGCATGTAGTCGAGCTTTTCCTCGGTCGTGACGCCGTCGGGATCGCAGATGTAGCCGTCGGGTCCCGCAAGGGTGATGACCTTGGCGCCCAGAGCCGCCGCCTTCTTCGCGACGCCCCATGCGACGTTGCCGAAGCCGGAGATGGCGATAGTCTTGCCCTTGATGGTGTCGTTCTCGTGCTTGAGGACTTCGCAGAGATAATAGACCGCGCCGTAGCCGGTCGCTTCGGGACGGATGAGAGAGCCGCCGTAGCTGAGGCCCTTGCCCGTGAGGACGCCGTTGTCGAAGCTGTTGCGGATCCTCTTATACTGGCCGAAGAGATAGCCTATCTCTCTGCCGCCGACGCCTATGTCGCCCGCGGGGACGTCGACGTTGGGACCGATGTGTCTGTACAGCTCGGTCATGAAGCTCTGGCAGAAGCGCATGATCTCCGCGTCGCTCTTGCCGTTGGGATCAAAGTCGGAGCCGCCCTTGCCGCCGCCCATGGGGAGAGAAGTGAGGCTGTTTTTGAAGGTCTGCTCGAATCCCAGGAACTTCATCGTCGAAAGATCGACGTGGGATGCGAAACGAAGACCGCCCTTATAGGGGCCGATGGCGCTGTTGAACTGGACGCGGTAGCCGCGGTTGACGTGGACCTTTCCCGCATCGTCGACCCAGGTGACTCTGAATTCGATAACGCGCTCGGGCTCGGTCATTCTCTCAAAGAGGGCGGCCTTTTCATACTCGGGGTGCTTGTCCGCTACAAGTTCAAGACTTTTGAAGACTTCTTCGACCGTCTGGATGAAGAGATCCTCATGAGGATTGCGCGCCTTGACTTCGTTTAAGACCTTCTGGATATACTGGTTCATTTAACCGATCTCCTTTTTCAATATTATTGGCATTTTTTGTTCCATTTATCCACACTCATTGTAAGCCAAATATATATAATTGTCAAATAAAATAAATCTTAAGAATTTGCAGTAATGGGGCTTGATTTATAAACGATAATGAGATATAATATCAGGCATATTTTTTATTTAAAAAGGAGTGAGCGTAATGGCACTTTCAAGGCTTATCCTGCCCAAGGGGTATAAGTCAAGACTCGGTCTTAAGGAAACACAGCAGGGCATCAAGGTGGTAAAGGATAATTTTCAGCAGTTTCTTGCTGTTGCGCTCAATCTTGAGCGCGTCTCGGCACCTCTCGCGGTCACTAAGGAAAGCGGCATAAACGACGACCTCAACGGCATTGAGCGTCCGGTCTCCTTCGACGTCCCCGATGCCGGCAAGGAGATGCAGATAGTCCATTCTCTTGCAAAATGGAAAAGATACGCGCTCAAGCAGTACGGCTTTGCGGTCGGGACGGGCATATATACCGACATGAACGCGATACGCCGCGACGAGGAGCTCGACAACCTCCATTCGATCTACGTTGACCAGTGGGACTGGGAAAAGGTCATAACTTTGGAAGACCGCAACGAGGAGTTTCTCAAGGCGACCGTCCGTGACATTTATACGGCCATAAGACAGGCGGCGAAGATGGTCTGCTGGCGCTTTCCCGCGCTCAAAGTCGAGCTTCCGCCCGACATATTCTTCATAAGCTCGCAGGAGCTGCTCGACATGTATCCCGGGCTCGATCCCAAGCAGCGCGAGAACGAGATATGCAAAATACACCGCGCCGTTTTCATCACTCAGATCGGCAAGGTGCTTTCGGACGGCAAAAAGCACGACGGCAGAGCGCCCGACTACGACGACTGGGAGCTCAACGGAGCAATTTTGGTATGGAACGATATCCTGGGCGAGGCGTTCGAGCTTTCGAGCATGGGCATAAGGGTAAGCCCCGAGTCGCTTAAGTCCCAGCTCAAGGCGGCGGGCTGCGAGAACCGCGCCTCCCTGCCCTTCCACGCTTCTCTGCTCCGCGGAGAGCTGCCTTACACCATCGGCGGCGGCATCGGACAGTCGCGGCTTTGCATGCTCCTTCTCAACAAGGCGCATATAGGTGAGGTCCAGTCGGCGGCATGGCCCGACGATATGATAAAGGCGTGCAGTGAGAACAATATTTTCCTGCTTTGACAAAAAGGGCTTTCAAAGGAATAAAATCATCGCCTCTTGCCGAAAATACGGCAAGAGGTGATTTTTTATGAATATTTCCCGGGAAGAGTATAAAAAGCTGTGGCAGAAGGCGTCGCCGCCTTCGCCGTCGCATAAGACCGTACCGGCGGCATTCCTCGTCGGAGGGCTGATATGCGCCGCGGGGCAGGGCTTTTTTTCATTTTATACGAGCGTCGGGCTTTCTGAAAAGGCGGCGGGCGGCGCCGTTTCAGTGACCCTTATATTTATCGGCGTCCTGCTCACGGCTCTGCGCCTTTTCGACAAGATAGCCGTTTTTGCGGGAGCCGGCACGCTGGTCCCGATAACCGGCTTTGCAAACTCGGTCGCCGCTCCCGCGATAGAGTTCAAGACCGAGGGGTTGATCCTCGGCACCTGCGTCAAGATGTTCACTATCGCGGGGCCCGTGCTGACCTTCGCCATGCTTTCGGGCGCCGTTTACGGCGTTATCCTCTGGCTGGGAGGGCTCTTATGAGAAGGGGCGACACGTGGTTTTTCGAGCGGGAGCCGCGCATCCTTTCATACGCCTCCTGCGTCGGGGTCAAGGAGGGAGAAGGACCTCTCTCGAAGGGCTTCGACGTCGTAGGCGAGGACAACCGCTTCGGCGAAAAGACCTGGGAAAAGTCGGAGAGCCGCATGGTCGAGCTCGCCTGCGGCAAGGCGGTCTTCAAGTCGGGTCTTAGCAGGGAGGATGTGGGATGCCTTATAGGCGGCGATCTGCTCAATCAGTGCATATCCACGTCATACGCCGCAAGAGCGCTCGGCTTCCGCACGGTCGGCATTTACGGAGCCTGCTCGACGATGGCGGAGAGCCTTGCCATCGGAGCGGCGCTTTTTGAGGGCGGCCTCGAAAAGCACCCTTTATGCTCGGCGTCCTCCCATTTCTGCTCCGCCGAAAGGCAGTACAGGTATCCCTTGGGCTACGGCGGACAAAGAGCGCAGACCTCGCAGTGGACGGCGACCGCCTGCGGCGCCGTGATAATGGGAGACGGGGGAAAGGCAAAGATAAAAGCCGCGACCGTCGGGCGGGTATACGATCCGGGGGTCAGGGACGCGGGAAACATGGGCGCGGCGATGGCGCAGGCGGCGTATGAGACGGTGAGCGCCTTTTTCAGAGACAGCGGGCTCTCCCCCGCCGACGTGGACCTTATCGCGACCGGAGACCTTTCCGCGGTGGGCTCGGAGATATTTTCTGAGCTTTTTGCCGCCGACGGGACCGACGTCTCCTCCGTTTACGGCGACTGCGGGCTCATGCTTTACGACAGAGAAAAGCAGGACGTGCATTCGGGCGGCTCGGGCTGCGGCTGCTCCGCGGCAGTCCTCTGCGCGAAGATACTGCCCGAGCTTGAGAGCGGCGCGCTGAAACGGGTCCTTTTCTGCGGGACGGGCGCTCTTTTGAGTCCCGTCTCGGTCTCTCAGGGAGAAAGCATACCGGGCATATGCCATCTTATTTTTCTGGAGGGGAGCTTATGATCTATCTCAAGGCCTTTATTACGGGCGGCGCCATCTGCGCTCTTAGCCAGGCGGTAATAGATAAAACGCGGCTCACGCCCGCTCGCATACTCAGCTTTTACGTCGTGCTCGGAGTCTTTCTGACCGCCGTCGGGGCATACGGCCCCTTTGCGGAATGGGCGGGCTGCGGCGCGACCGTCCCGATACTCGGCTTCGGTTATACTATGGCGAACGGAGTGCGCGAGGCGGTAGCCGGGAGCGGTCTTGCGGGCGCCTTTTCGGGAGGGGTGACCGCCGCGTCGTCGGGCATAGCCGCCGCCGTCGTTTTTTCCTTTCTGGCGGCGATGCTTTTCAGGAGCGGCGACAAAAGCTGATAGTTCGGAAAAACAGAATGATTATTCTGTTCCATGCAATAATATTTGATATAGGGTGTTGACAAACCGCCGAATGGCGTATACAATTTAGGCTACAAGAGTATCATTTTATATCAATAAACAGGGGGAACAATATCATGATCATCGGTATTCCTAAGGAAACAAAATCGTGGGAGTTCCGCGTTGCCGCGATCCCGAACGCAGTTTCCGAGCTTGTCCGCGCAGGACACACCGTTCTCGTTGAGAAGGATGCCGGAAAGGGCTCCGGATTCTTTGACGAGGATTACGAAAAAGTAGGGGCGAAGATCGTCGACACCGATACGGTCTATACCGCCGAAATGATCTACAAGGTCAAGGAAGTCCTTCCTCACGAATACAACCGCTACCACGAGGGACAGATCCTTTTCACCTATATCCATTCGGCAGCCCATCCCGAGCAGAGCGTAGAGCTCATGAAGAACAAGATCATAGGCATCGCGTATGAAGACGTCACCGACGCAGACGGAAGACTTCCGCTGCTTGCTCCTATGAGCGAGATGGCGGGCAAGGGCGGCTTTATGGCGGCATGCAAATATCACGAGACCCTCAACGGCGGCAGCGGTCTTATGCTCAGCCGCGTCTGCGGAGTCCCCACTCCCCACATCGTGATATTCGGCTGCGGCGGCACCGGCATGGGCGCCGCGGAATACGCCTCCTCCTTCGGCAACAAGGTCACGATACTCGACATCAGCCGCAAGGCGATGGACAGAGCCAAGGCTCTCCTTCCCTCCAACGTCGAGTTCCTCATGGCGAGCCGCGAGAACATACTCGAGCAGCTCAAGACGGCGGATGCGCTCATCAACTGCGTGCTTTGGCAGAAGACCCGCAAGGACCACATGGTCTACAGAGAAGACCTCAAGCTCATGAAGCGCGGCGCTGTCGTCATCGACGTCGCCTGCGACGATAACGGCGCGATCGAGACCTGCCGCTCCACGACCCACGACGATCCGATCTATTACGAAGAGGGCGTCCTTCATTACGCGGTCGCGAACATACCTTCCCTTTACGCGCATACTTCGTCGATACTCCTTTCCAACGCCACGCTCCCCTATGCTCTTGAGATCGCGAACAAGGGCGTCCGCGGCGCGCTGCGCGACAATAAGTATCTCAGGACGGGCCTTTCCTTCTGGTACGGTAAGGCCACTCTTAAAGAGTGCTGCGACGTGAACGGATACGAGTACACCTCTCCCGACACGATAGTCGCGTCCTTCTGATATCCTTTCCCGATATACCGAAAGCCCCGCGGTGATCCGCGGGGCTTTTTTTCCGCTTTTTTATTTTTTCGGGACGAGGAGCTTCACGCGCTCGCAGTCGCCGAGCATGACGACGGGACAGCCGCATAGTTCCTCGGCATCGGATGGGGACGAATCGGAGGTCTCGGCCGCAAGGACGGCGGAGGGGCGGCATTTGGAGCATAGCGAAGACAAAAAGGTCGGAGAAGAAAGCCATTTACCGTTTACTATGAGCAGGTCGCAGGAGGCGAACGACGGCTCTTTAGCCCACGAGGCGGGAGAAAGGGCGCATACGTCGAGGATACGGAGCCCTTCTGTATCCGACAGCAGAGCCGGCTCGCCGCAGCAGAAAAGCGCCGTGACCGACGCGCCGCCGAGGTCCTCGCCTGAAGTCAGGTCTGAGGCGTAAAGAATCTTTTCCGCCGCCTCCGCGTTGCCGGAAAAAGCCGGGCCCTCCTTTGCCGCGATCGCCGCGGCGGCCTTTACCGCGCCGACCGAATCAAGCTCGCCGCGCAGGAAGGAAGCGGCGGAAAAAGAGTCGGGCAGATTGACGGCGTAAAGCCCGCCTTTACCGTAAAAGCATACGCACGAGACGCCCGACTCTCCGAAGACCGCGACCTCGCGGACGAGTGAGCCGAATATCAGCGAGGATGAGAGACATAAAACGAGAGAAACGGCGACGAGCAATGCGCCCGATCTGAGGCTTTGCTTTTTGAAGCGGACGAGAAGCGAGACGGCGAGAAGGATGAGGACGAAGAGAATGAGGAAAACGTTTTCGGTCCTCGCCGTAAGGGAAAGCCTGCCGAAAAACCTCACCGCGAACACTATATATTTAAGGAAAAGAGAAGGGACGAAGGCGAAAACGGCGGCGGCATGCGGAAAAAGCGCCGAAAGCAAAAGAGCGGGAACGGAAAACAGCATGGCGGGAGCCGCAGCCCAGACCGCGGCGGCGTTGGAGAGCGGAGAGATCAGGGATACCGATCTGAAAAAGACGAGAGAAAGGGGCAGGGTGAAAATAAGAGCCGAAAGAGAGACCGCAAAGGCGCCCGCCATTACGGAAAGGATCTTTTTGAGTATTTTCGGCGCTTTGCGCGGAGTCATCGCCGCCGTAAGACGCGGACAGAAAAGGATTATGCCGAGCGTGGCGAAGAAGGACAGCAGAAAGGACGCGGAGGTAAGCGCGAAGGGATTGGAAAGACCTATGAAAACGCCTGCCGCCGCAAGCGCCGTCAGACTGTCGTAGCTTCGGACGAGCAGATAGGACAAAGCGAAGATAAGAGCCATGAATGAGGCTCTCAATACCGAGGGCGAACAGCCGGTGAAAAGAGCGTAAAGGGTTATGACGGGGACCGAAAGAATCATTCCCGCCTTTCTTCCGAGCAGAAAGATCAGAAGGGCGGCGAGGACCGAAACGTGCATGCCCGAAACGGCGACCATATGCGAAAGCCCGCTCTTGTATAGATCTGTCCTGAAGCCGTCGGAAAAGGCCGAGCGGTCTCCGCAGAGCAGGGCCGCGGCAAGCGCGCCGGCGTCGCCGGGAAAGATCTCCCGCAAGAGGGAGGAGCACCTGACGGAAAGTCTTTTCAGCGCGCATAGAAAGCTGTCGGCTCCCCTGCGCGTCAGAGTGACCTCGTCCTCCTGCTTTGCCCTTATAAAACAGCCGTCCTGAATATTATAGGAGCTTTTTTCGGTCGTGATGCGGCCGGTGAAGACGAGAAGGTCGCCCGGAGCGGGCTCTCCGTCGGGGATCTCCTTCAATATCACGTTGACGGAGTAAGGAAGGGTCTTCTCCCCGTTTGCCGAAAGGAGGGTCCCGCGGACCGAGGCCCCCGAGCCGTAGCTTTCGGGCATTTCGGCCACGCGGACGCGTAGCGTCTGAGAGCCTTTACAGAGCGCTGAGGCGGGGTCGAGCACAAAAAGGGAGAAAAGAAGGGCCGCGGCCGCCCCCGCGAGGCATCCGGCAAGGCATAAAAAGAAGGATTTTTTGTTACGTATCAGCAGGAGCAGAGAAAAGGGCGCGGGCAAAAGCGCCGCCGCGATCGAGATGCCCGGCGAAAGGCTCGTCCGGCAGAGTGCGAAGATAAAGAGCGGGACGAGGAGCGCCGCGCAGAAAAGAGCAAGCTTCCTCATAAAAGCACCCTTTTGAGCCTTTCGCATACGGCGGGTATCGTTTTCGTATCGACTCCGCCGAAGCCGAGGACGAGAGTCCTCTCGGGCACCGGATTTTCGCGCCGGTATTCGGAAAGACCGCGTATGGCGACGTCCTCCCCTGCGGCGGCGGCGACGAGCTCCTTTTCGCTCTTTTCGGGGGCGGTGACGAGAAAATGAAGTCCCGCCTGGGCTCCGGAAAGGGTGACGCCGGGGATCTCCGACAGAAGGGAGCGGAAAAGCGCCTGCTTCTGCCTGTAAACGCCGACCGCTCTGCGCAGATGCCGCGCGTAAAGCCCGCGGCTCATAAATGCGCACAGGGTCTGCTGATCGAACCTCGAAACGGTAGAGGGGATGCCCTTGAAGGAGGCGCGGTATATTTCCGAAAGACGGGGCGGAAGGACGGCGAAGGCGATCCTTATCGAGGGCGCGAGAGAACGGCTGAAGGTGCCTATGTATATGACCTTTGAAATGCCGTCCATCCCCTGCATCGCGGGTATGGGTTTTGAAGAATAGCGGAACTCGCTGTCGTAATCGTCCTCTATGATGTATCTGCGCTCGTCGGCTCCCGCCCATCTCAAAAGCTCGGTCCTCCGCGCGACGGGCATGGTGACGCCCATCGGGAACTGGTGCGAGGGAGTGACGTAGGCTATCTCGGCGGGAGTTCCGGAGAGGACGGAAACGCACATGCCGTCCTTGTCCACGGGTATGTGAAAGGTCTTCCTGCCGCTCGCGGTCACAGTCGACAGAACGGTCGTGTAGCCGGGATCCTCGAGCGCGAACGCAGAAGTTCGCGGAAGTATCTGAAGAAGTATCCGCAATATGTAATCTATGCCGGCGCCTATGACTATCTGGGACGGAACGCAGTTGACGCCTCTTATCTCACGCAGAAAGGAGCAAAGCTCGCGTCTCAGCTCTATATCTCCGGCGCCGTTCCCGCTTTTCAGAAAACGCGGGTCGCTGTATACCTGCTCCTTCGCGATCTTCGCCCAGGTGGGAAAGGGAAAAAGAGTCACGTCGGTCTCGCCGGTGAGAAGTGATACGGCGGGCTTTTTTTCCTCCGGCTCCTCGATCGGGATCGCGGGTGCGGGCGCGGGCGCCGGCAGCCTGTCTATCGGGCAGGCGTAATGGCCGCTGTTCTGCTTTGTAAAGACGTAGCCCTCGGAGATCAGCGCCGCATACGCCGCCTCGACCGTAGTCCGGCTGACGCCGAGCATCGATTCGAGCTGGCGTTTGGACGGAAGCTTTGCGCCGGGAGCTATGACGCCGGACATTATGTCGGCGGCTATGCGCTCGTATATATCGAGATAGATCGGTCTTTTCATTCCGTCCTCCTTTCAAAAAAGTGACCACCTAAAATAAATCGTTTTTGGCACTTTTACAGGTGTCAGATATGAATATAATATAAATACAAACGGATAAAAAGTCAAGGAGGGACTCTTTATGAGCAGCGGAAAAAAAGTAAGTAATGAAAAGAAGATATACAGAATAGTCGTATGCGGGATAATGGCGGCGCTCGTCTACGTGCTGACGGCGTATATCCGCTTCCCGATAGGCGAGAGCAAATCCAATTTTGCGAACGGCATAAGCCTGCTCGCGGGACTTCTGTTCGGCGGACCGCTCGGCGGCGTGGCGGCAGGCCTCGGGAGCGCGCTTTCGGACGTGCTCCACGGCTACAGCCTGCTCGCTATCGCCGTCACATTCGTCAGCAAGTTCCTTATGGCCTTCGTCGCGGGCGTGATATACAATAATTTCCGCCTGCCGAAGAGATCGGCGCCGAGAGCCGTGATAGCTTCTGTCACGGGCGCGCTCCTTTACGTCGCGCTCTATATGCTCAAAACGCTTTTGTTCCAGCTCTTCCTTTACGGCAACACCTTCCAGGGCGCGCTGGTCATCATGGGCGGAAAGCTTCCGGGCTCCCTTATAAACGCAGTAGTGGCGGTCATCTTCGCGCCCATACTCAACGAGGCGCTCCGCCTTCCTCTCAAAAAGATAGGCTTGTTCGAAAAGCTGAAATAAGCGGGATAATAAAAATTAAAAGCTCAGCCGTGACGGGAATGACCGCCGCGGCTGATTTTTTGCGGATACCGTCGAAAAAACGGCTGACAAAAGAGCGAAGACAAAGTATAATGTTACATAGGGACACATATACGTATTAAGATCCCTAAAACGAAAAAAGGCGGCGAAAAATCATGCTGTTTTCTTCCGAACTTGACGGAGCGTGGGAGGAACCCGGAGTAATAGGCACGAGGATAGAGATCTCGGGCAAAAAGATAAACGTGCTGTGGAGAAACTCTTCCGTTCTGGAAACGACCTTCAAAACCGCCGCGCGCGACGGCGGCAGGGAGCTGTGCTTAAAGGAAAAAGGCGTGCGCAACAAGGGCGACGCGAAGCCCTACGCCGACATTACCGGACTTTTTTATAAGGACGGCGTGCTTGAGCTCACGGAGTTTTTCCCGATAAGCGGCGAATCGAAGACCCTTATGAAAAAGACCGCTCATTCGCGCTTCGGAAATTACGAGATCGCGAACGAAATGCTTAAAGAGCTTCAGGGCAAGTGGAAGGACAGAGACGGGATATTCGAGCTCACGATAAAAAAAGACGTGCTCACGCTGACCGGAAAAGAGCGGAAGATAGTCGTCCTTAAATCCGGAAGCCCCGAGCACCCCGAATATACCCTCGCCGACAGCGACCCGTCGGCATATGAGTTCGGTGATTTCACGAGATTCAGATACGAGGGCGGCGTTCTGCGCACCAAGCTTATAATGTTCGACGCCCCCTCTCCAATACCCGATACCGTATTCGAAAAGGTAAAATAAACCGACACCCGTAAAGGAGCGTTTATGAAACTTAAAAGGGCGCTTTCACGCGCCGCGGCGTTTTCTCTGCTTTTTGCCTTTGTCTTTTGCCTTTCATCCTGCGATTTTGCCGAGCAGCTGGGAGAGACCCTGGTCGGCTATCTCGAGGAGCAGGCGGCGAACGGTCAGGGCGGCGCGACCGGCGGGACGGTGACCGTCGACCCCGCGGAGCCTTCGCAGACCGGAGGGACCGAGCCGGCGTCCGCCGAAAATAAGATACCCTTTATCCGTGAGCCGGAGGTGAGCTCTTACACCCTGCCCGCGGAGACCTTTGCCGACGCGCTCGAAAAGGAAGCGTCGGACATAACGGACAAGGCGATCTCGAGGGCGCTCGGCTGCGTGGAGGTAATGAAGGACGACAGACATTCGTCCGTGAGCTTCTCCTTCGACGAGGACGCCAACGGTTATCTCTCGGAGCTGTCCGCCGAGGAAAAGGAGCTTTTTTCAAATATCGTCGGGGCGGCGAAAAAGGGCGAGACCTTCAAGGTGACCGAAAGCGAATACAAGGGAGACCTTAAAAAAGCCTATTTCGCGCTTTATCAGCCCATGAGCTGCTGCGAGCCGGGGATATACTCCTTCTGCGATACCGACGTGACGAGCCGTCTTACCGTGAAGGGGGACGATTACGAGTCCTATTATACCTCGATATCAAGCTATTTTTACGACCCGTACAGAGACCAGAACGAACGCGTCGATAAGGGCGCCGTCGCGCTTTCGGACGTGCTTCACGGCGCGGAGCTGCTCGACAGGGTGATAAAAAGGATAGTCCGGTTCATGCCGGAGGATATCTCGACGTATGATAAATACTACTACCTCGCGGCGGTGCTTTCGGAGCTTGTCACCTATGATAAGCGGCCCGACAACTGCTTCACGGCGTTCGGCGCGCTCGTTTGCGGCAGATCGGTCTGCGAGGGATACGCGGCGGCCTATTATCTGCTCTGCAGAGAGGCGGATCTTTGGTGCGCATACAGGAACGGTCTCCCCGAGGGGCAGGGGCACGTCTGGAACATGGTAAAGCTCGAAAGCGGCATATACAACGTGGACGTGACCTGGTGCGACGGCGCCGATACGCCCTATCAGAGGGACTGGTACGACTGCTTTATGAAAACGGACGAAGAGTTCGTGAACGACGGTCACGCCGCGACCACCGGAGTCGAGGGAACGGGAGACCGTGTGCCCTGCCCGTATGAAGAATAAACCGTTTCCGAAAGGAAGGTATCTTTGATATGAAAGCGTTCAGATGTCCGAGCTGCGGCGGAGAGATAAGATACGACATCCAAAAGAAAACGATGTCCTGCTCCTACTGCGGCACAGAGATCACCCGCGAGGAATATACCGAATATCTCAACCAGAACGGCATGTATGCAGCGAACGAGCTCGTCTGTCCTCAGTGCGGCGCGTCTGTTTTGAGCTACGACGACACCATCGCTTCCTTCTGCAGCTACTGCGGCTCTCCCGTCACCTTTATGCAGAACACGGTCGAGGACAGCAAGCCGGACGGCGTCGTGCCCTTCGAGGTCACCGAGGAAGCGGCGGAAAGGATCTATGAAAAAAGGCTCAAAGAAGCGTCGATCGGCCCCGAGTGGCTGCGCGAAAAAGGAGAGCGCAAGTTCGTCGGCATATATATGCCCTATTATGTATACGACGCGAGGGCGAGAGCGCACGTCAAAACGACCGGAGACGAACACATCGTTCACGGCGACAGGACGACGGTCAAGGAATACGATATGGAATTCGACGTCGACAGCACCTACAACGGGACGAGATTCGACGCCGCGAAGGCCTTCCCCGATTCGCTGAGCGAGTCGGTCGACACCTTCGATCCCGATAAGGCGAAGGAGTTCGACGTGACCTATCTCGCGGGCTTTTACGCCGACGGCGGCAACGTAAAGGAGGAAGCCTACCGGGGCATAGTCGAAAAGCTTGTGGCGGGAGACGTCAACTCCGGCTTCAAATATAACGGCATAAACGTCAAACCGAACAACGCCGTGCCCGAAACGGAGATAACCGCGAAAAAGGTGCTTTTCCCGGTATGGCTCGGGATCCACAAAAAGGGCGACCGAATCTGCTACGCCGCGATAAACGGTCAGAACGGGAACGTCGCCGCCGAGATACCGATAGACAGGTGGAAATATCTCAAGATCTCGATCATAGTCGCGGCGGTCCTCGCCGTTATACTCAATCTCGTTTTCACTATAAGGCCGGGGATCTTCACCTGGATCTCGGCGGGCATACTTCTGATATTCGGCATAACCCTCGCCAAGTTCGCGGGCAACGTCTACGTCCGCGAGCATCATCTCGACGACATAGGTCTCATCGGCGAAGAAAAGTTTTTTGATACGGCTTCGGGCGGCAGGACCAAATGGAAGTTCCGCATTCCCGGCGCCGTTAAGTTCAAGGCATGGTGGAAGACGATCCTGGGGCTTCTGCTCTTCGTCGCGGTCATCGGCTCGGGGACCGTCGAGGACGCCTTCTTTTACGGGGCGGCGGCGGTAAACATAGCCCTTGCCGTCTGGTCGGCGTTCGATCTGATAAAACAGCAGAACTTGCTCTCGTCCCGCGATATCCCGATCTTCTCGATGAAGAGAGGAGGCGACGAGAATGGCTAAGCTCAAGCCCGTCATCCTCAATATCATCACGGTCGCGGCGATCCTTCTGCTTCTTCTCCCCTTTGTCAGCGACCTTGTCAACGTCTACAAAAACCGCGCCGCGAGCGAATCGCTCGAGTATGATCCCGAGGATATAGTCATATACGATTTCGCAGGTCTTCTTACGGCGGAAGAGGCGGAAAAGCTCGCGGAGGACATGGCTCCCGTCGCGGCGTATTATCCCGTCGCCTTCGTTTCGACCGACGACAATAACGGATACGGGTACGCGAGCTACGCCCAGGCGGCGTTCGAGGTGATCTTCCCCGAGAAAAAAGGCATAGTTTTTCTTATAGACATGGATGACCGCTATCTTTATATCTACACGTCCGACGATAATACCAAGCTCTCGGCCAGCAAATGCGAGACCGTGACCGACAACGTTTTCCGCTACGCGACAGCAGGCGATTATTATGCCTGCGCGTCGTCGGCGTTCGAGCAGATATACAGGATACAGTCGGGTATAGCGGTGCCTCAGCCGATGAAGCACCTGAGCAACGCGATGATCGCGATATGCATAGCGCTGTTCGGCATGTTCATCACGGCGAACGATCTTACGAAACTCAAGGCCCCGAGCGAGGTATATAAGCTCGACAAGAACACAAAGACTCAGAAGAACATAAACAACATGAGGTCGGATCTCGTCCGCACCTACTCCTACAGCAATAAGTCCTCCTCCGGCGGCGGCGGAGGCGGAGGAGGAGGCGGTGGCGGCGGCGGAGGCGGCCACGGCGGAGGTCACGGCTTCTGATCCCGCGAAGCTTTCGAGCAAAACAGAAAACGGCGTCCCGAAAAGGGACGCCGTTTTTTAGCGCCGAAAACCGCGCGAGCATATCTTGCAATTTCGGGAAGATGTGCTATAGTGATAGCAGAGTCGGTAACGAGTAGCGGGTTTCCCGTAAACTTGGGTGCATTACGCACAGCCGATTCTTTTTTTGCGTTTGCTTCGTGAAGAGATATATTTACACGCCGGTCAGGTCGAAATCGGGCGTGAACTCAGCTTTAGCCGAGCTTCTTTCCTGCATAAAGCCCGAAAACCCGAGCGCTCTCGCACGTTCGGCGACGGACGAGTATTCAAAGGAGGTCACCCGTCTGTTTATTTCGGGATATCCCGCGCATTTCGCGGTAGGCGTGAACTGGCTCATAAGGCTCAAAAGGAAGGAGTCAAGAGGCAAAAGCTCCGAAAGAGCCGTCAGCACCTTTATACTGTCGAGGCGATGGGAGGGCAGCACGAGATGACGGACGATAAGCCCGCGCTTTAAAAGTCCGTCTTCGGAATATTCGGGCTTCGGCGCGAGAGAGTGCATTTCGACTATCGCCGCGCAGGCCCTCTCGAAATAATCGGGAGCTCCGAAATATCTCGAGGATATCTCCGGGGAGAAGCACTTGAGATCGGGCATGAAGATATCGGCGGCGCCCGAAAAAAGGCGCACGGTCTCGGGAAGCTCGTAGCCGCCGCTGTTGACGGCGACGGGGATCTTTATCCGGGAAAGCTCGAGCGCGCGGAGTATCCCGTGCGCGTAATGCATGGGGGTCACGAGGTTTATATTGTGCGCGCCCTGCGCTTCAAGCTCGCGGAATATCTCCGAAAGACGGTAGACCGATATATCCTTGCCGTAATTCCCGTGGGATATTTCGTGATTCTGGCAGAAGACGCATTTTAAGGGACAGCCGCTGAAAAAGACCGTGCCCGAGCCGCGGGTCCCCGATATGGGCGGCTCCTCCCAAAAGTGCAGAGCGGCGCGCGCGACGCGTATCTCCGACCCGCCGCCGCAGAAGCCTCTTTCCTTTTCTCTGTCCCGTCCGCACCTCCGCGGACAAAGCGTGCATAAAGCCAAAATATCACCCCGTAAAATTCCACCATGAAGCAAAAATGCTTGCTTGCAAGGGCATTTTTGCGAAGCCGTCGATAGCGCAGGAAAGCGAAGCGAGGAGCGTCGAAGACGCGAAAGGATTGCAAAGCAAGACTTTCCTGCGGATATTATAACATTTATATTCCCTGTGGACAATATCAACAAAGGGTGATATAATAATCAATTATCAAAATGCTTTTCCGCCGCGCTTCGGGAGCGTAAGCTTGCCGGAGCGTGACTTTCCCGATAAAGAGGTGGATATTATGAAATACGGATTCGTAAAGATCGCGGCGGTCTCGCCGGAGATAAGAGTCGGCGACTGCGCCTTCAACGCGGCTTCCGCGGCCGAGGCGATAAAAAGCGCGGCAAAGGCGGGCGCAGTGCTCACGGTCCTTCCGCGCCTCGGACTTACCGGCGCCGTATGCGGCGATCTGTTTTTGAACGAGGGCGTTTTAAGCGCCGCCTTCTCGGCGCTTATGCACGTTGCCGAGCAAACGGCTGAGATCAACTGCGTCGCCGCCGTCGGCCTGCCGATGAGGATAAACGGCGGCGTCTACGACTGCGCGGCGGTCGTTTCGGGAGGAAAGATACTCGGCGTCGTGCCAAGGACCGAAGCCGAGGGTCCATTCTCCGCCGGAAGCGGCGCCGCGCCCTTTGCAGACGGCTCCGAGATACCCGTAGGGACCGATCTCGTCTTCAGATGCAGATCCTTCCCCGAGCTTGCCTTCACGGTCGAGATAGACGAGGTAAAGGAGACGAAAGCTCCCGCCGTCGCCGTCCTTTCGGCGCTGCCCGAGACGACGGTCTCCGAAAAGGAAAGACGCCTCATCCTTACGGCGCGTTCTCTCAAAAACGGCTGCGGCGTGATATTCTCATCCGCGGGCATATCCGAGAGCACGACCGACGGCGCCTATTCGGGACACTGCATGGCGGTCGAAAAGGGAGCTGTCGTCGCCGAAAACAAACCTTTTGACGGACAGCCGGTCATATCCGAGCTCGACTTCGGGCTTTTGTCCGCGGCGCGCAGGCGCGCGGGAGGACGGGACGTTTATTTCTCACTTGCGCGCGTCGATACCGAGCTTTCGCGCATAATAGAGACCGATCCCTTCTGCCCTTCGTATGAGGACGAAGCCTCCCTCTGCGAAAGAGCGCTCGACATACAGGCATTCGCTCTCAAAAAGAGGATGCTCCACATAAACGCGAAGAAGGCCGTCATCGGCATATCGGGCGGGCTCGATTCGACGATAGCCCTGCTCGCCGCCTGCCGCGCGATGAAATATCTCGGACGGGGAAACGACGGCGTTTACGCCGTGACGATGCCCTGCTTCGGCACCGGCAGCAGAACGAAGAGCAACGCCGTGACCCTTTGCGAGAGCCTCGGCGTCCCCGTAAAGGAGATAGACATCTCCGGCTCGGTCAGAAAGCATTTCGAGGACATAGGACACCCGCTCGAGCTTAAAAACGTGACCTTTGAAAACGCTCAGGCAAGAGAGCGGACTCAGATACTCTTCGACATAGCAAACGACGTCGGAGGTCTGGTCGTAGGCACCGGAGACCTTTCGGAGCTGGCGCTCGGCTTTGCGACCTACAACGGGGATCACATGAGCTCCTACGCGGTCAACGGCAGTATTCCCAAGACCCTTATAAGGCATATCGTCAGGCACGTCGCGAATACCTGCGGGAACGAAAAGCTCGCCGCCGTCCTGCTCGACATAGTAGATACGCCGGTAAGCCCCGAGCTCCTGCCGGGCGCGCAGGTGACCGAGGACATCATCGGGCCCTACGAGCTTCACGATTTCTTCCTGTATAACACGGTAAAGAACGGCTTCTCCCCCGCAAAGGTCGCATATCTCGCGAAATACGCCTTCCGCGGCAGGTTCGACGGGGAGACCGTGGACAAATGGCTCGGCGTTTTCTGCAAACGCTTCATAAACAATCAGTTCAAGCGCTCCTGTATGTGCGACGGACCGCAGGTGACGGAGATATCCTTCTCACCGAGATGCGGGACCGCCTTCGCGAGCGACGCGGCCGCCGAAGCTCTGCTTTCGGGACTGCGGTAAAAAGAAAAAACGGAGGAATATAAATATGCAAATATTCGAAGAATTGAAAGCGAGAGGACTTATCGCTCAGGTGACCGACGAAAAGGAGATCAGAGAGCTGGTCAACGGCGGTAAGGCACGCTTCTACATCGGCTTCGACTGCACCGCCGATTCTCTCACGGCGGGACATTTCATGGCGCTTACCCTTATGAAGCGCCTTCAGCAGGCGGGAAACATGCCGATCGTCCTCATAGGCGGCGGCACCACCATGATAGGCGACCCTTCGGGGCGCACCGACATGCGCAAGATGCTCACGCGTGAGGACATAGACCACAACGCCGAGTGCTTCAGACGTCAGATGGAAAAGTTCATCGAGTTCGGAGAGGGCAAGGCGACCATGGTCAACAACGCCGACTGGCTTTTGAACCTTAATTACGTCGACGTCCTGCGCGAGGTCGGAGCCTGCTTCTCGGTCAACAATATGCTCCGCGCCGAGTGCTACAAGCAGCGCATGGAGCAGGGACTCACCTTCTTTGAGTTCAACTATATGATAATGCAGTCTTACGACTTCTATTATCTCTTCAAGAATTACGACTGCAACATGCAGTTCGGCGGCGACGATCAGTGGAGCAACATGCTCGGCGGCACCGAGCTCATCCGCAAAAAGCTCGGCAAGGACGCATACGCCATGACCATCACCCTCCTCACCGATTCGCAGGGCAAGAAGATGGGCAAGACGGCGGGCAACGCCGTGTGGCTCGATCCCAAGAAGACGACCCCCTTCGAGTTCTATCAGTACTGGCGCAACGTCGACGACGCCGACGTGATGAAGTGCATCCGCATGCTCACCTTCCTGCCTCTTGAGCAGATAGAGGAGATGGACAAGTGGGACGGCTCCCGCATCAACGAGGCAAAGGAGATACTCGCATACGAGCTCACTCAGCTCGTCCACGGCACCGAAGAGGCGGAGAGCGCCAAGCAGGCTTCCCACGCCCTTTTCGCCGGCGGCGGCGACGACAGCAGCATGCCGACGACCGAGGTCGAGCTTGCCGCGGGTGAAGAGAGCATAGGGATCGTCGATCTTATGAAGAAATGCGGTCTCGCCGCGAGCAACGGAGAGGCAAGAAGACTTATAGATCAGGGCGGCGTCACGGTAAACGGCGAGCGCGTCGCGTCCATAAGCGAGACGGTCAGCCGTGCGGCTCTCGCGGAGGGAGTCAAGATCCGCCGCGGAAAGAAGATCTATCACAGGGCAGTCCTCAAATGAACGCATACGACTTCGACGGGACGATATTCGACGGAGACAGCACCGCGTGCTTTTTCGCCTACTGCAGAAAAAGGAGCCTTAAAATAAGGCTCCTTACTCCTCTGTACCTGTCGGGCTTTGCGCTTTTGGCGCTCGGGATCTGGGACAAAACGCGGGCGAAGGAGCATTTTTACGCTTTCCTGCGCCGCGTCCCCGATATAAAGGCGTGGGTCGCGGATTTCTGGGACGGGAACATACGCCGCATAAAGCCGTGGTATTATGAAAAGCAGAGACCCGACGATATGATCCTTTCTGCGTCTCCCCGCTTTTTGCTCGGCGACGTTTGCGCGCGCCTCGGCATAAAGAGCCTTATCTGCTCCGAGGTCGACGAAAAGACCGGAAAATATACCGGCGTCAACTGCCACGGCGAGGAAAAGGTGCGCAGGCTCCGCGAGGAATACGGCGCCGCCGCGATCGAGGAGTTTTATTCCGACTCGATAAACGACGCGCCGCTCGCGCGCATCGCGAAAAGCTCCTTCTGCGTAAAAAAACAGGATATATACCCTTGGGACGAATGCTTTAAGTCATAAAGGAAATATTTATGAAAAAGCTTTATTTCGGCGGTCCGATAATAACGATGTCAAAGCCGCGTTACGCGGAGGCTCTTTTGACCGACGGCGGGAAGATGATCGCCGTCGGCAAAAAGGATGAGCTTAGATCTTTCGCGCCGGACGCGGAGCTCTTCGACCTTGACGGTCGGGCGCTTCTGCCCGGCTTTATCGATCCGCACAGTCATTTCACGTCCTATTCGCTCAATCTTACCTACTGCCGCGTATACGGCGCGGACAGCGTTGATGAGATCGTCCGCAGGATAAGGGCGTATATAGAAGAAAAAAAGCCGGAGAAAAGCTCTTTTATAAAGGTGCGCGGCTACGACAACACCCTTCTTCCGGGCAGGCGGCATCTGACTCTTGCGGAGCTTGACTCGATCGCTCCCGGCTATGCCCTCTGTATATCCCATACGACCGGACATCTCGGCCTTTTGAACTCCGAGGCGATGAGGCGGTTCGGCATCACGGCGGAAACGCCCGACCCGAAGGGCGGACGCATCCTGCACGAAAACGGAAAGCCGAACGGCGTGTTCGAGGAAAACGCATATTCTTTCTTTACGAATCAGCTTCCACCGGCGGGACCGGAGGAAATAAAAAACGCGCTTACGGAAGGACAGAAAAAATACGCCTCCTACGGCATCACCACGGCGCAGGACGGCGCGCTTTCCCGCCGCGGGCTCGAGGCTTACGCACGGCTTTATAACGAGGGCGGGCTTTTCCTCGACGTGTTCGGCAACGTCTCCGCCGCAAGCAGGGACGAGCTTCTGCCTCTTTACCGTCCGGAGGACACGGGCGGGAAGCTCCATCTTATCTCGCAGAAATCCTTTCTCGACGGCTCGCCTCAGCTTCGCACCGCGTGGATGTCGCGCCCCTATATCGGCGGCGACTGTTATCACGCGAGCGTAAGCGACGAATGGCTCGCGGGCGCGATGGAAGACGCGGCGAAAGCGGGGCTTCAGGTCCTCTGCCACTGCAACGGCGACGCCGCGATAGAACAGTTCCTTCGCTGCGCGGAGGCCGTCGAGCGCAAAACGCCCCGTTTCAGAGAGCTTCGCCCCGTAATAATACACGCGCAGTTCATCAGGCAGGACCAGCTTGAACGCGCCGCCGCGCTCGGCGTCATCACCTCATTTTTCGCGGCGCACGTTTACCGCTGGGGCGACGTCCATCTCGCAAACCTCGGATTTGAGCGCGCGTCTCGGTGCAGTCCCGCGGCGTCGGCGCTCAGGCTCGGTATCCCCTTCACCTTCCATCAGGATTCTCCGGTCATCGAGCCGGACATGATCGAGACCCTCTGGTGCGCCTGCTGCCGTCTGACGAAAAGCGGGATCCGCTTTGAGGAGGCGATCTCCGTTTACGATGCTCTGCGCGCGGTCACGGTCAACGCCGCTTATCAATATTTCGAAGAGGATAAAAAGGGCGCGCTCGCGCCCGGCATGGACGCCGACTTCGTGATCCTTTCAGCGGATCCTTTGAATACACCGCCCGAAGATCTGCGCTCTCTGCGCATAGAGGCGACGGTAAAAGCCGGAGAGACCGTTTTTTCCGCCGGATAAATCAAATAAGAATAATAAAAAAACCGCCTTGTGAGGCGGTTTTTTTGTTTTACGTTCCGCTTTCCCGTTTATCCGATGAAGTCGGGCAGGATGCGCGCGTTGGTGTAGATGATGTAATTGGGATTTGCGTTGACCAAAAGAGTCTCGTCGCTGCCCTCGACCTTCACAAGGTCGACGTCGAGAGACACCTTGTAGTTCGAGTAGTTTTTGCCCGCGCTTTCGAGCGCCGCGCCCGTCTTGACGTTAAAGTTTATCGGTATGGTCACCTGATATCCGTCGGCGGAGAAGCTGAGATCCGGATAACCCGACGCGGTCTTCGGCATGAGTATCTCTACGACGCTGCCGGTCATGGTCACGCTTGCCCCCGCTACGGTCAGCGAGTCGAAATACTCGCGGAAGTCAAGCTCCGAAATATATCCGTCATTCTTCTGGGAGAGGGTCATTGAAAGCTTCAGATGGGTGTAGCCCGCGCTCTGATCCTTTGCGTCGCTGAAATCGAGAACGCCGATCGTCTCGACCAAAGCGCTCGTTTCGTTGTCCTCGTCGAGCGGGTTGATGCCAAGCTCGGCGAGATCGTAGACGAAGGAGCGGGATAAGGCGTTGTAAGACAGTCTGGCTTCCTTGCTCTTGGGCCTGCTGAAGTAACGGTTCGCAAGAGCGTCGTCCGCGCGCTCGGATGTGCTGCTGTATACGGTGCGTTCGGGCGAAGAAGCTATGTTGGACTTAAGGAATACCGTGGTGCCCGTGGTGGTGTCGCTCGTCGTGTCCGAAGGCTTGGCGGGGAACTGCTCCTCGATAGAGCGTTCGTTCGAGTTATAGTCCAAAGTCACGGTCGCGGATATGGTCGCCGTGTAGTTCTTGGCGGGGTTCGTAAGACTGCCGTTCAGGTTCTGCGCCGCGGTGAAACGGGCGTATCCGCCGGAGGCGGTCCATTCGTCGTCCGAGCCGTTAAGATAAGCCGTGGCGGCGCCGCCGTCTATCGAGTATGTGCCGGATACGGTCGGCTCGCCGACTATCGCGGTCTTGGAGCCCTGATCGTCGGTCCTTGTCAGGTGCACCATGAAGGAGTGGTAGATGCTTCCGACGAAGGCACTGTAAATACTGCCGTTGTTGAGCGTTACGGATGCCGTCATGTTAGCCGTGACGGTGTCGTTCGTGCGGTCGAGGATGTTTTCGCTGTTGCCGCCCGAGGTCGTGAAGGAGGATACGGTCATCGTATAGACCTTTCCGAGTATAAGGTCGGAACGGCGGGGAGTATCGCCGCTGACGCAGGTGGTCGGATAACTGTCGGCAAGATGCGTCGGGCAGTCGGCGGTGTATCTGGCGATACCGGTATCGTCGGCGTCGGTGAATATGGAGAGATAATAGGTCTCCGAAAGATTCGATACCGAGGTGGAAAGCGAGTAATGATCCTGCTCTCCGTCCTCTTCGGTGCAGAGCCTGTAGAAGTATCCGTCGGTCGCCTCGATGAGCGCGGAGGGGTCGTTCGCCGGGCAGCGCATAAAGAGGGCTTCGCCCGAAGGATCGAAAGCCGCGGCAACGGAGAGCCGGCTGGATATGCTTGTCGGCTCAAAGTGGGTCGTGCCGTCTGCGGCAACGAAGTCGGAGAGATCGAGAGTACCGCTGAAGTTTGCGCCGAGCGTCTTATAATAGGGCCGTCCGGTCTGCGCGTCTACGAGGACGAGCTCGGTGCCCGCGGGCAGCGGATCGACGCTGCCGTATTTGGAAAGAGTTATCGACTTGTTGTAGTTGCCGAGCAGGTTGTCGCCGATGCTCAGAGCCGTGATCCACTCGGAGGACGAGCGCATATAGGTATAGGTGAAGCA
>JAEEGL010178866.1_pt1 | contig 23224 bp, 21 predicted proteins | sample 9134231 | NCBI WGS metagenome assembly JAEEGL01 (sample SAMN16246548, study PRJNA631951) | gut metagenome | biome: gut microbiome; feature: rumen; material: fiber-attached | host: Bos | place: Iran: Karaj | collected 2018-10
GTTTCAATACTGTAGCGGCTGAGCACAATCCGCTCCCGACCCGCTCTCAGCTGGGTTTCTTGCTGAACAAAGGTTATGACTTCATCGTGAAGCATGAAGACCAAACATACAAACTCAATGCAATGGAGGACTTTTGGCCCATCGATTACGATCATTTCCCCGACGATGCATTCCGAACCTACCTTTATAGCACAGGCGAAGGCTATGATGCCGTGATTTATGAAAGCGAAAATGCTAAAATCAACGGATTTGACATTAAAAACTGTAGCATCTCTGACTTAAAGGGAATTGAGGGCTTTACAAATATTCAGCACCTGTATTGCTACCAGAATAAACTCACGACTTTGAATCTTTCTCAAAACTCTAAATTGACCTTGTTATATTGCTATTGGAACAAGATCAAGAGCGATGGTTGGGACGAGTTCATTGCCAATGCGCCAGCGGTAAACACCAGGCTTGATGTGTATTGCTACTATCCTTCGGCTATGGAGAACAACGAGCCGCCCACCTATCAGCAAGTGGCACAAGCAAAAGCCAAGAAAATCCATTTTTATCAATTCGTAAACTATAAATGGGAGGAGATGAGCGACACGCCACCTGCTATTCGTGGCGATGTGAATGGTGATGGCAAGGTGAACGTGACCGATGTGACCACGCTGGTTAACATGATTCTGGGTGTGGTGGCCAAAGACATGGAGCGTGGCGACATTAACGGTGACGGCAAGATGAATGTGACCGATGTTACGGCATTGATTAATATTATCTTGGGTGTCAGTTGACACGCAAGATAATGGTTGAGGTTGAGAGTTGATGGTTGAGGGTTCGCCTATAGGGCGAGTTTGAGAGTTTAGGGAGTAAGGAAAAGAAAGGCATGGCGGCATCGGAAAACCGGTGCCGCCTCGTGATTGTTGGTGCAAGGTGAAGTGAGATAAAAGTGTAGATAAATCTGGAATTGTTAATAATTTCATTAAAAAATCCTTTCTTTAAATAATAAATAATTATTATATTTGCAAAGATTTACCAGCACCTTGCCGTGCTTGGGCTCTTAAGTGTGGCCTGAGTGCCTGTCAGTAAGGTGTTTGGGTTGTTGAGTTCAGTTCGTTGTTGAGAAATTTATAAAACAGCATATTTTAAACTTATGGTTTTAATCGGTATTCAAAGTACTACCCTGGCAGTCACAGCGGCAATCACTGGTATTGTTCTGGTTGTGGGTGCTCTGGTAATTGCGCGCCTAATAGGCCCCCATTCTTACACAAAGATGAAGGGTGAGCCTTATGAGTGCGGTATTCCCACTCGTGGCGAGAGCATGTCGCAGTTTCATGTGGGTTATTATCTGTTTGCAATCCTGTTCCTGATGTTTGATGTGGAAACGGTGTTCCTGTTCCCATGGGCAGCCATCTGCAAGCAGATAGGCACCACCGCCTTGCTGGCAGTGGGCACATTCCTGGTGATATTAATTTTAGGTCTGGCTTATGCCTGGAAGAAAGGAGCGTTGAGATGGAAATAAAGCGACCGAAAATCAAGAGCATGAAGCATGAAGACTTCAAGGACAACGAGTATATCGACCAGCTGGTGGCCGAGCTGAATGCAGCCGGTACCAATGTGGTTGTGGGTAAGCTTGACCAGTTGATTAACTGGAGCCGCTCGAACTCGTTGTGGCCCTTCTGCTTCGGAACAAGCTGCTGCGCCATCGAGTTCATGTGCCTGGGTGCAGCACGCTACGACATGGCACGATTTGGCTTTGAGGTGGCACGCAACTCACCCCGCCAGGCCGACTACATCATGTGCCAGGGAACCATCACCTATCGCATGGCGCCTGCACTGCTTCGCCTCTATGAGCAGATGGCCGAGCCCAAATATGTGATTGCCTGTGGCGGTTGCACCATATCGGGTGGCCCCTTCAAGAACAGCTACTGTGTGGTGAAGGGCGTTGACGAGATTATTCCCGTTGACGTGTATATGCCCGGTTGCCCTCCGCGTCCTGAAGCCATGTTCTATGGCCTGATGCAGCTGCAACGCAAAATCAAGACGTCGAAATTCTTTGGCGGTGCCAACCGCAAGGAAGAGCGCAAGAAATTCTTTGAGGCCAAGGCCGCCGAAGAGAAAGATGCCGCCATGCGTGCCGAACAGATGCGCCTGGCCCGCGAGTCGAAGGCCCCTGTGCTCGAATAAACAATCAATAGAATATTAACTGAACCCCGAAAAGGATACACATTAATTATATGGCAGACATTCAAGAAAAAATCGGCGCCTTGTGTCCAGAGGCCCAATTCGATACCTCGGGTGAACTGTTGCTGGTAACAGTGCCCGACGAGAAGTGGCACGCGCTGGCCCAAGCGCTCAAGGAGGAACTGCACTACGACTACCTGACTGCACTTGTGGGTGTGGACTGGAAAGACTCGCTGGGCTGTATGTACTACCTGACGAACACAGCCACCCAAGAGATGCTTCATGTGAAGGTGTCGACCACTGACCGCGAGAATCCCCGCCTGCACACGGTGAGCGATGTGTGGGCAGTGGCCAACTATCAGGAGCGCGAGGTATATGACTTCTTTGGCATCGTCTTTATCAATCATCCCGATATGCGTCGTTTCTTCTTGCGCAACGACTGGGTGGGTTACCCCCTGCGCAAGGATTATGACGACAGCCCCGAACTGAACCCGCTGCGCCTCAATCCCGAAGAGAACGAGGACGACACCTTTAGCCTTGTGGAAGAGGCCGACGGCACATTGAAGCGCATCGACAAGAAGGTGTTTGGCCCTGAAGAATATGTGATAAATGTGGGCCCGCAGCACCCCTCTACCCATGGTGTGATGCGATATCGTGCCTCGATTGAGGGTGAGCTGGTGAAGAAGATTGATGTGGTGTCGGGTTACATACATCGCGGCATCGAGAAGCTGTGCGAAGGCATGAGCTACCAGTCAACGCTGCTCTATCCTGAGCGACTCGACTATATGGCAGCACACATGAACCGCCATGCCGTGTGTCTGTGCCTTGAAAAGGCTTTGGGCATTGAAGTGCCTCATCGTGCCGAACTCATTCGCATGATGATGGACGAGCTGATGCGCCTCTCGTCGCACCTGCTCTCGTATGGTTGCTTGACCATGGACCAGGGTGCGACCACCGCTTTCTTCTACGGTTTCCGTGAACGCGAACTTATTTATGATATCTTTGACAAGACTTGCGGCGCCCGCATGTCGATGAGTTATAGCACCATAGGCGGTGTGGTGAAGGATGTGCATCCCGACTTTATCAAGGATGTGCGCCACCTGTGCGCCATCATGCCCGAAAAACTAAAGGAATACCACAAGCTGTTCACCGGCAATGTGATTGCAATGGGCCGAATGAAAGATGTGGGTATCTTGAGTAAGGAAGATGCTATCAACTATGCCATCACGGGTCCGTCGGGACGTGCTTCGGGCGTGCATTGCGACGTGCGCAAGTGCCATCCCTACTCACTTTACAACGAAGTGGAGTTTGACGAGGTGCTGCTCGACAAGGGCGACAGCATGGACCGCTATATGGTGCGCATGAAGGAGATGGAACAGAGCGTGAAGATACTGGAACAGTGCTGCGACATGCTCGAGAAAGAAGGCATCGAGGGCGAGTATTGCGCCAAGGTGCCTAAGATGATCAAGCTACCCGCCGGTCACTGGTATCAGCAGGTGGAGGCCAGCCGTGGCGCCTTTGGCGTCTACATCGAGAGCGATGGTGACCCCAAGCCGTTCCAGAAACCCTATCGCATGCACTTCCAGTCGCCATGCTTTAACCTGGTGGGTGTTGTAGACTTGACCTGCAAGGGCAACCTGTTTGCCGACCTCATCAGCATCACTGCATCGATCGACTATGTGATACCCGATATCGACAGATAAAAGAAGAAAACAAGAACAATAACAAACACACATTAATATATTATGTTTGACTTTAGTATAGTTACAGGCTGGATCGACAATTTGCTGCGTAACACGCTGTCGTGCCCAGGTTGGCTCACTTCTACAATTGAATGCATCCTGGTAGCCGTTGGCCTCTTGCTGGCCTATACGGTGATAGCCATGTTTTATATCATGTATGAGCGCTGGGTGTGCGCCTGGATTCAGTGCCGCCGCGGTCCTATCCGTGTGGGTCCTGGTGGTCTGCTTCAGATATTTGCCGACGTGTTCAAGATTCTCACTAAGGAGATTGTGACGTTGTGGCATAACGACAAGTTCCTGTTCTGGCTCGCCCCCTTCTTTGTGGTAACGGCATCGGTGCTCACCTTTGCCTGCCTGCCTTGGGGCAAAGGAATGCAGGTGATAGACTTCAACATAGGCGTGTTCTTCATCATTGCCGTGTCGTCGCTTGGCGTGCTTGGCATCTTGTTGGCAGGCTGGTCGAGTAACAGCAAGTACACCTTGCTGGGTGCCATGCGAAGTGGTGCGCAGATGGTGAGCTACGAGCTCTCGGTGGGCATCTCCATTCTCACCGTGGTGTGCCTTGCCGGCACCATGAGCATCAGCGGCATTGTAGAGGCTCAGAACGATGGCTGGTTCATCTTCAAGGGCCACTTGCCTGCTATTATCGCCTTTGTGATCTACATCATTGCTGCCAATGCCGAGAACAACCGTGGCCCGTTTGACTTGCCTGAGGCTGAGCACGAACTTACTGCCGGTTATCACAGCGAGTACTCGGGTATTCACTATGGTCTGTTCTATCTGGCCGAATACCTGAACCTGTTTATCGTGAGTGGCATTGCAGCATTGCTGTTCCTTGGCGGCTGGATGCCGTTGCACATTCCTGGTTGGGAAGGTTTTAATAAGGTGATGGACTTCATACCGTCGACCTTCTGGTTCCTGGGCAAGGCCTTCTTCATGACCTTCGTGTTCATGTGGATTCGCTGGTCGTTCCCTCGCGTGCGTATTGACCAGATGCTTGCACTGGAGTGGCGCATCCTGATGCCCATCGGGCTGGTTAACCTCGTGATTATGGCGCTGTGTGTGTCGTTCAACTGGGTTTTCTAAATTGTAAATAATAACCTAAATAAAATACATTCGTGATTATGGCTGAAAGTTATGGTAAAATAACTCAAGTAATCGGACCTGTTGTTGATATTGCATTTGAAGGAGACGGCGTAACCCGCCCGGCTATCTATACAGCCCTTTCGGTGCCTCGCAACGACGGCTCGAATCTAATACTGGAAGTGGAACAGCACATAGGCGAGAACACCGTGCGTTGTGTGGCTATGGACAGCACCGATGGCTTGAAACGCGGTACGAAGGTGACAAACCTGGGCCGTCCTATTTCGGTGCCTACCGGTGAACAGGTGAAGGGTCGCTTGCTCAATGTGATTGGGCAGCCCATCGACCACCTTGCCCCGCTGCAGGCCACAGAGCGTCGTGCTATTCACCAGCCAGCTCCCGCATTTGCCGATCTGTCGATCTCACAGGAGATTCTTTATACCGGTATCAAGGTGATTGACCTGATTGAACCTTTCTCGAAAGGTGGTAAAATCGGTCTGTTTGGAGGTGCCGGTGTGGGCAAGACGGTGCTTATCATGGAGCTCATACATAACATTGCTCACGGTCACAACGGCTTCTCGGTGTTTACGGGTGTGGGCGAACGCACACGTGAAGGTAACGACTTGCTTCGTGAAATGATTGAGAGCGGTGTGATTCAATATGGCGAAAAATTCCGTGAAGGCATGGAGAAAGGCGAGTGGAACCTGAATGATGTGGACATGGAAGCCGTGAACTCGTCGCAGGCAACTCTGGTGTTCGGCCAGATGAACGAGCCTCCCGGTGCGCGTCTGCGCGTGGCACTGTCGGGTCTGACTGTTGCCGAGCAGTTCCGCGATCAGGACGGTGGCGGCAAGGACATCTTGCTCTTCATGGACAACATCTTCCGTTTCACTCAGGCTGGTTCGGAGGTGTCGGCTCTGCTGGGCCGCATGCCGTCGGCTGTGGGTTATCAGCCAACACTTGCCTCTGAGATGGGTAAGTTGCAGGAACGCATCACTTCGACCAAGAGCGGCAGTATCACCTCGGTTCAGGCCGTGTATGTGCCTGCCGATGACTTGACCGACCCTGCTCCTGCCACCACCTTCAACTTCCTGGATGCAACCACGGTGTTGAGCCGTAAGATCACCGAGCTGGGTATCTATCCCGCTGTTGACCCTCTGGCATCGACTTCGCGCATCATGGACCCGCACATCATTGGCGAGGAGCACTACAATGTGGCACAACGAGTGATTGGTCTGCTCCAGAAGTACAATGAGTTGCAGGACATCATTGCCATCTTGGGTGTTGATGAATTGAGCGACGACGATAAACTAGTTGTGTCGCGTGCACGTCGTGCCCAGCGATTCCTGTCGCAGCCCTTCTTTGTGGCTGAGCAGTTCACTGGTGTGCCAGGTGTGATGGTTCCGCTGAACGAGACCATACGCGGTTTCAAGATGATTCTTGACGGTGAGGTCGATCATTTGCCCGAACAAGCATTCCTGAACGTGGGTACCATCGACGATGCCATTGCCAAGGGCGAGAAACTGCTTGCACAGGCACAGGCTTGATGCCCCGTTTTATTAAAGAAGATAATTATTCACAATAGCAATATATGACACTGAAAATCATATCGGCCGAGAAAGTAGAATTTGAGGGAACTGTGGAATCGGTCACCTTGCCAGGCGCAAAGGGACTATTCCAGGTGCTCAAGAATCATGCTGCTCTCATTTCGGCCCTGAACAAGGGCACCATTACCTATGTGTCGCAGGGTGAAACTCACACTCGCGAGATATTGGGAGGCGTTGCTGATATCAAGAACAATGTGGTGTCGGTCTGCTTATATTAAACTGATGATGAAAAAGGTTATAACCGCAATAGTGGCCCTTGTGATAATCGCTCTTATGGCTTTTGGCTATATGAGTGCCTCGCATCATGCCGCCGAGGGTCATGAAACTAAACTTGACCCCAAGGAGGTGATATTTGAGCACCTGGGCGATGCCTATGGGTGGGAGGTGCCATTTTCTCATCATTATCGCATACCGCTGCCCATTATCGTGCACGACAATAGCGGTTGGCACTGCTTCTTGTCGAGCCGTCTTGCCGAAGGTCAGGAATATGATGGATTCAAGATTGCGACCGAAGGCGAATACAAAGGCAAGGTGGTGAGTGCCGACGGCACGCGTCCGCTCGACTTCTCGATCACGAAAAATGCCTTTGGTATCATGATTGCCATGGTGCTGGTGATGCTCATGGTGTTCAGCATCAAGCGTTGGTACAAGAAGCATGGCATGAAGGCCCCGCGCAAGGGCACTGCCTTGCTCGAGGTGATCGTGGACTTTGTGTATACCGATACCATACGTCCCATCATGGGTAGGGAAGCGCCCAAGTATGCTCCCTATTTGCTCACGGTGTTCTTCTTCATCCTCACGATGAACCTATTGGGACTGATCGTCATCTTCCCAGGTGGTGCCAACCTCACAGGCAACCTTGCCGTGACGCTGGTGCTTGCCGTGTGCACCTTCTTGATGACCAACCTCACGGGCACCAAGGAATATTGGAAGGAAATCTTCTGGCCCGATGTTCCCGTGGCGCTCAAGTGCCCCATGCCATTGATGCCCATTATCGAGATCTTTGGCATCTTCACCAAGCCCATTGCCCTCATGATTCGTCTCTTTGCCAATATGATGGGTGGGCACATGGTGGTGATAGTGTTCACACTGCTGATATTCATCTTTGGAGCCTATGGCGTGGCCGTGGGAGTGGGAACGTCGATATTCTCGCTTGCCTTCTCGCTGTTCATGCTGCTGCTCGACACACTGGTGAGTTTCATCCAAGCTTATGTGTTCACTATTCTCTCCACAATGTTTATCTCGATGGCTCATGTGCACCATCACGTGAACATCCCAGTTAATAAAGAATAATAATAAAAACAAAAACAATAACAATTAAAACTGAAAAACTATGTTAGGAATGATTTTAGCCGCTGACGCTCTCGCAAAGTTAGGCGCAGCAATCGGAGCAGGTATCGCAGCAATAGCAGCAGGTATCGGTATTGGTAAGATTGGTGGATCGGCTATGGAAGCCATCGCTCGTCAACCCGAATCAACAAACGACATTCGAAGCAACATGATTGTGATTGCAGCCCTTATTGAAGGTGTTGCCTTCTTCGCACTCATCGTTTGCATCCTTGCTATATTCCTTTAATTTATAACAACCTTAATCAATGGAACTTTTTAAGCCCGAATTTGGTTTAGTCTTCTGGATGTTTGTGGCATTCTTGTGCCTCTACTTCATCCTGGCTAAATTTGCGTGGCCATTCATCATCAAGAGCATGGAGAAGCGTGCCGACCTCATCGACAAAGGCGTGGCCTATGCGCAAGAAGCAAAGTCGCACCTCGACAATGCTAAGGCCGAGGCCGACAAGGTGATAGCCGAAGCCCGCAATCAGCAGGCCGAGATACTGCGCGAAGCTGCCAAGATGAAGACCCAGATAATTGAAGACGCCAAAGTGACAGCTTCGGCCGAAGCCCAGAAAGTGACAGAGGCCGCACAAGTTTCTATTGAACAGGCACGCCGCGAATCTGAGAAACAGCTCAAGGAAGAAGTGTCGGAACTGGCCTTGCAGATAGCCGAGAAGATACTTCGCAAGAACATGAGCAGCGACACGGCGCAAAAGGAACTTGTGAACAAATTACTGAACGAGGTTGAGATTAAAAACTAAGTGATTATGAACGACGGACTTATACCGCGTAGATATGCAAAGGCCCTTTACAAGTATGCTGTAGAGAATGGTGATTCAGAAGTCATCTACAAGCAGCTGAAAGAGCTCAATTTCAGTTATTCGGGAATTAATGACCTGAAAAAGGTGATGCTAAATCCGCACATTCCCGATAGCGACAAGAGCCGTATGTTGCTAGTGGCCGCGGGTGCCAAGCCTGGAAGTTCGCTCGACAAATTCATATTGCTGGTTCTTAAGAACAATCGTGCTGAATTTTTGCGCCGCATAGCGCTATCCTATGTTCGTCTTTACCGAGAGGAACACAACATTGCCAAGGTCGAGATTGTGATGGCAACCCAGTTGCCCGATGATGAGATCAAGGCAATAACCGACATCGTGGAGCGTCAGCTCAAAGGCATGACCCTTGAAATCTCACAGCGCATCGACCCCGAAATCATTGGTGGTTTCATGGTGGTAATCGATTCGCTTGTGCTCGATGCTTCGGTTAAGAATGAATTACAAGAATTGCGTTTAAAACTCCAAAGGAAATAAATCACTGATATGATCAACCCAAGTGAAATATCCGACATACTGAAACAACAGTTGAGCGATGTGGAGCGAAAAGTGTCGTTCGAGGAAGTTGGTACTGTGCTGGAAGTGGGCGACGGTGTTGCGCATGTCTACGGACTGGAAAACGTGGAGGCCAATGAACTCGTGGAGTTCGAGAATGGTGTCACGGGCGTAGCTATGAACCTTGAGGAAAGCGACGTGGGCGTCATTCTGCTCAATGAAGTAGACTCCATCACCGAGAACATGAAGGTGCGCCGCACTGGTGAAATCGCCTCTATTCAAGTAGGCGAGGGCTTGCTGGGCCGCGTGGTGAATGTGCTTGCAGAACCCATCGATGGAAATGGCGAGATTGAAGGCGACCGCATTCGTCTGCCACTCGAGCGCAAAGCCCCCGGTGTCATCTTCCGGCAGCCTGTGAAGGAACCGTTGCAGACGGGTCTCAAGGCCATCGACTCGATGATTCCCATTGGCCGTGGCCAGCGTGAGCTCATCATTGGCGACCGCCAGATTGGCAAGACTGCCATCGCTATCGACACCATCATCAATCAGCGTTCGTGCTATGAGGCTGGAAAGCCCGTGTATTGCATCTATGTGGCAATAGGGCAGAAAGCTTCGACTGTGGCTGCTCTGGTGAACAAGCTACGTGAGTATGGCGCCATGCCTTATACCATCGTGGTAGCTGCCACCGCAAGCGACTCGGCTTCGATGCGCTACTATGCTCCCTTTGCCGGTGCTGCCATTGGCGAGTACTTCCGCGATACAGGCCGTGATGCTCTGGTTATCTACGACGACCTTTCAAAGCATGCTGTTGCTTATCGTGAAATCTCGCTTATCTTGAAGCGTCCTTCAGGCCGCGAGGCTTATCCTGGCGATATCTTCTACCTGCATAGCCGCTTGCTCGAGCGTGCCGCTAAAATCAACGAGAACCAGGACGTGGCTGCTGTGATGAACGACCTTCCTGCTGCCCTCAAGCCTATGGTTAAAGGCGGTGGTTCGCTGACTGCACTGCCCATTATCGAGACGCAGGCTGGCGACGTGAGTGCTTATATCCCCACCAATGTGATTTCGATTACCGACGGTCAGATTTACCTTGAGACGGCCTTGTTCAACAATGGTATCCGTCCGGCTGTGAATGTGGGTATCTCGGTGTCGCGTGTGGGTGGTAATGCTCAGATCAAGTGCATGAAGAAGGTGGCCGGTACACTCAAGATTGCTCAGGCACAGTTCCGCGAGCTGGAGTCATTCACCAAGTTTGGTGGCGACATCGATGCTGTGACAGCCCGTACCATCGACACGGGCCGCAAGAACGAGCGTCTGTTGGTTCAGCCCCAGTATGAGCCCATGGCTGTTGAAGAACAGGTGGCCCTCATTTACTGTGGTGTGAATGGCCTGTTGCAGAATGTGCCCCTCGACAAGGTGGCTGAATTTGAAAAACTCTATATCGAATACTTGCACGGCAAGCATCAGAGTGATGTGCTCGACATCTTGAAATCGGGCAAGATTGACGATGATGTGATGGACAAACTGAAAACTGCCGCACAAGAGATAGTGGGTAAATACAAGGCTTGATTTAACTGATTGATATGTCAACACTACGAGAATTAAAAAGCAGAATAGGTTCGGTGGCCTCTACACAGAAGACTACCAGTGCCATGAAGATGATATCTTCGGCCAAGATGCACAAGTTTACTGGGCAACTGCAGCGCTTGTCTCCTTATCGCGACATGGTGCAGCAGACGCTGAGCCACCTGCTTCTCACTGATGTTGAATTCTCATCGCCCCTCATCGAGACCCGCGAAGTGAAGAGTGTGGCCATCGTGGTGTTTGGTTCCGACGACGGTCTTTGCGGCGCCTACAATATCAATATTGTAAAACGCCTGCAAGATGTGTTGCGCAATGCCGATAAGCACTATGGCAAGAACACCTCTATCACCATCTTCCCGGTGGGACGCAAAGTGGTGAAATCGGTGAAGAAGATTTTCACAAATGGTGTGAAGATTGAAACCACCGACTACATGAACACCCGCAGTGACTCTGATGATTTGAGTCGTTTCACGGCTTCGTTGCGTGAGCGATTCCTTGATGGTGAGTTTGATAGGGTGGATGTGCTCTACATGCACTTTAAGTCGACGAGCCGACAGGTATTGCAGCTAGAGCAGTTGCTGCCAGTAAGCTACGAGGCACTTGCGCATGAAGCCGATGCCCGTCAGGCCAACAGCCCTTGCATCTTTGAGCCCGACGCCAATGCCATCTTCAACAGCGTGTTGCCGCTCTTTGTGCGGTCGATGATGCAAGATGTGTTCACCCAGAGTTCGGCCAGCGAACAGGCCTCACGCGTCATGGCCATGCAGACTGCAAGTGACAATGCCAAGGAACTGCTCGAGTCGTTGAACCTCGAGTATAACAAGTTGCGTCAGCAAAGCATCACTACCGAACTGCTCGATATCTTGGGCGGTCAGGTGGAACGATGATTTATATAATAAGGTGGTCACGCTGCCGATATGCCGCTGGGTGATCACGACACAAATAAAGGCATAAATTGTAAAATAAGATATTTTTATACTTATGACTATTAAGGAGTATTTCTCTTCTCTTTTCAAAGGCTTACACAGCCTGATAAAAGGAATGGAGGTGACGGGAAAAGAACTGGTGACCAAGAAGGTTACCGAACAGTATCCCGAAAATAGAGACACGTTGCAGATCTCGAAACGTTTTCGAGGCACATTGCAGTTCATCTATGACGATGAAGGTTATCACAAGTGCATAGCGTGCAAATCGTGCGAGCGCAATTGCCCTAATGGCACCATTGAGGTCATTACCAAGATGATAGACTTGGATAATGGCAAGAAGAAGATGGTGCTCGACAAGTATATGTACGACCTGGGCAGCTGCACCTTCTGCGACCTGTGCGTTCTCACTTGTCCCACCAATGCCATTGAGTTCAGCAACGATTTTGAGCAGTCGGTGTTCCGTCGCGATGTTCTCAAGAAGCAGTTGAATTATCTGCCTGAGAAGATCAAACCTACACCGGCACCTGCTCCCAAGCCTGCATCAGCTCCCGCACCTAAGCCCGCACCTGCGGCCGCAGCGCCCAAGGATGTGGCAGTCGATGCCCCCAAGGCTGTTGAACCGGTGGAGAAGAAGCCAGAAGTCACTCCTGAGCCTGCTCAAGCTGCCAAACCCGCAGCCGAAGCACCACAGGCGCCTCAACCCGAATCAGAAAATAACGAAAACAAATAAACATGGATTCAGTAGGAAATTTGATTATCTATGCTATTGCTGCCATAGCAATAATAGCATTTTCGATTTTAGCTGTGACCACGAAGAAGATCCTTCGCTCGGCTACCTACCTCTTGTTTACCCTGCTTGCAACAGCCGTCATCTATTTCCAGATGGATTATGAGTTCCTTGGGGCTGTGCAGATAGCGGTGTATGCAGGAGGCATTGTCGTGCTCTTTGTGTTTGCCATCATGCTCACACACAAGCCCGGCAAGGATGCCGAACCGCTCTCTTCCCACAAGAAGTGGCTTGGGGTGAGTGCTGCCTTCGCAGGTGCAGCGGTGTGTGCAGGCGCTCTGTTCAGCTACGGCAAGTTCTGTTGCGCCAAGTTGTTGCCTGACTCAGGTTTTGATATCAAGGAAATCGGGTCAGCTCTTCTCGATACCGACAAGTTCGGTTATTTGTTGCCTTTCGAGGCTATCAGTATCTTGTTGTTGGCATGTATAATTGGAGGCGTGGTCATCGCACGGCGCCGTTAATGATGAGAGGAGACACAAAATGGAAAGCAATATCTTCATGTATTTGATTCCCAGCCTCATCATGTTTGGCTGCGGTGTATACGGCTTTATCACCCGTAAGAATATGATTGCAATCTTGATTTCGCTCGAGCTGATGCTCAACTCGGTCGACATCAATTTTGTTGTGTTTAACCGATTCCTGTATCCCGAGCAGCTCGACGGTATGTTCTTCGCGCTGTTTGCCATCGCCATTGCCGCAGCCGAAACGGCAGTAGCCATTGCCATCATCATCAACGTGTATCGCGTTGCCAAGAAGGTGGATATCAGTGAAATCACTAAATTGAAATTCTAAGAGTTATGGCGTTTGATTTTTCTATATTAGTTTTAGCTATACCCCTGTTCATGTTCCTGTTCTTGGGACTTGTTGGGGTGAAAATGGGAAAGAAAATCACTGGCGTGGTAGGCACCATAGCGATGGGCGTGACCCTGTTTGTGTGCTACAGCATTGCCTTGACCTACTTCTTCGGCACTGACCAAGGTCAGATGGTCAACGGTGTTCGCCAGAGTATTTTAGCCTATGACTGGAATTGGCTTACGTTCACCGATAAGCTGGTAGTGAAACTGGGTATCTTGCTCGATCCCATATCGGCCATGATGCTCATTGTGATATCGACCATCTCGTTCCTTGTGCACCTGTTCAGTTTGGGCTACATGAGCGACGAGTACGGCAAGCCTGAGAAGGGTTTCCAACGTTATTACTCATTCTTGGCGCTGTTCACCTTCTCGATGCTGGGCCTAGTTGTGGCCACCAACATCTTCCAGATGTTCATCTTCTTTGAAATGGTGGGTGTTTCGTCCTATCTGCTCATTGGTTTCTACTACACCTCGCCAGCTGCCATCCACGCATCAAAGAAAGCGTTTATTGTGACTCGTTTGGCCGACCTCTTCTTCTTGGTAGGTATCATGATTCTGTCGTATTACACCGACACATTCGACTTCAACGCCCTGATGGCAAGTCCAGAGTCGGCATTGAGCAGTGCTCACGGACAGACGTTCATGGGCTGCTCTGTAATGGCATGGGCTTTGACCTTCATCTTCATTGGTGGTGCCGGCAAATCGGCTATGTACCCGCTGCACATCTGGCTGCCCGATGCTATGGAGGGTCCCACTCCTGTGTCGGCACTGATTCATGCTGCAACCATGGTGGTTGCCGGTGTGTTCCTGGTTGCCCGCTTATTCCCGCTCTATGTGCTGGAGCAGGGCGCTATGAACATAGTGCTTGTGGTGGGTGCTTTCACGGCCCTCTATGCAGCAGCTATCGCATGTGTGCAGAGTGATATTAAACGCGCCCTGGCATTCTCGACCATTTCGCAAATTGCCTATATGATGACGGCCTTGGCCGTGTCGAGCAATGTGGGCGAAGGTATTCACGAAGGAGGCCTTGGCTATATGGCTTCAATGTTCCACCTGTTCACTCACGCCATGTTCAAGGCGTTGCTCTTCTTGTGCGCCGGTGCCATTATCCACGCTGTTCACAGCAACGAGAACTCGCACATGCACGGCTTGCACAAGTATATGCCAATTACCAGCATCGCCTTCCTCATTGGCTGTCTTGCCATTGCAGGTATACCGCCATTTGCAGGCTTCTTCAGCAAGGACGAGATTCTGGTTGCATGCTACGAGAAGAGTCCGCTGTGGGGCGTTTGGATGGCAATTGTTGCCGGTATGACGGCATTCTACATGTTCCGCATCTATTACCTCATCTTCCACTGGAAGAAACATGAGGTGAAGGAAGGCCACCATGCTCCGCACGACATGCAGTGGACCATGACATTGCCACTCATTATTTTGGCAGTTATCTCTTGTGTGGCAGGTCTCATCCCCTTCGGCAACTTCGTTACTGTCGATGGTAAGGCACTTGAGACTCACACCAACTGGCCCGTAGCCATCTCCAGCGTGTGCATCGCGCTGGTGGGTATAGGCCTTGCCACCAAGATGTATTATAAAGAGAACAAGTTGCCGGCACAGCTCAAGAGCAAGTTCAATGGCTTGTGGACTGCTGCTTACAACCGTTTCTATATGGACGAACTCTACCAGTTCATCACGCACAAGATTATCTTCCAGAAGGTGTGCAAGCCCATTGCATGGTTTGACCGTCACATTATCGACGGCACCATGAATCTGCTTGCCGACATGACTACCTCGGCTTCGTTTGCCATTCGCAAGTTGCAGTCGGGCAGCATTCAGAGCTATGTGCTCGTTTACTTCTTGGGCGCGATTCTTCTGGCTGCAGTAACTATGGTGATTGTATTAATTTAATGTCAACGGTTTTTTAAAAAAGAAAGCATGATGGAAATTTTCAGTAATATCTTAATCTACTTTGTGATTGTTCCGCTGCTCACGCTGGCGGGATTGGCACTGTGCCGCAACAAGGGAATCGGTGCCATCAGAACCGTTGCCGTTACAGGTGCTTCGGCGCTCATGATACTAGCCATCACACTGGTTGTGATGTTCTTGAAGGAGAGAGGAGCCGGCAACAATGCCGAGATGATTCTCACGGCAAGCTGGACCTGGTATGCACCGCTCAACATCAAGCTCGCACTGGGCGTTGATGGCGTGTCGGTGGTGATGATACTGCTCTCGGCGTTCATCGTCTTTGCAGGTGTGTTTGCCTCGTGGAAGATGGATCCGCTGCCCAAGCAGTTCTTCCTGTGGTTCTTCTTGTTGTCGACAGGTGTGTTCGGTTTCTTCATCTCTATAGACCTGTTCACCATGTTCATGTTCTATGAGGTGGCACTTATCCCCATGTATCTGCTCATTGGCGTGTGGGGCAGTGGCAACAAGAACTATTCGGCAATGAAGCTCACCCTGATGCTGATGGGTGGTTCGGCATTCCTGATGCTGGGCATCCTGGGCATCTACTTCCACTCATCTGCCGATGGTAACCTCACCATGAATGTGCTTGAAATTGCTCAAAACAATGCTATACCTGAGAACTGGCAGTTGTTCCTGTTCCCGATGACCTTTGTGGGCTTCGGCGTGCTGGGTGCCATGTTCCCGTTCCACACATGGTCGCCCGATGGTCATGCTTCGGCGCCCACAGCAGTGTCGATGCTCCATGCAGGTGTGCTTATGAAACTTGGTGGATATGGCTGTTTCCGTGTAGCTATCTATCTGATGCCCTTCGCCGCAAGCGAGTTGTCGTGGATCTTCCTGACGCTTACAGGCATCAGCATTGTGTACGGCGCATTCAGTGCCTGTGTGCAGACCGACCTCAAGTATATCAATGCCTACAGTTCGGTGAGCCACTGCGGTATGGTGCTCTTCGCCATCCTCATGTTCAACCAGACTGCAATGACCGGTGCAGTGCTGCAAATGCTCTCGCACGGTTTGATGACAGCCTTGTTCTTTGCATTGATTGGTATGATTTACGGACGCACGCATACACGTGACATTCGTGACATGGGTGGTCTGATGCAGATCATGCCGTTCTTGGGCGTGGGTTATGTGATAGCAGGTCTCGCCTCGCTGGGTCTGCCAGGCTTGAGTGGCTTCGTGGCCGAGATGACCATCTTTGTGGGCTCTTACGAGAACGCCGATGTGTTCCGTCGTGTTCTCACCATCTTGGGAACTTCTTCGATCGTCATCACCGCAGTCTACATCTTGCGTGTGGTGGGCAAGTTGCTCTTTGGTGCCGTGCAAAACGAGCATCACAAGCAGTTGACCGATGCCAACTGGTTTGAACGCCTGTCGACCACCACGCTCATGGTGTCGGTGGCCATTATAGGTTGCTTCCCCAACTTCTTCGTCGACATCATTCGCGATAGCTTCTTGCCCGTGGTAAATGCCCTGAGCGACTTTTTCCCGGTTGTGATACGATAAATGAAAGTGTTGAATTAAAAAAACAGATATAACACAATGGATTATTCTCAGTTTTTAATTATGCCGCAAGAGATTGGCCTGCTCGTGGTCTTCTTGCTTGTATTCTTATATGACACTTTTATGCCCGACAGGTGCCAGAAAGCGTTACCCACGTTTACGACAGCCCTGTTCGGTCTCTATACCGTGTTCAGTTTTCTTCCGGTTCACTCGGGAATGGCATTTGCCGGCATGTTTGAATCGTCGGACGCCACTTGGGCGATGAAGGCCATCCTTAATGTGGGTATGCTGCTTGTGCTGCTACAGTCGATCAAGTGGGCCAACAGCGAGTTTGTAGCTGTGCGCCGTGGCGAGTTCTACGAGTTGCTGTTGCTCACGTTGTTTGGCATGTTCCTCATGGTTTCGGCTCGCAATATGCTCTTGTTCTACATTGGACTTGAGACTGCGTCGTTGCCGCTTGCCGCTCTGGCTGCCTTTGAGAAACATCACTATGAATCGCATGAGGCTGCTGCCAAGTATATGTTCACCGCCATCTTCTCGTCGGCCATCCTGCTGCTGGGCATGTCGTTCGTCTATGGCTTGGCCGGTTCGTTCGACTACAATGTGCTAGCCGGTGCGCTTGCCGATAAGCACTCGGCACTGCTCATCGCGGCGGTTGCTTTTGTGATAGCTGGCGTGGGATTCAAACTCTCGCTGGTTCCCTTCCACCTGTGGACTGCCGATGTGTATCAGGGAGCCCCCACAGTGGTGACCAGTTACCTGTCGGTCATCTCCAAGGGTTCGGCTGCTTTTGCCTTCCTGGTGATTCTGGTTCAGGTGTTTGGCACTGTGTATGCCGACGTGTGGAAATGGATGCTTTATGCCATCATCATTCTCACCATCACTATTGGTAACCTGTTTGCCGTGCGTCAGCGCAACCTGAAACGCTTCCTTGCATTCTCGTCGATTTCACAGGCGGGCTACATTATGCTTGGTATAGTTGGTGCCAATGTGCTTGGCATGACTTCGATGATGTATTACATCTTGGTCTACATCTTCTCTAACTTGGGTGCATTTGCTGTGATTGCCGTGATTGAGCGTCAGACCGACAAGGTGACCATCGACGACTACAACGGCTTGTTCAAGACCAATCCGTGGCTGGCGTTCACCATGATGATAGCTATGTTCTCGTTGGCAGGTATCCCGCCGTTTGCCGGCTTCTTCAGCAAGTTCTTCGTTTTTGCAGGAGCTTTGAAGGCTGCTGATACCGCCATCTACATCCTGGTGCTCATCGCGTTGATCAACACCATCATCTCACTCTACTACTATCTGTTGGTGGTGAAGGCTATGTTCATTCGTCAGGATGAGTGCACTATTCCTACACTCAAGTCGCACTGGAGCGAGAAGACTGGCATGATTCTGTGCTCGTTGGGTATCATACTCATCGGTCTTGTGAGCTGCATCTACACCTTCCTGAATGCAGTGTCTGAGAACTCGAGTACCCTGTTCAATATCAACTGACACTATTACACACTGATATGATGAAGAGACTGCCTCTTGAGGCGGTCTCTTTATTTTTATACATTGCTCGTGACGTTTGACGTTGTTTTTATGCATTGTTGATGTTTTTTTTCAAAAGATTTGTAGTTGTGTGTTAATTTTATTTTATAACTTTGTGTCTTAAGAATATGAAGTAGTGGCTTGCTGCCTAATTCTCCTTTTTGAAGTCTACAATAAAAATAACAATAAATATGCGAAAGTTTCTTAGTTTATTATCACTGCTGGCTGGCTTGTGCATGAATGCACAGGTGGCAACAGTCACCTCTGATGTGGTGCTTACCGATAGCGCAGCTTATTTTCCGCAGCTCAGTCTTGACGGGAAGCATCTGGTCTATGCGCCTACCGATGCCCATCCGCTCATTTTGCAGGATGTTGCCACAGGTGCTACCCGCATTGTGAGCGACGAGGGCTTGCCTGGTTTTGATGCTGTGTTTGACAAAAAAGGCAATATTGTCTTCATGACGATAGAACAGCGAAAAGGCCGTCTTCTTTATCGTGGCGTTAGCTGCTACGATGTGAAAAAGGGCAAAATCCGCCAATTGCTTAAACCTCAACATGGTGCCGTGCACATTGTGAAAGGAACCAAGGGCCTGGCCTTGATAGGGGAGAGCAAAAGTCGAGACCTGAAGAAGGCCGGTACAGTGGCATGGACGCAAGGCGACCGACTTATGATTTCGGTGAAAGGCAATGTGCGTCAGCTACGACCTGTACAAGGCACTGTGGGCCTGCTATGGGCTTCGGTGTCGCCCGATGGCACCCGTGTGGCTTTTGAGGCAGCTACTAAAGGCGTGTATGTGTGTGACCTCGATGGTAACCATCTCACCCCGCTGGGCATGTATCTGATGCCTTGCTGGTACAATAACGATTATCTTGTGGCAATGAGTAACGCCGGCAACATTCGTCTCACCGGCTCCAACATTCATCTGCTTAAGGCCGATGGCTCGATGGCCCAGATACTCACTGATAAAGAGATTGCCGCCATTCAGCCCATGGTGAGCGGCGACAAGATTGTGTTCACGACCAAGACGGGTCAGGTTCACGTCATGACCCTATCGATTCAAGATGCTATGAAAGGAGGAACAGAACAATGAAGAAGATTATGCTTGCATCAGTTGTGCTGGCAACTGCATTTTGCTGCAGCTTGCCCACCCAGGCCAAGCCAGAAGTGAGGCCACGCGTCTTTGTCAACCCTGGTCATGGCGGCCTCGACAGTGATGACCGTCCTTGCCCCTTCTATTGTTATGGCATGGGCGACACGGTGTCATACTATGAATCGGTGTCTAACTGGTACAAGGGCAATGCTCTGGTTGGCATCTTGCAGCGCAAAGGCTACGAGACTGCCATCTCGCGTGTGAACAATACTACTGAAGATGACCTTGACCTCTTCGAAATCATGTCACTTGCTGCCAATAGCGGTGCCGACATGTTCTTTGCCATCCATAGCAATGCGACTGGTATTCAGCGGAGCATGAATGCCCCGCTTGCGCTATATCGCGGCTTTACAGGCGCACCCGCAGTTGAAGGAAACGATGTGATTGCCAAGCTCATGATGGAAGCTCTAGGGGGCAATGAAGCCACTCAGTGGTCGTCGGAACCGGAGATTTCAGGCGACTGGACCTTCTATGACTGGGGTTACAAGGTGGGTCTTGGCGTGTTGCGATACAACAAATTGCCAGGTATGCTGTGCGAGGGCTCATTCCATGACTACATAGGAGAGCGATGCCGTCTCGAGAACCCCGACTATTGCTGGCTTGAGGCTTGGAATCAGTCGTGTGCTATGGACAAATACTTCGACCACGAGCCCAAGATTCAGTTAGGCTGTATTGCCGGTTTACTGCGTAGTTCTGAAACCAGCCCTTACCAGAAGGATGGATATCAGCTTTATGGCGATGATAATAAAAGAGGTAAGAATGGCTATGAGATGAAGCTCTTTGATGCCGACAAGAAACATGTGGCCACCTATGTGACCGATAACTTCGACAACGGTTTCTACCTGTTCAAGAATCTGAAGCCCGGACTCTACTATTTGGATTATGCTGGAAGTTATCAGGAGGTGAAAGTAGAGGCCAACAAGGTGACCTATCTCAATTATCAAGACTTTGACTTGGTCGATGATTTCGATGGTCCGACACTTAAAATAAAAAAACCAACAAAACCTGAATGATATGAAACATCTGCTTCTTTCAATCCTGGGCTGTTGTGCATTGCTAGCCAGTGCGCAGCAGGTGACTGTGGTGAAGCACCAGCGGCTTCTCCAGGGAGTGGAAGGCCCAGCCTACTATCCCGTGCTCGACCAGTCGGGCACGCGGCTGCTGTTTGCCAGTGGTGTAGACTATGGGCTGAAACTCTATGACATGAACGATGATGTGGTGACCCGCATCAGCAGTGAACGTTGTGCCGGCATCGATGCCGGTTTCGGCAATGATGGCGATGTTTATTTCATTGGCCAGACCATGAACGAGAATAATCTCATTTATCGCACAGGTTACCGTTACAATGTGAAGAAAGCTGCCACTAGTGTGGTGCTCGAGGCACAGCATGGAGCGGTGAATCGTGAGATGGGCACCCGTGGCGTGGCCATTCGTGGCCCGCACAAGAGTTATGTCTCGTCGCGGAATTTGGGCACTGCCGTCGATGTGAAAGGGTCGAACCTGATCATTACCGTCAACGGCAAGGAACATACCTGTTCGCCCGTTGCCTCCTATGCCGGTTATCTGTGGCCTTCGCTGTCGCCCGATGGCACCAAGGTGCTATTCTACGCAGCTGGTGCAGGTGCATTTGTGACCGACCTCAACGGCAAGGTGCTTGCTAGCTTGGGCAATTATGAGATGCCGTGCTGGTATGATAACGACTATGTGGTGGCTCAGAATGCTACCGACGACGGGCATCAGTTCACCTCATCGCAAATCATGCTGCTCAAGGCCGACGGCACATTCTGCCACGAACTTACGCGTCCCACCTCCATGTCGATGCAACCTACCTCGGCGGCCGGCAAGATTGTGTATACCTCGATTGACGGTAATCTTTATTTGATGGAAATTTCTATTAACGATTAATCATGCTGCTACTATGAAAAAGATTGCTTTACTTTTCGTTACAGTGCTCGTGGCAGTTTTTGCCGTTAATAGGGTGGCGGCACAGGAAGTGCCTCACGTCTACATCAATCCGGGCCATGGTGGTCATGACAGTGACGACCGCAACGTCATCATTCCTCCCTTTGCAGCTGGCGACACCATGGGGTTCTGGGAGTCGAATTCTAACTTGTGGAAAGGCTTTGCCTTAAAAGAGGTTCTTACCAAGAAAGGTTATCAGACCAGCATTTCCCGCATCTCAAACACGACTGCCGACGACCTGCCGCTTTCGACTATTGTGTATTTGAGTAACCATAGCGGTGCCGATGTGTTCTATTCCATCCACAGCAATGCCTCGGGTTATGGTGATGCTACCTACACCAATTTTCCCATGGGATTCTATCGTGGTTATACAGGGCAACCAGTGAACCCCAAGTCGGCAACCCTCGTAGAAACTCTGGCACCCTACATCATCGACAACGAGAGTACGGTGTGGAGTCGCCCCGACTATGCGATTTACGGCGACTGGACTTTCCACTCAGAGTGGGGCACACAGGGCTTTGGCGTGTTGCGTGGCAACAACATACCTTCGATGCTCGATGAGGGTTCGTTCCACGATTATTATCCCGAGGCCTACCGACTTATCAATCACGAGTATTGCTGGGTAGAGGGATGGAGCTTCTCGCTTGGTGCCGATGCCTATTTTAACCGTCTAGACCAGTATGGATTGGGACTAGTGACAGGGTCTATTCGCGACGACCGCCTGGAGCGTACCGATATTACCCGAATGCTGGGTGCCGATAAGCGTGAACCCGTTGATGGCGCTCTGGTGAGGTTGCTGGATGCCGAAGGCAACGTGATTGATACATATACTTGCGATAATGTGCGCAATGGCATTTATCTGTTTAAGTATCTGGAGCCAGGTATCTATACTGTTGAGGCTTCTCATCCTAAATACTTCAGTCAGACTGCTCAAGTGGAAGTCAAAGCCAATGCCAAGACCTATCAGAACTTTGACTTGAAACGTGTGCGCGACACGCCACCTGCCGTGGTCAGCTACTCACCCACTTGGAGTGAAGGTGATGCTCCGCTGCTGTGCAATACTCCCATTGTGCTGCAATTCAATTGGGATATGGACACCGAGAGTGTGGAAGACGCCTTTGAACTGGAACCAGCCGTGGAAGGTACCATCGAATGGGAAGATGCCAATTACAGGCTTATCTTCACGCCTACCGATGCCTATGATATTGATACCGACTATGTGCTCACACTCCGTAAGTCGGCTATGCATGGTGGAGGTACACCAATGGATGAGGACTTTACACTTAGGTTCCGCACTCAGTCGCGCAACCACATTACCAAGCTTGCCATGTTCCCCGAAGAAGGCGACAAGGTTCACTACAAGGCTGGAGCTTATGTGGAATTCCGTTGCGATTCGCTGCTGAATGCAAAAGACCTGTATACCTATTTCCATATATATGACAAGGATGGTGAGGCTCTTGACATTAATAAGCGTAACATCAGGAACAACAAGCGGGGTGACGACTATGGTTACATCAGGCTCTCTCTGCTCAAGGCATTGACTCCCGACGAGAACTACCAGCTGGTGGTTGACAAAGAGGTTTCCGATACGGCTGGCTTGCATCTGGCCGCACCTATAACCGTCAATTTCACCGCTGTTGATGCCTCCAATCAGACTGCAGAGACTCTCGCTATCGAGGAGTTTGAAACTGTCGA
>JAEEGL016247831.1_pt1 | contig 23224 bp, 1 predicted proteins | sample 9134231 | NCBI WGS metagenome assembly JAEEGL01 (sample SAMN16246548, study PRJNA631951) | gut metagenome | biome: gut microbiome; feature: rumen; material: fiber-attached | host: Bos | place: Iran: Karaj | collected 2018-10
ACGACGCGTGGATGCTGAACGCGACCCTGTCCGTGGCCGCCGCTGCCAAGGACGCGCTGGGCGCGGGATTCAACGTCAACATCTTCCAGCGCGAAGCCAGCGTGGATATCGCGGGCGGCACGATGACCGCCGGCCGGGACCTGAAGGTCCAGAGCAGCGGCCGGGATACCTCCATCATGGCCGGACTGGGCGCCTCGGGCGCGGCGAAGGGCTCCGCCCTGTCGGGTACTGTGGTCCTGCTGGTTGAAAGCAACAACATCAGCACGAAAGCCGCGGACACCGGCGTGACCGCCACCGCAGGCCGGAACGCCGCCCTGGAATCCTACTTCAGCGACTTCACGGTCGGCGCGGCGGGCAACATCGCCATTTCCGCCAAGGACGCGTCCTACGGCGTCACTTCCGTTACGGCCATCAAGAACAACACCGTCGCGACCGAACTGGGCGCCAGCAAGATCACGGCAAACAACAAGACCACCGAAAAGACCGAAACCCTGACCGGCCGGAAGAACGACCAGGATCAGAAGATGATCAACGGCGTCCATATCGGGGCCGAAGCTCAGGAGACCCAGTTCTTCGCCGGCGCGGGCGTCGCGGCTTCCAAAGGAACGTCCCTGAACGGCGAAGCGGTGGTCCTGGTGAACAACAATACCGTTACGGCGGACGCCTCGGCGGCAACGCTGGAGGCGAAGGAAGGCAGCTATGCGAACGTGGGCGTCTTCGCGGCGGATACCACGAAGCAGACCCTGCTCGCGGGCGGCCTGAACCTGTCCGTGTCCGGCAGCGCGGTCGGCGCGGCCGTATCGACCATCGTGTCGAACAAGGCTGTGACCGCCAAGGGCCATGACATGCACGCCGCCAAGGACGTCAGCGTGACAGCGGACAACCTGGACGACATTAGCACGCTGGCCGTCAGCGTCGGCGGCGCGAAGGGCACCGCCGTGGAGATCGGCGTGGCGGTTCAGGTACTGAAGAGCCGCGTGAACGCGATCGTCGGCAGCCAGGTAACCGCCGAAAACGGCGACTTCAACCTGAGCAGCGCCAACAATACGAAGCTGCTGAACGTGGCCGGCGCCATTGCCGGCAGCGTGGACGCCCCGGCGGTCGCCCCGGTGGGCGCGATCACCTACTTCCAGGGCGAGTCGAATGCGGTCCTGAAGGACGGCAGCACCGCCGAATCGAAGAAGGGCAATATCAACATCACAACCGAATCCATCAAGGACGTCAAGCTGATCACCGCCGGCATTTCCGCCAGCAGCGGCTTCGGCCTCTCCGGCGCGGCGAACATTCTGGTCAGCAAGGATAAGGCCAAGGCCGAGGCCGGGACGGGAACGACCCTGACCGCCGGCGCGGGCAGCCTGAACATCAACGCGGAAAGCGACTACAAGCTGCGCGCCATCAGCGGCGCAATCGGCCTGGGCAAAGCCGCGGTCGGCGTGAACGCCGTGGTCAGCGTGCTGAAGAGCAACGCGACGGCGGACCTGGGCGGCAACGCCACCGTGGGCCGTGACCTGAACGTGAACGCGAAGGGCAAGCGCGACATCATCAACGTGGCGGCGACCGTGGCCGCCGGCAGCTTCAGCGGCGGTATTACCGTCATGGTGCTGGCCGCCGGAACCAAGATGAGCCAGGACGCCGCGGACATGATCGCCTACGGCAACGCGGACAAGCACGACGACAAGAACAAGGGCGGATTTGACGCCGAACTGTTCATGAGCAGCGCGGAAGCCTCCGGCGTGGACTTCAATACCATCAACCAGGATGAAGCCTCGAAGGACCGCCAGCTGAGCGGGAAGATCCTGGCGGCGGACCTGGAAGGCAACGGGCACAGCGAGAGCACGGAAACCGTCGGCAAGAGCGACGGCAAGCAGAGCTCCTTCGACGGCGCTTCCAAGCTGCGCAGCGATGAAATCGACACCCAGGCCAACGATACGGATGACGAGGACAACCGCGGCGAAAACATGGAAGCGGACGATACCGCCGACGTCAAGGCTGCCAAGGAGATGAACACCTACACCTACGACGCCGATCCTTCCGACGCGATCATCGCGCGGATCCGGCAGGGTGTGACGGTTTCCGCGGACAAGGTGAACGTCATCGCGACCGAACAGGCCGCGGCGGACCTGATCGGCGCGGGCGTCGCAGTCGGCCAGGTCGGCGCGGGCGTCAGCACCGTCGTCGCGATCCTGCACAGCAACGTTTCCGCCTCCAGCATGGCCAACATCACGAAGGCGGCCGGCGGCGTGACCGTGAAAGCGGAGTCCAAGGCCGGCAAGCTGGACGACGACCACGACTCGGGCGACCGTGACGCCGCCGTGGCGGACCTGCTGAGCAACAAGCCGACCGGCGCGGAGAAGGAAAATCCCTCCGATGAGGACAAGGAAAAAGCCGCGGCTGAAAAGGAACAGGCCCAGAAAGACAAGCAGAGCACCTTGGCCGAGCTGAAGGACAAGCTGTCCGCCCGCTCCATCCGCGCGTTCAGCGTGGCGGCCGGCGCCGGCCAGGTAGGCCTGGCGGTAGCGGTTTCCGTGGTCCTGACGGACAACGTAACCCAGGCGATCCTGGGCGGCAAGGTGGAGAACGCCGGCCCCGTCAACGTGGCCGCCAACCATGATTACGGCACCGTGATGGCCGCGACCGGTTCCCTGGCCCTGGGAGGCATCGCCGCAGTGGGCGCCTCGGTTTCCGTGGCGCAGGCCAACGGTACGGTCAAGGCGGAAATCGCGGATGACGCGACGGTGACGACCACCAAGGGCAGCGATATCAACGTGGCCACCACATCCAAGGTAGGCGTCGATTCCCTGGCGGTCACCGCCGGCGGAGGCGGATATGCCGCGGTCAACGCGGGCCTGGCCCTGAGCTTCAACCGCCTGAACCAGGTTACGGGGATCGGCAGCGGCACGACCATCGATTCCGGCAAAGACATCAATGTCAGCGCCACCTCCAACACAAGCGGCAACAACTACCTGCTGGGCGTGTCGGTCGGAGGCGTCGCAGTCGCCCTGAACGCGGCGGTCAGCAACGTTGAGGCCAATATCGATACCCATATCGGCAAGGCGGCCAAGGCATCCACGATCACGGCCGCGAACGACATTACCATGAAGAACGATACGACCAGCTCCGCCTCGCCGAAGGTAGCCACCGCGGCCGCGGGCGGCGTGGCCGTAGGCGGCAACGTGCTGCTGGCCTTCAACCAGACCACCGCGAAGGCTTATGTGGACAACGCCGCCGTCAAGGCGAACAACCTGTCCGTCACCGGCGACCTGGCCGGCGAGGCTGTTTCCAGCCTGGCCGCGCTGCAGGTCGGCGCGATCGCGGTCGGCGTCAGCGTGAACTACGCGGACATGCGGGCGGACAACCGGGCCGCGGTCTATAACAGCGATCTGGACCTGGCCGGCGACCTGAAGATCATGACCGGCGAAGGCAAGAACAACAAGACCAACGCCGAAGCGCACACCATCTCCGGCAGCGCGGGCGCGGTCAGCGTCGGCATCAATACGGCCATCGCATGGAACAATACCAGGAACTACGCGGTGCTGAACACCGCCAAGAATGTGAAGGTAGACGGCAGCCTGCTGGTGCACGGCAAGGGCGACACCAACGCCGAAGCCACCATCAAGGGCTTTGACCTCGGCGCGGCCGTCGTGGCCCTGTCCGCGGTGGTTGCCCTGAACGACGCGGATACCCGTACGGAAGTCAAGACCGACGGTACCCTGACGGTGGGCGGCGACGCGGAATTCGACGTAACCCAGAGCGGCACCACCAACGCGAAGATGCTCACCGGCGGCGGCAGCATCGTTGCCCTGCGGGTCAGCGCGGCGGTGGCCTACGGACGCACAGGCGGCCTGGACCAGGTGGAGATGAACGGCGTCACCACCATCGGCGGGAACCTCATCGCCCTGAACAAATCCGGCAACAACGTTACCTCGCAGATCGACAACATGTCCTTCGACGTGATCAGCGCGGCGGCCCGGTTTACCGCGGCCTATACGCAGGACACCTACCAGACCAAGATCACGAACGCCGGCCGGACGACCACCATTGAAAAGGACGCCGACATCCAGACGATCTACACCGCCAACAGCACATCGAAGGTGAAGCCCTCCATCGGCGGCGTAAATGTCAGCCTGGCCGACCTGGCCATCAACGGGTCGATCGCCAAGAACACCGCGTATGCGGGTACAAGCTACGAATCGATCATCGGCCTGAACACGATCAAGGGCAACCTCACCGTGAAGACCACCGGCACCGTGAAATCCGACGCCACCGTGGAAACGGCTGAGCTCTCCGTGGGCGGTATCTCGCTGGGCGCGAACATCGCCAAGGCGGACATGTCCGTCCAGCAGGCGGCGTTCCTGCGGGTCGGCCGCGTGCTGAACGTGACGAACGGCAATGTCGACGTACAGTCGGTGGCCAACAGCGCGACCGCCAACGCCACGATCGGTTCCACCGGCAGCAAGATGAAGCTGAACCTGAACCTGGCGAACATGGATATCAGCTATGCGGTGGCCCGGGAGAACATGTCGAGCACCGCGGCTGTGCTGGGCGGCCCGATTGACCAGGTGGAAGTCACCGATTACCAGGACAACGGCAGGTACGTGACGGAAACCGTCGGACGCTATGACTACGACTTCCTTGAGGACGGCGTCTATGTGGTCCGCGACAAGGACGGCAACGTCCTGCACGAGACGGTTACGATGATCTTCTACGATACGGATGAGTACGAAATCATCAATGCGGAAGGGCAGCCTGTCGTATCGACCCTGGTGGAGGAATACGACGGCATCCGCGAAGAGGTCGAACGGGAAGAAACCGATTACGAAATGATGCGGATCGGTGAACACTTCCGCTGGATCACGGAGGAACAGACCCGCTGGGTGGAGAAACTGGAACCCTACAAGCGCAAGGAAAATGTGTACAACGCGGATGAAAACAAGCTGAATGCCGCCACCCTGAACGTGTACTCCGGCACCGCCGATGGAACGAAGACCGGCGCATACGCCACCACGATCACCGCGGCGTCCGCGTCCCTCTTCACCGCCGGCGCACTGGACTCCAAGGCTTACAGCGGCGACTACTTCAGCGTGGTATTCGAAGGCACGAAAGCCACCATTACCGGCAAAGCGACCCTGAAGGCGGAAACGGATACCGTGGCGGATTCCCTCGGCGCGACGCCCGGCGGGCTGACGGTGGCGAACGCGGCCACCTCCGATGTGACGGCCCAGGTCGGCCGCCGCGATGACAAGCAGACCGTGAGCGTGATCATCGGCCGGGGCAACTCCCTGACCGCCGGATCCATCGAAATCATCGCGAACAACGTGGGCAAGGCCAAGGCCAAGATGGACCAGGGGACCAGCTTCTCGATCGGCACCGTCAAGAAGAGCACCCAGCCGACCGAATCCTTCTACAACACGCTGATCAGCATCGGCCGGGAGGCCAAGCTGAATGCGACGGCCGGCGACATCACGATCACCGGCAGCGACGCGCCGACGGCTGATTCCACGGTGGAAACCGAAAACTACAGCCTGACGATGAACCTGTCCAGCATGATGGGCAAGAACACCATCGACCAGAACAGCAACATCGATGTCGGCATCGACTCGGAAGTGACCGCCACCGGAAAGATCCATATCCGGAACGCGCAGCGGACCATCGCGACGGCGCAGACCACCATTACCGGCGGTTCCGTGATCGACAGCAACACGGCCAAGGCGCAGAACATCATCAACCGCGTGGCGCGGATCAATATCGGCGAAGGCGCGACGGTGACCGGCTCCAGCCTGCTGCTGGAATCCGTTTCCGGCGAAAACGACAACATCTATACAAAGTCCTACGTCAGCGGCAATGGCCTGGCCGCGATGGGCAACGCCCGGTCCTACGCGGATATCAACACCTATGCGGAAATCAACGTCCGCGAAGGCGCGACCCTGACGGCGCCCGGGAAGATCACCCTGGACGCGCGCACCACCAGCTACAACAGCAAGAACACGGACCGCCAGGGCATCCGGACCTATGCGACGGTGGACAACGGCGGCGTGGTTCCGCTGCCCAACACGGTAGCCAAGAACACCCTGCTGTTCAAGTCCTTCATCAACATTAACCGGCGCCCGGACGAGGAACTCAAATCCACCACACGGAAGCGCGTCTCGATTATCTCGGACACTGACGACGTCTTAGTCAACGCGTCCAACGAATCGCTGTCCGTCTACGCCGAAACCTTCTCCAAGGGCGCCGGCGCGGCAGGCGTATCGAACGCGGACTCCTGGAACGCCATGACCCTGACCAACGCGGTCTACATCGACGATACGACCCTTGACGCAAAGAATATCCGGGTTTATGCGGACAACGGCGGAACCCTGAAGGACGGCGACGAATCCAAGAAGGTGCGCATCAAGGCGAAAGCCTTCGCACAGCTGATGGCCGCCGGCGGCAAGGTCCAGCCGGAAGCCCGCGTCACCGGCGTCATGATCAACCAGCTGCGGTCCAACTCGGTCAACTCGGTTACCTTCAACGCTGCGAGCCAGGAAATCCACAAGACTTCCAGCCCGGAGAATTCCGTCATCCAGTCTGCGGACGCGGATTACAAGCGCGTGGAGATCCTGGGGCTTTCCACGACCAAGGCGGACGACCGGAGCGAACTGGTCTGGTACGTCCATAACCGCTGCGACTTCTGTGACGAAGGCGAACAGTACGACGTCCGCGGCACGGAGCAGGAGACCCTGGATGAACGCTATGACGACGCATTCGCCAAGGCGCTGTCCCCGATCAGCGAAATCCAGCGCCAGGTTAACACCCTCGGCTCCATCACCAAGGCCCGTTACGGCGAAGAGGATGACGCCACCGCCGGCAAGCTCTTCGTGCTGGATGTTGAGTCAATGCTGGAAAAGGCAGTCACCCTGTCGCCGGAAGATGTGCGCGGGTACCGGCTGTGGATGAACCGGCAGACATTCATGGGAGTTTACCTGCTGCCGAACGCGGCGCGCCTCTACACCACCAACAGCACGGGCCGCCTGCAGTACGCGGTGGATACCGTGAAGGGCGACCTCTTCGGAACCGGCCGGCCGATGGACATCGATATCCTGACGGCCCTGACGAAGAACGCCTTCAACAACCCCGTGATCCCCGTGGGCAGCACCGGATCCCTGGATCTGAACACCGGATTGCTGACGCTGCCGGACCGGGCGGACTACGAACTGTACCTGGATGAGATTTCCGGTGCATGGCTGCTGGACGGCATGGAAAACGGATTCATCCGCACCCTGGTCGCGGATCCGGAAGAAATCAACGCCTGCGCGCTGGAAGGCGCGGATCTGCCGCAGGGCACCATCGTGGAAACGATCCTGATGGAAATCAAGCCCGACGGGACAGAACCGGAAGCCGGAGCGGAAGGCGAAGAAGCGGAAGCCATTCCGGAGAATATCAAGGTCTTCTGGGTCGGCACGACGCCGGGGACTGCGGACGATCCGGACCGGCCGCTGCTCTTCCTGTCCTACGATACGGAGACAGATGAGATCGACGCGTTCCGGACCAGCGCGGCGATGCTCGAAGCCGGTGAGGACGCGGTGGACGTGTCCCTGTACATGTACCGCGACAGCAAGTACGACCGGATGGGCGTGGAGAAGTACAACGTCATGTTCTTCGATACGCCGAAGGGCGAGGACAGCCTGGTCAAGGCGGTTACCAACGTCCTGGCCGGACGCGAACTGGAGCTGCCCATGTCCCTGAAGATCGTGCTGCGCGGCCGGTATATGGAAGGCGCCGACAAGCCGGTATACACCCTGGCGGACAATGCCTTCGTCCTGTGCGACGGCACGGACGGCGCCGTGGATGTCCAGGGCAAATACACCGCGAGCTTTGACGGCGACGTATTCGAAAGCAACTATACGCGCATCGAAGGGATCCGCGACGGCAGCCTGAGTGTCACGATCAAGGAGAACCAGCCGGTATGGCCGGAATGGACGGGTGAAAACACCGCTGCGGACATCGGCGGAACCGAATACCGCAGGGAAGACGGGGACAGCGAATGGGAACAGGTCCCGGACGACGTCACCATGCAGGCCAAAGGCGAAGTATAACCAGGAAACGTAACCCATCCGTGCCCGGCAGCCTGCCGGCACGGATGCCGGTTACGCGGAAAAACTGAACAGGATTCATAAGGAGGGATGGCTGATGAAGGCTTATCGTGAAAGAATGGTGCGCCTTCTGGCGATCCTTCTGTCTTTTACGCTCCTTTTCGGGCAGGTTTCCCTGCCCGCGGCCGCGGAAAACACCGCGGAAACCGGCCCCGAAGACGAAGCGGCCACCCTGACTGACCTGGGCGAAGCAGGGCCGTTTGAGCAGACGGAAACAACGGGAGACGGCGTCCGGATCACCGTGACGGCGGACCCCGGAGTGTTTGCGCCGGACGCGGTCCTGGAAATCCGGAAAACCGCGGACGAAGGCTTTACGGAAGCCGCGGAACTGGCGCTGGATATCGCCGCAGGCGATACGCTGATCATCCGCCACGCGGTATACAGCTTTACCGGCGCGGATATGAACGGCAGCGCGCAGGTGCTGATGGAGAATGTGCCGCTGACCCGGCTGCAGGAAGCCTGGCCGGACGGAAAACTGTCCGTATATGCAGTCCGGGACGACGGGGAAGACAAAAAGCCGGAGAAGCGGGCGAAGCGGATATCCGCGGATGTGCAGGAAAAACAGGACAGGGTGTCGTTCCAGATTTCTGTGCCGGGCCAGGTGGACGTAGTCACTGTCATCCGGCTGCCGGAACCCGGAAGCGAACCGGAAGAGACCGGCGGACCGGAAGAGACGGACAAGCCGGAAGAGACGGACAAGCAGGAAGAAACCGGCGGACCGGAAGAGACGGACAAGCCGGAAGAGACGGACAATCCGGAAGAGACGGATAAACCGGAAGAGACGGATAAACCGGAAGAGACGGACAATCCGGAAGAGACGGATAAAACGGAAGAGACGGATAAAACGGAAGAGACGGATAAACCGGAAGAGACGGACAAACCCGAAGAAACGGACAAGCCGGAAGAGACGGATAAACCGGAAGAGACCGACAAACCGGAAGAAACGGACAAACCGGAAGAGACGGACAAGCCGGAAGAGACCGGCGAACCGGAAGAGACGGACAAGCCGGAAGAGACGGATAAATCGGAAGAGACCGACAAACCCGAAGAAACGGACAAGCCGGAAGAGACGGACGAACCTGAAGAGCCGGTGGCCGAAGAGGAACCGGAAACCCCGGAAGAATCCGGAGAACCGCAGGAACCTGCGACATCCACGGACCTGGAACCGGCTCCCGAACCGGAAGGGAAGAAAACCGGCGGAAACGCTGCCAAGCCGCGCACGGCGGTGAAACAACAGGCGGAACCGGAAGAACCGGCAGCCGCGGAGGAACCGGCGGCCGCAGAGGAAGCGGAAGCCCCGGACGAATCCGGAGACCAGACGGAGCCTGCGACTTCCACGGATCTGGAACCGGCCGCCGAACCCATCGAAAAGAAAACCCAACAGCCCCTTCGCACGCTGTCCCTGAGCAAGGGAGCGTCGGCGCTTGCGGCGTCCGCGCCGGCCGGTGAAGACAGCAGCGGCGGAGAGGGCGGCGAAAACGGAGAGGAAGCGGTACAGCTCCGCGGCCTGACGCTGTCCGGCACGGAACCGGAGGGGCCCATCAGCTATCTGGACGGAAGCGAGACGCGCCAGCGGAATGAATACATCCTGGTGACCGACGAAATCCCCTCCACCTGGAGCACCGGATGGTATGCCGCCTACGGAAACGCGACGCTGGACCGGCGGATCTCCGTCCGGGACGGCCACCAGGTGGACCTGATCCTCTGCGACGGCGCGCAGCTGTCGATTCCCAAAGGCATCCAGGTTCCGGAGGGAAGCGTGCTGTGCATCTGGGCCCAGAGTACCGGCAGCGATAAGGGACAGCTGGTCATATCCGGGCCGGACAGCAACAATGCCGGTATCGGCGGAAACAACGGATCCGGCGGGACGGGCCGTATTGAAATCCACGGCGGCAGCATTTCGGCCACCGGCGGCGACGGCGCGGCTGCCATCGGCGGCGGCTGGGGACAGGAAGGCGTATGGATTGAGATCAAGGCCGGCACGGTGACCGCGAACGCCTCCGGCGGCGGGGCCGCGATCGGCGGCGGATACGGCGGCGCGGGCGGAAGCATTACAATCAGCGCCGGCACGGTAACCGCGAACGCCGGCAACGGGAACGGCGCGGGCATCGGAAGCGGATACCAGGGCGCCGGCCAGACGGACATTTCGATTACAGGCGGCACGGTGACCGCTACCGGCGGCATATACGGCGGCGCGGGCATCGGAACCGGATCTTTTACCAAATCAAATAACGCGGCCGGCGTCACGATCGAGATCAAAGCCGGCACCGTGACCGCGACCGGCCGCAGCCAAAGCGCGGGCATCGGCGGCGGCGCGAAATCCGCCTGCGGCGAGATCACCATCAGCGGCGGTACCATACAGGCGACAGGGAACGGCGGCAAAGGCATCGGCCCGGGCCAGGACGCTTCGGACGGAAAGGTTTTCCTGACCTGGACCGACCGGAACCAGGCAACCATGTCAGTGACCGCCAGCAGCTACGGCGGCGCGGTCCGCCTTGTGCGGGATTTCTATAACGAAAATACCAGCCAGCGCTTCTGGGCCTGCGACGCCAAGCCGGATATGCTCAGCAGCATGGCCGGAGCGCGCCTGCGCCCCTACGACGACCGGATCAACGAATGGGGCAAGCTGCAGATCCGGATCAGCGAATCCGATCCCGAAGAGCCGCCGACGCTCCGGCTGGGCGCGAACCTGACCGCAAAAAGCAACGAATCGGAGATTGAGATTCCTGCCGGAAAGATCGTGACCATCGACCTGAACGGCTATACGCTGGACCGGGGGCTGAACGCTTCGGCGAGCGCCGGCAGCGTGATCTACGTGAACAGCGGCGCAAAGCTGACGATTATCGATACCAGCGACGAAAAGACCGGCCGGATCACCGGCGGGCGCACAATTGGCTACGGCGGCGGGATCTTCTGCCTGGGTACGCTGATCCTCGAAGGCGGGACCATCAGCGGGAATTCCGCCGGCTTCGGCGGCGGCGTCGCACTGATAAACGGCGGAAAGCTGGAAATGTACCGCGGGACCATCGAGAAAAACAACGCGGAATCCGGCGGCGGAATTGCCATATACATGTCACAGGACAGCGCCAAAATTGCCGGCGGCGTGATCCGGCAAAACACCGCGGCAGGATTTGGCGGCGGTATCATCAATTACGGTACGCTTTCGGTCAGCGACTGCAAAATTGAATCCAATGTGGCCTCGTCCTACGGCGGCGGCATCTGGCACTTCGGCAGAAGGCTCGAACTCTCCAAACTGGTGGAAATCCAGGATAACGTATCGGATGAGGGAACGTCGAACATCTGGGTGGGAGAAGGCAACTGGATCACCGTGTCCGGCTCGCTGCTGTCCGGGTCGCAGATCGGCGTGAACACGGGGGCTGTACCGACCCTGGATACCCCCGTGGATTTCACGCGGACCCTGGCGGATCCGGCCTGGGCGGAGTATTTCACCGCGGATGACCCCCGGTACCAGGTCGCGTACCATCCCGGATACCGGCGCGCCGTGCTGGGCATTGCCGTCAAGGTGCGTTTTGATTCCCAGGGCGGTTCGGGAAGAATGGAACCCATGACCGTGGTCGCCGGCAATTATTTCAAACTGCCGGAGAGCACATTCCAGCCGCCGGAGGAACGGAACTTTGCCGGATGGAGGGTTAACGGATCGACCGAGCTGAAGCAGCCGGGCACCTATATTGCGGTCCGGGGCGACAGCGTCATCACGGCGGTATTCGGTTTCCCCTACGAGGATGAAAAAGGGAATGAACAGAGCGCCTATATTTTCAGCCTGGTCGACGAATATTCCGATTCATGGACGGACAGCACCCTGGATCCCTCCAACGGCTGGTATGTCGTTGAGGAGAATGTGCAGATCAACGAGCGGATCAAGGTGAACGGCGCGGTCCGGCTGATCCTGAAGGACGGGGCGACGCTGTCGCTGACCGAGGGGATTACCGTCAACTCCGGCAGCAGCCTGACAATCTACGGACAGCATGGGCAGAGCGGCATGATCTGGTGCCGGACCGAATCGGGCGGTTACAAAAACGCGGCATGCATCGGCGGCTGCAATGAAGGCAACCAGAGCAGTACGGCCGGAACCGTGACGATCAACGGCGGCGTGATCGACGTTGTGAATTCCCATAAAAACGGAGCCGGGATCGGCGCTGCGTTTTTAGGGAACGGCGGCACCGTGACCATCAACCGCGGCGACGTCCGGGCCACCGGCGGGTACCATTGCGCGGGGATCGGCGGCGGCGCCTATGCCCCGGAAACCGGCACGATTACCATTAACGGCGGCACGGTGACGGCCGTCGGCAGGGACGCCGCAGGCATCGGCGGCGGCCACGGCGCAGGCGCCGGGAAGATTACCATTAACGGCGGCACGGTGACGGCCGCCACGGAAGCCGTTGAAATCAGCGATGAGGGTTCCGCCGGGATCGGCACCGGCCTGGAAGGTTACGGCGGTACGGTCACCATTACCGGCGGTACGGTGACCGCCACCGGCGCAGCCGGCGGCGCGGGCATCGGCGGCGGCGCGATCAACGGGAGTGCGAACACCGGTTATACCTATGGGATCACCATTTCCGGCGGAAACATCAAAGCATACTCGGAAGGCGGCCATGGAATCGGAACCGGCAAAGGCTGCCGGAATAACAGCCACCGGCTGACCATTACCTGGACGCCCGATTCCAAGGACACCATGCGGATCTGTGCCACGTCCTACCTCACTCCGTTTTATCTGGAAAAGATCTTCCGGGTGGAGGAGGACGGCCGGCAGCTGGTTCCGGGCCGCATCTCGCCATCTCCGAGCATCAATAATAAAACGCTGGTTCCGGATGTCGGCATCTATGACTGGGCGACCCTGCAGCAAGCCATTGACGAGGCACGGAACGGAGACGTCCTGGTCGTGCTGAAGGACTGCGTCGCCGATGCGGATGATACCGCGCTCACCGTCCGTTCCGGGCAGGATATCACGATCGACCTGAACGGCCATGACCTGCTCCGGTATCCCAGCAATACCGGCCTGGGCGGAGCGGAGGGCGGATGCGTTCTCATAAACGAAGGAACGCTGAAGCTGACCGGTTTCTCCGGCGGGAGCAATACGCTGAAAAACGGGCATAATATCGGAAACGGCGGCGGAATCCGCAACGAGGGAACGCTGACCTGCGAGAACATATCAATCCGCGCCTGCACCTCAACAAACGGCGGGTTCGGGTTCGGCGGCGGGATTTACAACACCGGCAGCCTGACCATGATCAACTGCCTCATCGCGGGCTGCAATACGGAATACGCCGGAGGCGGCATCTACAACCTGGGGAAAGCCGACCTGACCAATACCCAAATATCCAATTGCTAGGTAACCACCGACAGCGGCCTGAGCGGCGGTATTTACTCCGGCTCGGACGGAACAGCCAATTCCAGGGTTGAACTCCGCGGCGGGCCGGTCGTGGAATGCAGAAGCGGCCATAACGGCGGCGGCGTTTACCTGTCCGGCTGCCGGGGCCTCACAGCGTCGGACGGCGTCCGGATTTCCGGCAATAAGGCCGTGGATGACGGAGGCGGAATATACGCGTACTCCTCCACGGTCGAGATCCATGATTCCGTTCTGAATCAAAATACCGCCAGGGTCAACGGCGCGATGCTCATCAACGATTACGCATACGTAACGCTGGACAGCGTCAGTGTGACCGGGAACACCGCCTCGGATCCAAACAGCGTCGGCGGTATCCACCTGGCGTCCAAAAAAGGCAGCCTGACCATCCTCGGAAAGAATGAAGCGGGCCGGAACTATGCCGGGGATTCCGGGAACAGCACCCGGACAGAGTGTAATGTGTACCTGGATTCCGGATGCATCATCCAGATCGGCGGGAAGATCGACCCGGCGGCCAGCGTCGGGGTTATGACGAAGGACAAGCCGGGGGAGAACACGCCGCTGGAGTTCACCACCATCCTGGCGGATCCGGACGACAAGAAGACGTTCCGCAGCGACGACACCCGGTTTGTCGTGGACGCCAAAGCGGACGGCGGCGCTGTACTGGGATATCCGGTAACGATCCGCTATATTATCGGCCAGAACGTCGGATCCAAAGATCCGGAGCAGGCGGCCCGCGGGAATGTTTTTGTCCTTCCAGATTTCAAGGGCGAGACCAGCCTGACTGATATAACCCTCCGCGGCTGGCGGATCGGCAGCGAATACACCTGGAAGGAAGCGGGATCATCGGTCGTGCTTCCGGAGGAAGGCCTTACGCTGACGGCGGTGTTCTCCGTTCCGTATCTGGATCCGGAGGGCGATATCGACTATATGGACTGCATTTTCGCCGGAAGCGGGACGGAGCTGCAGTGGCTTTCCAAGGCGAGCGATCCGGACGGGTTCGGATATGCCGTATGCGGTTCGGTGACCGTTTCCGGGAGGATCCAGACCGGGGAGGATACCCATCTGATCCTGTGCGACAACGCCTCGCTGAACGTCAATAAAGGAATCAGCGTCATGGATCCGGCCGTCTTCACCATCTGGGCCGGAAAGAAACAGACCGGCAGCCTGTCTGTTGCCAACCCGGATTCCGGCATGGCCGGCATCGGCGGCGGAAATGACAACCGCCGCATGGGAAGTATCTACATCCGGGGCGGCCGGGTGTCCGCCGCCGGCGGCGAGGACGCCGCGGGCATCGGCGGAGGCAGCGCTACCAATCCCGGCTATATCTGGATTTACCGCGGTACGGTAACCGCGACGGGCCAGGGAGCCGGCGCGGGTATCGGCGGCGGCCGTTACGGGAACTGCTACGGGATCCATATCTGCGGGGGTACGGTCAACGCCCAAAGCGGGAAGACCGCCGCCGCCATCGGCTCCGGCGAGGGCGCTTCGGCAAACTACACCAATATCTATATCACCGGCGGTAATGTGACGGCCGAAACCATGCCCACCACCTCCAAAATCGGCACAGCCGCGATCGGCGCCGGACGGTTCGGCGATTTCGCGGAAATTGTGATCAGCGGCGGCAAGGTGAAGGCGATCTGCAATTACGGGGGAACCGCCATCGGAACATATAACACCGGCAGCGGCACAATCCGGATCGAAGGCGGAGACGTGACCGCCTCCGTCCCCCTGGACAACATCAACTACGGCACCGGGGTCCGGGCGAAGGACGTGATCCTGACCTGGACGGATGAATCCAGGCAGGGCATGCAGGTGACCGCCCCGAACTATAAGGCCGGGACGATTCGGATGGACAGGGCGTTCCGGGATAAATCCAACCCGGCGGATATCATTCTGCCCGGAACCCTGGCTGATGCTGCCCGGATCGACGCAAAAACGATCGAACCCTGCACGGAGATCCGGATTTCCAGCTGGAAAGCGCTGCAGAGCGTCATCAGTTCCTCCGGCGCGGGCGAAACCATCGTGATCCTGGAGGACAATATCGCTGCGGAGGCGGACGATACCCGGATTCTGGTGGACGGCGGCCGGAACATCATTCTGGACCTGAACGGCCACACGATGGACCGGAACATCGAGAACTATACCGACGGCGGAAACGTGCTGACGATCGGGAAGGACTCTTCCCTGACGATCCGGGGAACGGGCATTATCACGGGCGGCAAATCCACCGACTACGGCGGCGCGATCCAGGCGGACGGCCGCCTGGTGCTGCGGGGCGGAACGATCCAGGGCAACCGGTCGAAGCGGGACGGCGGCGCCATTTACCTGACGGAAAACGGCGAGCTGACCATGACCGGCGGAACAATCACCGGCAACAGCGCGGCGCACAGCGCCGGAGCGATCCGGATTGTGAAGGGCGCCGCCGCCGAAATATCCGGCGGAACGATCAGCGGCAATGCAGCCAACGGATACCACGGCGGTGCGATCTATACCGGCGGCGAACTGACCCTGAGCGGCGGCTCGATCACCGGGAATACGGCGGGGCTGCAGGGCGGCGCGATCCTGTACCAGAAAGCGCAGGGCAGCGTCCTGAATATCCAGGGATCGCCGATCATCCGGGATAACCACGCCCAGTACGGCGACAACCTTTACCTGCGGCCCGGCGCGGTCATCCAGGTGAACGGCGTGCTGGCGGAAAACGCGAAGATCGGCGTCACCGCGGAGGCCGCCCTTCCCGTGACGCTGACGAACGGCCTGGACGGGAAAGGAAAAGCCGAAAGCTTCTTCAGCGACAATCCTTCCTATGTCGTCAACCTGAATACGGCCGGGGAGGCCGTGCTCGGCTTCGGCGCTGTGATCCATTTTGCGGCGCCGGCCGGCGCGATCGGCAGCATGCCGGACGTCACGGTGACGAAGGACAGTGAATACAAGCTGCCGGAGTGCGATTTTACCATGCCGGGCGGAAGCTCCTTCATCGGCTGGCTGGTGAGCACCACCGGGAACACGGAACAGCCGGAAACCAAACTGACCATCCATGCGGACACGACCCTGACCGCGACGTTCGGAAGCGCGGATTACGACGTGTGGGTCAACGGCGTGCGGATATCCGACAACAACAAGGACGATATCCTGGGGGACGGAAAGGTGTCCTATGACGCCGGAACCGGAACCCTGATCCTGAACGGCGCCGTACTGAAGGGCGACACGGAAGATGAAGCGGACTGGAAGAGGACCGCCATTTACGCGGCCGGCGACCTGACCGTTACCGGCAGCGGCACCATCAGTGCGGACAAGTTCGGCATCCGTACCGCCGGAAACCTGACGCTGGACAACGCGGTCATTACGGTAACCGTTCCCGCAAGCGCGGTCGGTTCTGCCTGTATTCAGTCGCAGAACGCGATGGTTGTCCGGGGCGGAGAGATCACGACGAACGGCGCGAAAGCGGGCCTGATCACCAAAGGCGGCCTGCTGGAGATCCATGGCGCGTCCGTCCATGCGGAATGCGTGAACACCCCGATCCGCGGCTATACGGGAGTCACCATCGACGGCGAAACGTCCCAGGTATACGGGAAAAAGGAAACGAACGTATTCCCGGCGTCCGCGATTGACTCGAACAAGGGATCCGTAACCATTACCGAACCGTTGGGTATTATGGAACCGGCCGGCGGAAAAGTGACCGGCAGCATGGTGACCGACCAGTACGGCGCCAAGGTAACCGAGGCGCGGATTGCCTACAACGTGGCGGTGCAGAACGTATCGATCGACCGCGGCGAGCTGGAGATGGAAACGGAAACGACCTTCCAGCTGACCGCAACCGTTGAACCGGATAACGCGCTGAACAAGCGGGTTACCTGGGAAAGCAGCAACAAAACGATCGCCGCCGTGAATGAGTACGGCCTGGTGACCGCCGGCAGCCAGCCCGGCCAGACAACGATTACCGTGACCACGGAGGACGGCGGGCTGAAGGCAACCTGTACCGTCAAAGTGGTTGCGGCCGTGGAACGCTTCCCGCTGACCATCGCGAAGACGGTGCACGGTACGGTGACGTCCGATAAGACGGAGGCCGAGGCGGACGAAACGGTACACCTGCAGATTACACCGGATCCGGGCTACTATCTGGCAAAACTCTATTACAAGACCCAGTCCGGGGTGTCAACCAACCTGCCTTTGGACGGTGTGTTCAGCATGCCCGCGAAGATCATCACGATTTACGCGGAATTCGCGGCCTGCACCTGGACCCTGGCGTTTGACGCGAACGGCGGCGAGGGAACCATGGAACCCATGTCCTTCACCGGCACGGAGCAGAAACCCCTGACGCAGAACACCTTTACGCGGACGAACGCCGAATTCAGCGGATGGAATACCGCGGCGGACGGAACCGGCGCCGCCTACGAAGACGGGCAGGAAGTGAGCCAGCTGGGCGGAAACGGCGAAACCGTGACGCTGTATGCCCAGTGGACCGCCAGCCAGTATACGGTGACGGCCGTCAATCTCCATCCGGACCGGGGCACCGTTCTGGTTCCGGTCACCAGCGGGCAGCCCGGCCAGACGATCATGGTCGGGGCCAACCCGGTTACGGGCTATCATATTGTAAAGCCTGCCTATTACAAGCTCCCGGACGGGACGCCCGTAGAGATGACGGATAACTCGACGTTCTTCTCCTTCGAGCTGCCGGCCGCGGACGTGACCGCGGAAGTGGACTTTGCGCCGAACACCTATACTATCCTGTTTGACAAAAACGGCGGCGAAGGCGCCATGGAGGGCCTGGAATTCACCTGGGGAGTTTCCCGGGCGCTGGCCGCAAACACGTTCAGCCGGGAGACGTATGCCTTTGCCGGATGGAACACCGCAGCGGATGGGACCGGCAAGGCCTATACGGACGGGGAGACCGTGAAGAACCTGACATCCTGGGACGGGGAAACCATAACCCTGTACGCGCAGTGGAACGCGTCCATCACCTTTGACCTGAACGGCGCGTCCGGCAGCATCCCGGCCATCATCGCAGCGGCCGGCACCCCGGTGGAAGCGCCGCAATCCCCTGTGCGGGAAGGCTATACCTTCACCGGATGGGATCCCGCGCTGCCCGCGAGAATGCCCGCGGAGAGCATGGCCGTGACCGCGCAGTGGCAGATCAACCGGTATACGCTGACCTTCGATACTGCCGGCGGAACGCCGATTCCCGCCATCACGGACGATTACGGGAAGCCGGTCACCAAACCGGCGGATCCGACCCGCGAAGGATTTACGTTCACCGGCTGGGACGCCCCCGTTCCGGACACGATGCCCGCCAGGGATATGACCTTCCGGGCACGCTGGGAAAAGGCAGCCCCCACCCTGTATACCATCTATTTCGATACGGACAACGGCAGCCTGGTTCCGGCCATTACCCTGGCCGCGGAAACCGCGCTGACGGAGGAACAGAAGAACACCGTTTCAGAGAAAACAGGGTATACCTTTGTCTGCTGGCAGCCGGCCCTTCCGGACACGATGCCCGCGAAGGACATGACCGTTGTCGCGCAGTGGCAGGTGAACCAATATACGCTGACCTTTGACACGGACGGCGGCACGCCGGCGATTGCGCCGGTGACGCAGGACTTTGACACCGCGGTTGTGGCGCCGGTCAATCCGGAAAAGGAAGGATATACGTTTACCGGCTGGCTGCCGGGGATTCCGGTACGGATGCCCGCGGCGGATACGACGGCGACCGCGCAGTGGCGGGTGAACCGGTATACGCTGACCTTTGACACGGACGGCGGCACGCCGGAAATCCCGCCGGTTACGCAGGACTTCAATACCGAGGTCGTTTCGCCGGCCGATCCGCAGAAGGAAGGCTATACCTTCGCGGGCTGGCAGCCGGAGGTACCGGCCCGGATGCCGGCGGAAAACCGGACGCTCCGGGCAAAGTGGACCCGGAACGCCTATGAGGTAACGGTGAATGCCATTGGTTCGGGAACGGTCAGCCTGTATCCGGAGAAGCAGCAGTATATGTATCAGGAAACGGTCACCGTCTACGCGGTGCCCGCACGCGGATACGAACTGCAGTCGCTGACCTGGACCGCGGGGGATGAAACGAAGGCGGTGCCGAAGGATTCGTCCGGCGCATACGCGTTTGAAATGCCGGCGTCCGACGTGACGGTGGCCGCGGAGTTCACCCTTATTCCGGTGGAAAGCGTGATGCTGGACCGCCGGCAGGCGGAGATTCCGGCGGGCGAAACGCTGCAGCTGAGCGCGGAGGTGTTCCCGGCGGACGCGCTGTATACGCTGGCGTGGAGCAGCGACGGCGAGGATGTGGCCTCCGTGGACGGGAACGGCCTGGTGACCGCCCATTCCCCGGGTACCTGTACCGTTACGGTGCAAACCGGGGACGGCGGGGCGTACGATACCTGCACTATCACAGTCACCGCGCTTCCGGAAAAGTTCTACCGTATCACCGTGGCGGACGGGATCACCGGCGGACGGGTCATGGTCAATCCGGCCATGACGACCGCCGGGAGCATCGTCTCGGCGGACGCGGTGCCGGACGAAGGCTGGCGCCTGGACAGGATGGAAATCACATACCAGCTGGACGGCGAAACGAAGACCGATCCCCTGCAGGGCAGTTCGGCCGCATTTACGATGCCCGCAGCGGACGTGACGGTCCGCGCAGCCTTCTCGAGAAACACCTATACGATCTCGTTCAATTCCGCGGGCGGCAGCGAAGTGGCGCCCATTACGGACCTGTACGAAGCCCCGGTCACCGCTCCGGCGGACCCGGTGAAAACCGGCTATACTTTCCTGGGATGGAACGACGCGGTGCCGGCCACCATGCCCGCGCGGGATACGCGGCTGGTGGCGCGCTGGACGGTCAACAGCTATACGCTGACCTTTGACACGGACGGCGGCAGCGCGGTCAGCCCGATTACCCAGGAATACGGTACGACAATCACGGCGCCGGCGGACCCGGTCCGGGAAGGCTATACCTTCGTGAAATGGGACCGGGAGATCCCGGCGAATATGCCCGCGGAGGACATGACGTTCAAAGCCCTGTGGCAGGTCAACCAATACCGGGTCACCTACCGCGTTTCCGGCGGCTCCATTCACACCCTGGTGAATTACGGGGATCCGATTGAGCCTCCGACGCTTCCGCCGCAGGACGGATATGAATTCACCGGCTGGACTCCCGCGCTGCCGGCCACCATGCCCGCGTATAACCTGGTGGTCCGGGCGGAATGGACCCCGATCTACTTTGACATCGATACCCGGTTCGACCCGGCCGGCGGCACCGCGGCGGTATCCGCGGAAGCGGCCCGGTACGGGGACGAAGTCACGGTGACGGCAGTGCCGTATACCGACTATGAACTGGACGGCATCATCGTCTATTACGGCGACAACGCGTCGCTGGTTCCGGAAAAGGTAACGGAAGAAGGCCATGCCAACGAATACCGTTTTACCATGCCCCTGTCCGATGTGACGGTGTTCGCCGCGTTCAGCCCGGCCGGGCCGGTAACGCATCAGGTCATCGTCACCCCGGCGGATCACGGTACGGTAACCGCTATACCGGCGGAGGCCAATAAAGGCGAAACGATCCATCTGGCGATTCAGCCGGACGCCGGCTATGAACTGGAGCGGCTGACCTGCGACCCGGACAGCCCCGGCCCGGCCACGCAGACGGACCTGCCGGCGGTTTCCTTTGAGTTTACCATGCCGGACGCGAATGTGACGGTGGCGGCACAGTTTAAACTGAAATCCTATCTCCTGACCATTGACAGCAGCATACGGAACGGATCGGTTACGGCGGACTGCGCCACCGGCATTTACCACATCGGCGAAACGGTCACGCTGACGGTGGCCCCCGCAGACGGCTATGCGCCCGGGCAGCTGAGTTACCAGGCGCAGGGCGCGGCGGCGCCGACCGTCCTGCCGGCGGGAACCTGTACCTTCGGGATGCCGGCGGCCGATACCCTGGTCCGCGCGTCCTTCAACCCGATCCGGGTGACCGGGATTACACTGGACCAGACCCACCTGCGGATGTTCGCGGGCGGGGAGGCGGTTCAGCTGACCGCCGCTGTGGAACCGGCGAACGCGCTGAACCGGAATGTGACCTGGCGGAGCCGGGATCCGGAAACCGCCTCCGTGGCCGTGGATCCGAACGACTGCCGCGCCGCCCGCGTGACCGCGAATGCCCCCGGCGAAACGGTGATCTATGCCGTTACCGAAGACGGCGGCTTCTGCGCGGAATGCACGGTCCGGGTCGGAACCGGCGTATCCTATGCGGACGCCGCGGGAAACGAACAGCCGGCCCAGATCTGCGATATGCTGGAAGCGGATACGGACCTGCTGGGAGACGAACAGGGCGGCTGGTACGCCGCGGACGGCAGCGTGAGCCTTTCCGGCCGCCTGCATGTCCGGGGCACCGTGAACCTGATCCTGGCGGACGGAGCCGAGCTCCGCATCCCCGACGGGATTGAACTGGAGCCCGGGGCGGGCCTGACCATCTGGGGCCAGGCCGGCCAGACCGGCACCCTGACCATTTCCGGCGCGCCGGACTACGAGGCCGGCATCGGCGCCGGCGAAGGCAGCCGCCTCACCATCCACGGCGGCACGGTGAACGCGGCCGGCGGGTACTGCGGCGCGGGGATCGGCGGCGGCGACGGAAAGAACGCCGGAACCATCGTGATCGACGGCGGAAAGGTCACCGCAAAGGGCGGCGACTATGCCGCCGGCATCGGCCACGGAAAGGGCGGCACCGGCGCGGCTGTTACCCTGAGCGGCGCAGCCGGGCGGATGAGCGTATACGCGGACAGCTATGCGGGCAGCGTGGCGCTGGGGAACAATTTCCGGAGCAGCGAGCCCTATGCAGCCTTTGCCGCGACTGCCGCGCAGACGCCGGAAAACCTGGCCGGGATGGCCGGGAAGACGCTGGTACCCTGCGGGGCCCTGGCCGTAATCACCCTGAAGCAGGATGATTCATCCGAATCCCCCGCTGTTATGATGTACTCGGAGATCGGCGAAGATATTTTCCCGCTGCCGGAGAACATGTTCGGCACCCAGGGAAAATACAGCTTTGCCGGATGGAAGTGGACCGAAGGCGGATCGGCAAAGTACGGCGCGCCGGGAACGAAGATCAGCGTGCCGGGCGACATGGAGCTGACCGGCAAGTGGGGCTATGCCGTGAACATCGCGGAAAGCGAACACGGAACGGTCGTGCCGGAGCCGATGGGCGGAAAGGAAAACGATCCGGTCACCCTGATTCCGGAACCGGATACGGGATATAAACTGGACCGCCTGGCGGTGCAGGACGGCGCCGGCTATGCGGTCGCAACAGCGCCGCAGGACGACGGAACATTCACCATGGCGATGCCGGACGGCCCGGTGACGGTGTCCGCGGTATTTGTCCCGGTCAGCTATACCGTGCGCTTCTATCCGGATTCGTCCATGGACGAAAGCACCCGTACCATGGAGGACCAGGAGTTTGTCTACGACGAAGCGCAGTTCCTGAACCCCAACCAGTACAGCATGACGGGATGCCGGTTTGGGAAGTGGATCCTGGGGACGGACGCGGAAACGCAGTTCGATGACCTCCAGAGCGTGGAAAACCTCGCGTCTTCGGACGGCAGCGTCGTGAAGCTGTATGCCGGATGGACGACCGCCTGGTATACGATTCAGTACAACTGCAACCACGGAACGGTCGCGGCTGTACCGTTCGATTACGCGGTATACGGCAGCACTGTTACGCTGGAAGCCGCGG